>VFQT010003723.1_pt1 | contig 13577 bp, 12 predicted proteins | sample 3512381 | NCBI WGS metagenome assembly VFQT01 (sample SAMN10412376, study PRJNA504923) | tailings metagenome | isolation source: Relicate 2 Philex TSF3 active mining site | place: Philippines: Tuba, Benguet | collected 2017-08-29 | reverse complement strand
ACCTCCGACGGTCGCGACGTGGAGATGAGCGTCGCCAGCACCAAGGCGTTCTACGCGCAAGTCGCCGCCGGCGCCATCGTCGCGTGCGCGGTGGCGCAAGCCCTCGGTGCGGGTTCGCCCGACGACCGGCATGCGCTGCTCGCCGCTCTGCGCACGCTGCCCGATGCGATGGTGCAGGTGCTCGCTTCGCGCAGCAAAGTCGCCGATGCGGCGCGCAACTTCGCTACTTCGCGGCGCTACTGGACTGTCGTCGGCAACGGCACCAACGCGGTTGCCGCCGAAGAAGTGCGCATCAAGTTGAGCGAGCTGTGTTACAAGTCGATCGCCTGCGACATCACCGAAGACAAAAAGCACATCGACTTGTCGTGCGAGCCGCTCATCTTCGTGTGCGCGGCGGGCCTGAGCGGGGGCACCGCAGCCGACGTGGCCAAAGAAGTCGAGATTTATCGTGCCCACAAGGCGCTGCCCATCGTGGTGGCAACTGCCGGCGAACATCGCTACGGCGCAGCTGCCGCGGTGATCGAAGTTCCGGCGGTCGACTCGCGCGTCGCTTTCGTGTTGTCGGTGATGGTCGGACATCTCTTCGGCTACGAAGCCGCCCTCGCCATCGACGCACTCGCGCGCCCGCTGCGCCAGACTCGCGAAGTAGTGGAGCGCGCCGTCGAACGCGGCGGTGACGGCGCGGCGTTGCTCGACAAGGTGCACACCGAGATCGGCGTGCCAGCCAACCGCTTTTTCGACTCGCTGGCCACCGGCACCTACGACGGCAATCTCGAGGCGTCGACGGCAGTGCGCGTGGTCGGCATCTTGCGCACGGCGATGTCGGCGAGCCCGCTCGCTGTGTACCAACGCGACTTCGGAAAAATTGCCACACCCGAGGCGCTGCTCGACGACATCACCGCCGCGTTGACACGCGCCATCGACGAGCTCACACGCCCGATCGACGCGATCAAACACCAAGCCAAGACGATCACCGTCGGAATCTCGCGCAGCGAGGAAGGCCTGCTCGACCGCGCGCTAGTGAAGGCCGTGCTCGTGGCGGGTGCGGCGCGCGAGCGTCTGCCCTACGGCGTGCTGAAGGTGCTCGCCGATCTCGACCCGGCCGTCAGCCAAGTGGTCGGCTTCACGCGCTATCGCATCGAAGGCGATCCTGCGTCGGCAGATTCCACCGTCGCAATCGTCGACCGCGGCGGCATCGCCCGCGACCTGCGCTCGCGCGTCGAGTCAAACAACGCACTGCGCGGCACCAAGCGCCGCGTCGCGATGTCGCAAGAAGTTCTGGTCGCGCGCGGCCGGCGCGACAACCGCACCGTGATTTTCGTGCCCGAGACCAAGGGCCCGGAGACCACTGGCATCACGCTGCTGCACGTGCTCTTCCAAGATCGCTTGCCTGCCGGCGTGATGAAACAGGTGCTGGCCGGGTACGACAATCGCTACGAGCGTCTCGTCGATGCCGTGACCGAGACCGAGACGAGCTTCCGCGAAGACCGATTAGCCGAAGTGTCGGTTGCCGACGCGCTCATCTTGCCGATCACGACGACCGCCGACATGTGGCGCACCGGAGACCAGTGATGCGCGGATTGGGAATCGACGCCGTCGACATCGCGCGGTTTGGCGCTGCGCTGGCGCGCTCGCCACGGCTTGCGACGCGCGTGTTCACGCCGAGCGAACGAGAGTCGGCGGCGCGTCGCGCGGACTCTGATGCGATGCTCGCCGCACGGTTCGCGGTGCGTGAAGCAACGATGAAGGCCCTCGGTGTCGGTCTCGGCGCGTTCGACTTCCACGATGTGTCGGTACGCAGCGATTCCGGCGGGCGTCCGTCGTTGCAGGTGTCGGGGCGAGCCGCGCGACTCGCGCACGAGCGCGGCGTGACGAACTGGCACGTGTCGCTCACCCACACCGACAACCTCGCCGTCGCGGTCGTCGCAGCCGAGTAGGGGCGCTGCACGCGCGATGAACGACATGCCGACCAGCCGTGCCATGCGCGTGGACGATTCCACACGTGCCATGCGTGCCACACGTGCCACGGTCGACCTTGCCGCCCTGCGCCACAACGTGGAGGTCATCGCGCGCATCGCTTCGCCTGCCGAGACCTGGGCGGTGGTGAAGGCCGATGCCTACGGCCATGGTGCATTGCCCGTCGCCCGCGCCGCACTCGTCGCAGGCGCGCGCGGATTGTGCGTGGCGCTCACGCAAGAAGCCGTCGAATTGCGCGAAGCCGGCATCGACGCGCCGATTCTCGTGTTGAGCGAGCAGCCCACCGACGATGCGGCGGCACTCGTACACCACGGCATCATCTGCACCGCCTACAACGAGCACTACATCGGGCACCTCGCCGCTGCGGCAGAGCGCCTTGGCAGGAAGACCCTCGTGCACCTGAAGGTCGACACTGGCATGCATCGCGTGGGTGCGCCGATCGACCAGGCTGTGTCGCGCGCCCGCATGATCGTTGGCGCCCAGCATCTCGTGCTCGACGGGTTGATGACGCACCTCGCGACGGCCGACGACCCGTCGCGCGTCGAGACGCAGCGCCAGATGGATGCGTTCGCCGAAATCGTGCCAGCGGTGCGAGCGATCGCACCCGACATGCGCCACGTGCACCACGCCAACTCGGCCGCCACGTTGCGCGGGCTCGGTGAGCACGCCACCCTCGTGCGCGCCGGCATCGCGATGTACGGCTTGTCGGCCGGCGACGGTGTCGACGACCTCGGTCGCGAGTTGCGTCCGGTCATGTCGCTTCGCTCGAAGGTCGCGCATGTGCAGCGCGTTCGCGCGGGCGAGGGCGTGAGCTACGGACTGCGCACCGTGCTCGATCGTGATTCGAACGTCGCGGTCTTGCCACTCGGATACGCCGACGGCATCGCGCGGCGCGCCTGGCAGACGTCGGCACGTGTTCTGCTCGGCGGCAAGCAGCGCCGCATCGTCGGCGTGGTGACCATGGATCAGATGATGGTGGACTGCGGCGACGACGACGTGGAGGTCGGCGACGAGGCGGTGGTGTTCGGCCGGCAAGGCGATGAGTCGGTGCGTGTGGAGGACTGGGCGCGTGCTCTCGGCACGATCACCTACGAGGTCGTGTGCGCGATTTCTTCCCGCGTGCCGCGCGACCACATCGGGGCGGTCTGATGCAGTCGGTGCATCTCGTATCGCACTCCGTCGCCGACACGACGAACGTGGCCGGCATCGTGGCGCGCGAACTGCGCGCGCGCGACGTGCTGCTCTTGGCCGGCGACCTCGGTGCAGGCAAGACCGCGTTCACCAAGGCGCTGTGCGCAGCACTCGGAGTCGCCGAACCGGTGACCTCGCCGACGTTCACGCTGGTGCACGAATACCAAGGTGGTTCTCTGCGTGTGTGCCATGCCGATGTGTATCGCCTCGAGCGCACGGGTGAACTCGCCGACCTCGGGCTCGATGAAGCACGGCGCCTTGGTGCCGTGCTGGTGATCGAGTGGGGAGACCTCGTCGCCGATGCATTCGACGATGCGCTCGTGGTGGCATTCGGTCACGCGGGCGACGACGACCGCACTATCGAGTTCTCCTTTCGCGGCGCGCAGTGGGAGTCGCGATTGATGCGACTTGCCGAGAAGCTGCGCGTGGTTGGCGCGTCGTGGTGACCGCATGATCGTGCTGGGTATCGACACCGCGACAGAGTCGGTGAGCGTCGCCGTGGTCGACGGCGACGAAGTGTTGGCTGCGAGCGAGTCGCGCAGCGAGCGACGACACGCCGAAGACCTGACCCCGATGATCGATTTCGTGGTGCGCGGTTCGGGTGTCTTGCTCTCGGAGATCGACGCAATCGCGGTCGATGTCGGCCCCGGTCTCTTCACGGGGATGCGGGTGGGTATCGCGTCGGCACAGGCGCTCGCGCACGTGCTGTCGGTGCCGCTCGTCGGCGTCGACAGCCTGGAGGCGCTCGTGGCGGCTGCGCCTGATTTTTCTGGTGACCTCGTCGTGCCGACCATCGATGCTCGGCGTCGACAAGTGGCGTGGGCGCTGCATCGTGTTGACGAATCCCGCGCCGGGACGATGCCGCGTCGGGTGACCCGCCCGGTCGTCGGCCCGCTCGACGACTTGATCGCGGCGTTGCGCGAGCGGTCGCAATCGTGTGTCTTCGTGGGGGACTTCGCCCAGCGTCACCGCGAAGACATCGTGGAGTCGCTCGGCATCGTGCCGTGGAAGTACGAGTTCTCTGGCGCCAATGGTGGTGCCGGTACCGGTGGCGGCGGTGCGGGTGCGTTTCCGCATGCGCGGCACGTGGCGCAGATCGCGCACCGACGGCTGATTGGTGGCGACCCAGCGCACCAAGTGGATGGCGACTCGGCGCACCTGGTCGGTGACGATTCGGCGCAGCTCGCGCCGAGCGTTGCAGCCATGTACCTGCGCGAGGCCGACGCCGAGATCAACTGGACGACGCGCGCCTCATGAACATCCTCGGCCGGCTCTTGCGACGTGGCGCATCCAGCGCACACGAACCCGACGATGTGCTGCGCATCGAACCGATGCGCCGCGCTCATCTTCCGCAGATTCTGGAGATCGAGCAGACCGCGTATCCGCAGCCATGGTCAGAGGGCGTGTTCCGCGACGAGCTCGCAATGCAAGCCGGCGGATCGCGCCACTATCTCGTCGCGATGCTCGGCGGTCGAGTGGTCGGCTACGGGGGACTCATCTACATGGATGACGCGGCGCACGTGACGAATGTGGCAGTTGATGTGTCGCTTCGACGGCGCGGCATCGCCACCGAGTTGATGCTCGACTTGGCGCGCGAGGCGCGGCGTGCGGGCATGGCGTCGCTCACTCTCGAAGTGCGCGAGTCGAACGTGTCGGCCCAGTCGTTGTATCGCCGGTTCGGGTTCGTGCCTGTCGGCGTGCGGGCGAAGTATTACGAGAATCGTGACGACGCGATCGTGATGTGGTGCAACGACATCCAAGGCGACGAGTTTGCTCAACGCCTTGCGCGCATCCAAACCGAGCGGGATGGCGACTCATGACGACTCACGATGATGCCCAGCGAAGCATGACACGTCGTGCGGTTGACGCTTCCACCATGGTGTTGGGCATCGAGACGAGTTGCGACGAGACTGCCGCGGCGGTCGTGTTGGGCGGCACCGACGTGTTGTCGTCGGTCGTGGCGAGCCAACTCGACCAGCACGCTCGCTTCGGTGGCGTGGTGCCCGAGATCGCGAGCCGTGCGCACGTGGAGGCGTTGCCGCACGTGACTGCGCGCGCGCTCGAGCAAGCGCGCGTCGACTACTCGCGCATCGATGCGGTGGCGGCCACCGTCGGCCCCGGGCTCGTCGGTGCGCTGCTTGTCGGAGTCGCAGCCGCCAAGGCGACGGCACTCGCGCTCGACGTGCCGTTCGTCGGCGTCAACCACCTCGAGGCGCACTTGTATGCCGCGCTGCTCGACGCGCCCGACGCCGAGTTTCCGATGCTCTTCGTGCTCGTCTCGGGCGGGCACACGCTCCTTGTCGAGATGCGCGACGCGCACTCATACCGTGTGATCGGCCAGACCATCGACGACGCGGCGGGGGAGGCATTCGACAAAGTCGCACGATTCCTCGGGCTCGGCTATCCCGGCGGCCCGGAGATCGACAAGGCGGCGCAGCGCGGCGACGATTCTGCGATCGCGTTTCCGCGGGCGATGCTGCACGACGGACTCGACGTGTCGTTCAGCGGATTGAAGACGGCGGTCATCAACCACGTGCGAGCAAACCCAGGCGTGTCGACCGACGATGTTGCCGCATCGTTTCAGCGGGCGGTGGTCGACGTGCTCGTGCACAAGGCACGCCGTGCCGCGAAGGAAGTCGGCGCTCGCACCATCGCGCTCGGCGGCGGAGTCGCTGCAAATTCGCTCTTGCGTCGCGAGATGGCTGCGGCCGGCGCGCAAGACTCCCGCGCGGTGGTGCTGGCGTCGCGTGAGATGTGCACCGACAACGCCGCGATGATCGCGAGCGCGGCGTGGTATCGATTGGCCCGCGGCGAGTCGACGCCGCTTGATGCAGGCGCGAGCCCAAACCTCAAATTGGGGACCGGTCAAAAGTGACCGGGCAACACGTTCAGCGATGAACCCGCTCCTCTTGCGCGGCACGCACACCGACGGCAGCGCCGGCCGCGGCATCGAGGTGTGGCCGCCGGTCGTGCTCGCGCCGATGGCCGGGGTGACCAATGCGCCGTTCCGCTCGCTGTGCCGCTCGTTCGGCCCGGGCCTCGTCTACGTGAACGAGATGATCATGGCGGCCGCCCTCGTCTACGGAAACCCGCGCACGCGCTCGATGGTGTCGTTCGCGCCTGATGAGACTTTCCGCAGCCTGCAGCTCTACGGCAGCGACCCGGGCATCGTCGAGCGTGCGGTGGATGTGCTCGGCGGGGAAGACCTGGTCGACCACATCGACTTGAATTTCGGTTGTCCGGCCGCCAAAGTGACGCGCAAGGGCGGCGGAGCTGCGGTGCCGCTGAAGAAAAATCTGCTCGCAGAAATCGTGCGTGCGGCGGTGCGCGCCGGCGCGCGGTACGGCATTCCGGTCACCTGCAAGTTCCGCATGGGCATCAACGACGACCTGCTCACGTATCTCGACACAGGAAAAATCTGTCGCGATGCCGGTGCGGTGATGATCGCGTTGCATGCCCGCACCGCGCAACAGCACTATGCGCCGAGCGCACGGTGGGAGGCGATTGCGGCGCTCAAAGAACATGTAGACGGCATCCCCGTGCTCGGCAACGGCGACATCTGGTGCGCCGACGACGCGCTGCGAATGGTGCGCGAGACGGGTTGCGACGGCGTGGTGATCGGCAGAGGATGCCTGGGCAAGCCGTGGCTCTTTCGCGATCTGGTCGATGCATTCAACGGTCGCGCGGTTCGCCCCGCGCCGAAACTCGGCGACGTGCTCGACGTGATGGTGACGCACGCCGAGTCACTCATGCGACACCATCGTGAGAACGGGCGCAACGACGACACCAAGGGCATCCGCGAATTCCGCAAGCACTGTGGTTGGTACTTGACCGGATATCCCGTCGGGCCCGAGGTGCGGCGCAAGTTCTCCGAAGTGTCGACGCTCGACGATGTGCGCACCCTCGCAGGCTCGCTCGACCGCTCGCTCGAGCTTGTCGCGGGTGGCGAGCGACTGGCGCGCGGCCACACGAATGGTCCGATCAACGTGGTGCTGCCGCACGGCTACCTTGATCACCTCGACGACCTGACGGTGCCCGACGACGCACTGCTCACCACGATGAGCGGCGGATGACGCTCGTACTCGCCTCGCGCTCGCCGCGCCGCAGCGACATCTTGCGCGAGATGGGATACACGTTCGTGGTCGACTCTGCCGATGTCGACGAAACTCCGCTCGCGCACGAGTCGCCACGCGATCACGTGCAGCGCTTGGCGACCGCGAAATGTCTGCGTGTCGCGTCGCGACATGGGCGCAACGTCGTCGTGCTCGCTGCCGACACCACGGTGGAGATCGACGGAGACATCTTGGGCACTCCGCGCGACACCGACCATGCGCGCGAGATGCTGCGGCGCTTGTCGGGGCGCACGCACCAGGTGCACACCGCGGTGTGCGTGACGCGCGGTACGCACGAGACATCGGTGAGCAGCGCTCAGGGTGATGCACACGGTGACGCTCATGATGTGGCGCTCGACACCGCCTCGGTCACGATGCACCCGATCGCCCCCGACGCCCTCGAGCGTTACCTCGCGACGGGGGAGTCGCTCGACAAAGCCGGGGCCTACGCGCTGCAGGGCGAAGCGGGCGTGTTCGTGCGCGAACTGCGGGGCGAGCGCAGCACCGTGGTCGGTCTCCCGATGCCCCTCGTGCGACACCTGCTCGACCGCCACGGGGTGGCGCACGCGGCGCGCGGGTTGTCGCCCGACGCGACCCACCCCTAGCATTAGCACTCGCCCACGGAGAGTGCTAACGGCTCGCCGGGGCCCCAGACAGCCCGTTTCCCGCCCGGGAAACCGCACGAAAAGGAACATCAATGAACCTGAAGCCCCTCGACGACAGAGTCGTCGTCAAGCCATCCGAGGCCGAGCAGACCACCGCCTCGGGTCTCGTCATCCCCGACACCGCGAAGGAAAAGCCGCAGCAGGGCACCGTGCTCGCCGTCGGCCCCGGCCGCTGGAGCGATGCCGAAGGCAAGTACTTCCCGCTTGACATCAAGGTCGGCGACACCGTGCTCTACAGCAAGTACGGCGGCACCGAAGTCAACCACAAGGGTGACGACATCCTCATCCTCACCAGCCGCGACGTGCTCGCGATCGTCTCGAAGTAACCAACAAAGGAAGTACCACACATGGCCAAGTTGCTCAAATTCGACGAAGAAGCGCGCCGCGCGCTCGAAGCCGGCGTCAACAAACTCGCCGACGCAGTAAAAGTCACGCTCGGACCCAAGGGTCGCAACGTCGTGCTCGACAAGAAGTTCGGCGCGCCGACGATCACCAACGACGGTGTCTCGATCGCGAAGGAAGTCGAGCTCGAGGACCCGTTCGAGAACATGGGCGCCCAGCTCGTGAAGGAAGTCGCCACCAAGACCAACGACGTCGCTGGTGACGGCACCACGACCGCCACGGTGCTTGCGCAGGCGATGGTCAGCCACGGCATGCGCAACGTCGCGGCCGGCGCCAACCCGATGGGCCTGAAGCGCGGCATCGAGAAGGCCGTCGCTGCGGCCGTCGAGTCGCTCAAGTCGCAGTCGAAAGAAGTCGACGACAAGGGCGACATCGCCAACGTCGCGACCATCTCGGCCGCCGACGCTGCGATCGGCAAGGTCATCGCCGACGCGATCGACAAGGTCGGCAAAGACGGCGTCGTCACGGTGGAAGAGTCGAACACCTTCGGTATCGAACTTGAGTTCACCGAGGGCATGCAGTTCGACAAGGGCTACCTGTCGCCGTACTTCGTGACCGACCAAGATCGCCAGGAAGCCGTGCTCGAAGAGCCCTACATCCTCTTCCACTCGGCGAAGATCTCGACCGTGCAGTCGATGCTGCCGTTGCTCGAAGGCGTGATGAAGACGGGCAAGCCGTTGCTCATCGTCGCAGAAGACGTCGAGGGCGAGGCGCTCGCCACGCTCGTGGTCAACAAGATCCGCGGCACGTTCAACTCCACCGCTGTGAAGGCCCCCGGCTTCGGCGACCGCCGCAAGGCGATGCTGCAAGACATGGCCATCCTCACCGGCGGCCAGGTCATCAGCGAAGAAGTTGGCCTGAAGTTGGAGAACGCCGGCCTCGACTTGCTCGGTCGTGCCAAGCGCGTGATCATCGACAAAGACAACACCACCATCGTCGACGGACACGGCGACAAGGCGGAAGTCAACGGTCGCATCAGCCAGATCAAGACCGAGATCGACAACACCGACAGCGACTGGGATCGCGAGAAGCTGCAAGAGCGTCTCGCCAAGCTCGCCGGCGGTGTCGCGGTCATCAAGGTCGGCGCGGCCACTGAGGTCGAGCTGAAAGAGAAGAAGCACCGCATCGAAGACGCCGTCTCGGCGACTCGCGCGGCAATCGAGGAAGGCGTGGTCGCCGGTGGCGGCACCGCTCTCGTGCGCGCGCGGCCGGCCGTGCTGAAGGTCGTCGAGTCGCTCTCGGGCGACGAGGCCACCGGAGCACGCAGCGTCTACGACTCGCTCACTGCCCCTGCCCGCCACATCGCCGACAACGCCGGCATGGAAGGTGCAGTCGCGGTTCAGCAGGTTGAAGCAGCCAAGGGCAACACGGGTCTCAACGCCGCAACCGGCGAGATGACCGACCTCGTGAAGGCCGGCATCATCGACCCGGCGAAGGTCACGCGCGCCGCGTTGCAGAACGCAGCGTCGATCGCGGCTCTCGTCATCACCACCGAGTGTCTCGTGGCCGACAAGCCCGAGAAGGCTGGTGCGGCACCGGCGGGCGGCGGAATGCCCGGCGGCGGCATGGGGATGATGTAACGCGTCATAACGACGCCGTCGGTCGCGTCAGCGACTACGGCGACACCAAGAAATCACCGACGACAGCGCCGGTGCGTGCGAGAGATTCGCGCGCGCCGGCGTTCGTTCGTTTCGACATGTTCGCGTCGCGCGCGGCTTGAGCAGCGAGCCGCACCACGAAGCCCGCGTCTTTGTCGACCCATGTCGCGTACGCGCGCGGTCGCGACACGCTGACACCGCCTTGTCGTGACACGCTCACACTCGGCTCGCGACTCAGCGTGACCTCGACGAGCAATCCGTCTTGGCTGTTGGCCGGCCAGCGCTCGTCGGTCGGCAGGTTGGAGACGAGGTTCGACAGCCCATACATCACCCACTTGCCGTTCACGTTCGTGATCGGCTGCACCACGTGCGCGTGGTGCCCGATGATGAGGTCGATGGCCGGCGACTGCGCGAGGCGCTGCGCCACGTCGACTTGGTACGAGTTCGGCTCGGTGCGCTTCTCGGTGCCCCAGTGCAGGCTCACGATCACGGCTTCGGCTCCCATCGCGCGAGCCGCTCGTGCGTCGCGAATGATGCGCTTCGGGTCGATCAGCGCCGAGCGCCACGGTTGGTCGGGTGGTGTCGACAGCCCGTTGTACGAGAACGTGTACGACAGGTGCGAGAGACGCAGGCCGTTCACTTCGATGACGGTTGGGCGGATTTCTTCGGCGCGGCGTGCCATGCCCGTCTGCGAGATGCCGTTGGCGAGCAATTCTCCGACCGTGGCGTCGACGCCCGCTGGGCCGCGGTCGAGAGCGTGGTTGCTCGCGGTGCTGCAGCGGTCGAAGCCGGCGTCGGCGAGGGCGGGCACCACTTCGCGCGGTACGCCAAAGAGCGGGAACGTGCTGAGCGATTGCCCGCGCGGCGCGATCGGCGTTTCGAGGTGGCACACGGCAAGATCGGCGCGCGATACGAGTGCGCGGATGTCGTCGAACATTGGGCGGAAGTCGAAGGCAGTGCTTCCCGGGGTACGGCCCGACGTTCCAACGGAATTACGCCGTGCGTTGCGCGCCGCTTGATCCCACAGCGGGGTGTGCATCAGCACGTCGCCGCCGAAGATGAGCGTGGCGCTCGCTGACGGCACGGGTTCGCCGCGCGCAGCGGGTGTGGTGCCGACTGCGAGAGATGCGGCGAGCGCGACGGCAGTCGCGAGACTCAGCGCCCGGAATCGCAATGGATAGGTGCGACCTTCGCCGCGTTTCACGCGTGCTGCGGGCCGCGCAAGAGCTTGCCGGGCATCTCGCCCGTGAATGTGTCGTGGTCGACGGTTTGCACGCCGGCGCAGAAGGTGGCGGCGTACCCGCTCGATTGCTGCACGATGCGACGTCCTTGTGCCGGCAAATCGTGAACAACCCGCGGCACCTCAAACGACAACTCGTCAAAGTTGATGATGTTGATGTCGGCACGCATGCCCGGCGCGATGATGCCGCGGTCGAGCAACCCGTGCAACTCGGCAGTCTTGCGAGTTTGGCGTTGCACGACGTGCTCGAGGCCAAGCCGCGGCCCGCGGGTTCGGTCGCGGACCCAATGAGTAAGCAGGAACGTCGGCATTCCGCCGTCGCAAATCACGCCGCAGTGCGCGCCGGCGTCGCTCAGTCCGTTGCGCGTGAGCGGGTGCTGCAGCAGTTCATGCGTCATTGAGAGATCGCCGTATGCGTAATTGAGGAACGGACGGTAGATCATTCCCGCGCCTCCGTCACTGAGCAGATGGTCAATCATGATGGCGTGAGGTGATGCACCTGTCTTTCTGGCGATTCCGGCGATCGATTCGTCAAAAGTGGGCTCGTAGTTGATGTCGCCGCCGCTAATCGGGAACATCATGTGGAAGTTTTCGCCGACGAACTGCTCGTAGAAGCGATGGGCTGGTCGCTCGACGAGCAAACGCGCGTAACGCTCGGGCTCGCGCAGAGCGGCGACGCGTGCCGCGAACGGCAGCGCCGCCACTTCTTGGTATGCGGCGTGCATCATCATCGGGTTCACGGTGCCCTGCAGGCACATGATGAGCCCGATGCTGCGCCCAGCGACCTGGGCCTCGATATTCATGCCGTCACGATTGGCGGCGACCATGAGCGACAACGTCTCGCGCCAGAGGTCGGGATCATCGGCCGGCTGGTTCAGGTTGATGCTGAAACGAACGCCCGTTTTCGCGGCGACGTCACGCATCCACTGCCACTCGGTCTCGGGTCGACGCCAGTGTTCTGCTGCCATTTGGAAGATGCCGTGTCCGGCACGTCGCACGGCGTCGGCGATGCCGAGCAGTTCGTCTGGCTGGGCACTGGTACCGGGCACGTACTCACCGTTCTTGCTCTTGTGCAGCGCTGTTCGCGAAGTGGAGAACCCGAGCGCTCCGGCGCGCAGGGCCTGGTACGTGATCTCGGCCATTCGCGCAATGTCGTCCGGCGTGGCGTCTTCGTTGTCGGCACCGCGATCACCCATCACGAATGCGCGCAGCGCGCCGTGACCGATCTGTGTGCCGAGGTCCATCACGCGCGGTTTGCGCTCGAGCGCGTCGAGGTATTCGGGAAACGAAGTCCACTCCCACTCGATGCCCTCGACCATCGCCGAACCGGGGATGTCTTCGACTCCTTCCATCAATTCGATGAGCCACTCGTGGCGTTCGGGTGCAGCCGGTGCGAAACCGACACCGCAGTTGCCCATCACCGCGGTGGTCACACCATGCCAGCCGCTCGGCGTGAGGTACGGGTCCCACGTCGCTTGCGCGTCGTAGTGGGTGTGCACGTCGACCCAGCCCGGTGCTACGAGCATGCCGCCGGCGTCGACGACTCGCGCGCCGTTGCGATGCGCGGCACCTGACGCTGCAACCTCGGTGATGATGCCGTCTTCGAACGCGACGTCGGCGTGCCGCTCGGGGGCGCCAGTTCCGTCGACGAGCCGCGCGTTCGTGATCACGGTGCGTCGCGTGGTCATGGTCGTGGGTTCAGCTCCTGCAGCACGATGCTATGTAGAGCAGTGTTGCTCGTGATAAGCGAGTCGTTGCGCCAGTTTGGCGCACCATGGCGGTCGGACCACGTGCCGCCGGCTTCGGCGACCACCGCGGCGATGGCGGCGATGTCGTAAGGGCCGAGCCCGATGGCGTCGATCGCGAAGTCGACGGCACCTTCGGCCACCAGCATGTGCTGCCAGAAGTCGCCGTAATTGCGCAGTCGCGCCACGCTGCGTTGCAGTCGGTCGAGTTGCGAGGTTTTGCCGGCAGCGTGCCACGACTCGCTCACGGTGATGCTCGCACTCGCGCGCTTCAACTCGTTGGTCTTGCTCGTGCGAATCTGTCGGGGCGCGCCGTTGCCCACCGTGCAGTGTGCGCCGAGGCCTCGCGCCGCCCACCAACGCCGTTGCAGTGCGGGTGCCGACACCACGCCGAGCACCGGAATAACGTCGTCGACGAGCGCGATGAGCGTCGCCCACACCGGCACGCCGCGCACGAAGTTGCTCGTGCCGTCGATCGGGTCAATCACCCATTGCCGCCGCGCGTCGTGCGGGCCGACAACGCCGTGCTCCTCGCCGTAGAGCGAATAGTCGGGTCGCTGTGCTCGCAACATTTCGCTGATTGCCGTCTCCGTCGCACGGTCGATCTCGGTGACCTCGCTGCGGTCGGCCTTGCGCTCGACGCTGAA
>VFQT010003722.1_pt1 | contig 13579 bp, 10 predicted proteins | sample 3512381 | NCBI WGS metagenome assembly VFQT01 (sample SAMN10412376, study PRJNA504923) | tailings metagenome | isolation source: Relicate 2 Philex TSF3 active mining site | place: Philippines: Tuba, Benguet | collected 2017-08-29 | reverse complement strand
CGTGACCACAGGCGCAGGCGAATACGCACCCATACCCCCCGTGTTGGGCCCTTCGTCCTTGTCCAGCAGGCGTTTGTGGTCCTGGCTGGTGGCCAGGGCCGCCACGTTCTTGCCGTCACACAGCACCATGAAGCTGGCTTCTTCACCCTGCAAAAACTCTTCGATCACCACCCGTGCGCCGCCCGCGTTGTGCGCCACACCCAGGGTGTTGTCCAAGAGCATGAAATCAATCGCTTCGTGCGCTTCGGCCAGCGTCATGGCCACGACCACGCCTTTGCCCGCCGCCAGGCCGTCTGCCTTGACCACGATGGGCGCACCTTTTCGGTCCACATAGGCATGGGCTAGAGCCGCGTCGGAGAAGGTTTCAAACTCGGCGGTGGGGATGCCATGGCGCTGCATGAACGCTTTGGAAAAGGCCTTGGAGCTCTCCAATTGGGCTGCAGCCTGTGTGGGCCCAAAAATGCGCAGACCGTGCGCGCGAAAATCGTCCACGATGCCTGCGGCCAAAGGGGCTTCAGGGCCCACCAGGGTCAGGCCAATGCCGTTGTCGAGGGCCCATTGGCGCAGTACGGCCAGGTCGGTGATCGGTACATTGACCAGGTTTTTGTCTTTGGCTGTGCCACCGTTGCCCGGTGCCACGTAAACCTGCTGGATTTTGGGCGACTGCGCCAGTTTCCACGCCATGGCGTGCTCACGGCCACCACTGCCGACTACCAATACTTTCATCAAACTTCCTTAGTTTTCAATTTCGGCGTTGTGGAAAACGTTTTGCACATCGTCCAGATCTTCCAGCACATCCAGCAATTTCTGCATTTTGACCGCATCATCGCCCGTGAGCGAAACGCTGTTTTCTGCCCGCATGGTCACTTCGGCCACATCGGCCACCAAACCGGCTGCCTCCAGCGCATTTTTCACGGCTTCAAAATCTGCGGGCGAAGTCAAGACCTCGATGGCGCCCTCCTCGTCCGTGATCACGTCCTCGGCACCCGCTTCCAGCGCCACTTCCATGACCTGGTCTTCGTTGGTGCCCGGGGCAAACACCAGCTGGCCGCAGTGCTTGAACTGGAAAGCCACCGAGCCTTCGGTGCCCAGATTGCCGCCGTGTTTGCTCAGGGCATGACGCACCTCGGCCACCGTGCGCACCCTGTTGTCGGTCATGGTGTCCAGAATGATGGCCGCACCGCCGATGCCGTAGCCTTCGTAACGGATTTCCTCGTAGCTCACGCCTTCGAGGTTGCCCGTGGCCTTGTCCACATTGCGCTTGATGGTGTCGGCCGGCATGTTGGCCGCTTTGGCCTTCTCGATGGCCAGGCGCAGGCGGGGGTTGGCGCTGGCATCCCCACCACCGGTGCGGGCTGCCACCATGATTTCACGCACCACGCGGGTCCAGATCCGTTGTCTTTTTTCGTCTTGTCGGCCCTTGCGGTGCTGAATATTTGCCCATTTACTGTGGCCAGCCATCGGGAATTCCTTGAATGTTGATTTAACCTAGAGGCTGAATTTTACTTTTCACTCAAGGCAGGAGATTTTCGATGGCTGAACCCATGCTGATTGCTCAAAACGCCCATACGCAATGCCAGCTTCTGCCAGGCTTGGCCAACCGCCACGGCCTGATCACAGGCGCCACCGGCACCGGCAAAACCGTGACCTTGCAGACCCTGGCCGAGAACTTTTCGCGCCTGGGTGTGCCGGTCTTCATGGCCGACGTCAAAGGTGACCTGACCGGCATCAGCCAAAGTGGCAAGATCGGCGAAAAACTGGCCGCTGTCCTGCGCGACCGGGGCATTGAACTGCCTGCGCCCATGGCCTGCCCCACCACCTTGTGGGACGTGTTTGGCGAGCAAGGCCACCCGGTGCGGGCCACCATCTCGGACATGGGGCCCTTGTTGCTGACCCGCATGCTGGGCCTGAACGACACCCAGGCCGGGGTGCTGAACCTCGTGTTCAAGATCGCCGATGACCAGGGTTTGCTGTTGCTGGACATGAAAGACCTGCGGGCCATGCTGCAGTATGTGGGAGACAACGGCAAACAGTTCACCACCGAATACGGCAACATCAGCGCCGCCAGCATCGGGGCCATTCAGCGGGGCCTGCTGCAAATCGAAAGCCAGGGCGGCGACCAGTTCTTTGGTGAGCCGATGCTCAACATCGAAGACTTCATGCAGACCGATGCCCAGGGCCTGGGGGTGGTGAACATCCTGGCGGCGGACAAACTGATGAACTCGCCACGTCTGTACGCCACTTTTTTGCTGTGGATGCTGTCCGAGTTGTTCGAGGTGCTGCCCGAAATTGGCGACCCGGAAAAACCCAAACTGGTGTTCTTTTTTGACGAGGCCCACTTGCTGTTCAAGGACGCGCCTGCGGCCCTGGTCGAGCGCATCGAGTTGGTGGTGCGCCTGGTGCGGTCCAAGGGTGTGGGCGTGTATTTCGTGACACAGAACCCGCTGGACATCCCAGACAGCGTTTTGGGTCAGCTGGGCAACCGGGTGCAGCACGCCCTGCGCGCCTACACCCCGCGCGACCAGAAAGCGGTGGCTGCGACAGCCCAGACCATGCGCCCCAAAGCGGGCCTGGACATCGAAGCGGCCATCACCGAATTGGCCGTGGGCGAGGCCTTGGTGAGCTTTCTGGATGCCAAGGGACGCCCCTGCGAAACCGAGCGGGTGTTTGTGTTGCCACCCGCCAGCCAATTGGGCCCGATCACGCCTGCCCAGCGGCAAGCCTTGATCCAGAACTCCTTGGTGGCCGGCGTTTACGAAGCCCACCACGACCGGGACTCGGCCTACGAAAAGATCAAGGCAGGCGCGCCGCAGGGCCAGGGCAGCAACGCCTCGGCGCTGCCCGGACAAGCGACAGCCACGGCCGAAAAAGAAGGCGGCCTGATGGGCGGGCTGTCCGACATGCTGTTTGGCAGCACAGGTCCCCGAGGCGGGCAACGCGATGGTGTGGCCCAAATGGTGGTCAAGAGTGCGGTGCGCACGGTGGGATCGGCCATTGGCCGGGAAATCGTGCGCGGCGTGCTGGGCGGTTTGTTGGGTTCGAGCCGTCGCCGCTGATCGTCGCCGCTGTTCTTTGCCGCTGATGGCGGACGAAAAAAAACCGCCGGGTTAGACACCCGGCAGTTTTTTCGGAAGGTCTGTTGACGATCAGGCTGTTTCGCCCAACACAGTCACCGTCACGTCCACCACCACATCGGTGTGCAAAGCCACGGCCACAGTGGATTCGCTCACGGTTTTGATGGGGCCATGAGGCATGCGGATCTGGGACTTGACCAACTTGTAGCCTTGCTTGTTCAGCTCTTCGCAGATGTCGTGGTTGGTCACGGAACCAAACAAACGGCCATCAACGCCGGCTTTTTGCGACAGCTTCACGACCAAACCAGACAATTTCTCGCCTTGGGCTTGGGCTTCAGCCAGCTTGGCCGCAGCGGCTTTTTCGAGTTCAACGCGGCGAGCTTCGAACTCGGCCTTGTTGGTCTCGGTGGCGCGACGGGCGCGGCCTTGAGGGATCAGAAAGTTACGGGCGTAGCCGTCTTTGACCTTGACGATATCGCCCAGGTTACCCAGGTTCACAACCTTTTCGAGCAGGATGATTTGCATGGTTGGACTCCTTAGACTTTGTGCTGGTCGGTGTAGGGCAACATGGCCAAAAAGCGTGCGCGCTTGATGGCGGTGTTGAGCTGACGCTGGAAGATGGCACGGGTGCCAGTCAGGCGCGCAGGGATGATCTTGCCGTTTTCGGCGATGAAGTCACGCAGGGTGTCCACATCTTTGTAGTCGATCTCTTCAACGCCAGTCACGGTGAAGCGGCAAAAGCGCTTGCGCTTGAACAGCAGGGACTGGGTGTTGCGCTTGGGGCGCTTGTTCTTGTCAAATTTTTTGAACGTGGCCATGGGGCCTCCTGAAATTAATCTTGCTGAAACTCTTGAATGTGCAACACGACACTTTTGCCTTGTCGAGGGGTGGCCAAAAAGCCTTTGAACGTCCAAACGCTGCCTACCGCTTGCTTGACCAGTCTTTCAGCCAGTGACCCGAAGGCCAAGGCACGAAGTTTCAACTGGACTTGGCGTATTTGCCCGGCCTCTTGAACTTCAGAGGCGTGCTCCAGAATCAAATCGAGAGCAGGCAAACCAGCGGGGGTGTATCGCAAAGCGGCTTGCTCGGCAATACAGGCGGTCAGTTCGGTGCGGTTCACTCCTCAGCAGGCACGTGTCAAGCGGCGAATTCGGCTTGTTGTGACTTGCGGGCTTCTTCGCGCTCGACCGTCTTCATCATGGACGAAGGTGCGGTTTCGGCTTTCTTCTTGAGCACAGTCAGGTGACGCAGCACGGCGTCGTTGAACTTGAAGGCGTGCTCCAGTTCGGCCATGACGGCTTGGTCGGCTTCGATGTTCACGCACAGGTAGTGGGCCTTGCCCAGCTTGTTGATCTGGTAAGCCAGTTGACGGCGACCCCAGTCTTCAACACGGTGGATGTTGCCACCGCCGGCAGTGATCATGCCTTTGTAGCGCTCCAGCATGGCTGGAACTTGTTCGGACTGATCGGGATGGATCAGCAAAATGATTTCGTAATGACGCATTGAGACTCCTTGCGGTTAACCCAAAAGGTTGGAAAAGCCGCCCCCAGCGTCTGTCGGGGTGCGGCAAGGCGAAGCCTGCGATTATAGCTTGAAATCAGAAGCCCCGGTAGCCGCCTTCTGCACCCCCCGCCGGGGCTGGCAAGGGTTGGCGCGGGCTGACCCAACGAGCCGGCAGCAAAAGGGTCAGCAGCAGCATCACGCCAAAGCCCGTGGGCACCCCAAAAACACCCGCCGACAGCGGCTGTATGCCAAACCACAACCCCGCGCTGGGGTCCAGACCCCAGAAGTGGCGAAATCCTGGGGCATTGACCACCATGTAATACAGCGTGACACCCAAGCCCGCCAACATGCCCGCCACCACGGCCGGGCGGTGGACTTTGCGCCAGACCATGCCCAAGACCATGCCCGGGAAGAACGCGGCCGCCGCCAGTGAAAAAGAGGTCGAGACCAAGGCCAGGATTTCAGCCGGCTTGAACGCCGCCACCACGGCGGCCAGCATGGCCACCGCGAGCAGCGCAAATTTGGAGAGGATGACGCGCCCTTCGGCCGATTTGGGCTTGCGCTCCCTGCCGGGGCCAATGTCGTGCACCAAGGCATTGCTGATGGTCAAGAGCAGGCCATCGGCTGTTGACAAGGCCGCGGCCAGGCCACCGGCAGCCACCAGACCCGACACCACAAAAGGCATGCCCCCCATCTCCGGGGTGGCCAGCATGATCATGTCGGCCCCCAGCTTCAACTCACCCAGTTGCAGCACGCGGTCACCATTGACATCGGAAAACTCCAGCAGCGCGGAATCCAGCCTCGCCCATTGCGCCATCCAGCTGGGCAAATCTTCAAAACTGCTGCCCACCAGGTTGTTCATGACCTCGAACTTCACCAGCACCGCCAAGGCCGGCACACTCAGGTAGAGCAAACCAATGAAAAATAGCGACCAGGCCACCGAACTGCGCGCCTGGGCCACCGACGGGACGGTGTAAAAACGTGTCAGCAAATGCGGCAAACCCGCCGTCCCCACCATCAGGCAAAACACCAGGGCCAGAAAGTTGAGTCGGGATTCGCCAAACAGTTTGACCTCTTCGGGACTGCCCTGCGGGTTGCCGGCAAAGGCCTGGGCATGCGGGGGCATGCCGCCCAAAGGCTTGGCCCGCTCCCGGTTCTCCAGCATGGCCCGGGTCCACTGCTCGCGGGCCGCAGCGGCGTCGCGGGGCACGGCCAACAACTCACGCCGGGCTTGGGCGATGGCGGCGTAATCGGCCGATTGGGCCTTGAGCACGCGGATCTTTTCTTCCAGCTCCTGGCGAAGCGAGACCATCGCGCCTTCGACATTTGTCAGTCGCGCCTCGTAAACCTGGGCGCGGCGGGCAAACTCCTGGCGGACTTCGATCTCACCGGGGTCGTTGATCAGCTTCTTTTCAATCGCCTCGATTTGCGCCAACTGCTGACCGTAGACCAGGGGCGCCAAAGGGTTGCCGAGTTGCTTGTATGCCAGCCACGACACAGGGATCATGAACGCCAGCAACAGCATGATGTACTGGGCCACCTGCGTCCAGGTGATGGCCCGCATACCGCCCAGGAAAGAACACAACAAGACCCCGCCCAAACCGAGCAAGATGCCAATCTCGAACTGCACGCCGGTCAGGCGCGAAGCGATCAGGCCAATGCCGTAAATCTGGGCCACCACATAAGTGAACGAACACAAGACCGAAGCCAGCGCTGCAATGATGCGCGGCCAGCGCCCGCCGTAGCGCTGGTCAAAATAGTCGGGCAAGGTGTAGAGCTTCATCGCGCGCAACTGGGGCGCGATCAGCAAGGCGACCAGACAAAAGCCGCCTGTCCAGCCCATCACATAAGCCAAGCCCCCGGGCTGCTGGCCGCTGCCAGAAAAGCCCTGCAGGTACAGCGCCCCGGCCAGACTGATGAACGACGCCGCGCTCATCCAGTCGGCGGCTGTGGCCATGCCGTTGTACATGGCCGGGATGCGACGCCCCGCCACGTAGTACTCGTCCTCGTCGGTGGTCCGGCTCGAAATGCCGATCAAGGCATAAATCATCACCGTGCTGAACAGGAAGATGGGACCAATCAGGTTGCGCGACAAACCCCAGCGCTCAGCCCAGGCCATGGCGCCCATCAAACCGATCAGGATGGCGACATAAATCAGCACATTGCGGTGAAGTCGCCATGGGTTGGCCGCGTGGGGACGAACTGCCATGGTTGGGATCACCGCAAAGTCTGAAACGCCGGCATCAACGACCCAGATTGGTCCAGGTTTCGATGACGGTGTCGGGGTTCAGCGAAATCGAGCTGATGCCCTGGTCCATCAGCCAATGCGCAAAGTCGGGATGGTCCGAGGGGCCTTGACCGCAAATGCCGATGTACTTGCCCTGCGCCAGACAGGCTTTGATGGCCTGCGAAATCAAGGCCGTCACCGCTGGATCACGTTCATCAAAGTCCACCGCCAGCAACTCCATGCCCGAGTCGCGGTCCAGACCCAAAGTCAGCTGGGTCAGGTCGTTGGAGCCGATCGAGAAGCCATCAAAGAATTCCAGGAACTGCTCCGCCAGAATGGCGTTGCTGGGCACCTCGCACATCATGATGAGCTTGAGGCCGTCTTCGCCACGGCGCAAACCCTGGCTGGCCAGCAGCTGGGTGACCTTTTCGGCCTGGCCCAGGGTGCGCACAAAAGGCACCATGATCTGCACATTGGTCAGGCCCATCTCGCCACGCACCCGCTTGAGGGCCTCGCATTCCATGGCAAAGGCCTCGCCAAAGTCTTCGCTGATGTAACGGGCAGCGCCCCGGAAACCCAGCATCGGGTTTTCTTCTTCCGGCTCGTAACGGCTGCCGCCAATGAGCTTGCGGTACTCGTTGCTCTTGAAGTCGGACAAACGCACGATGACCGGCTTGGGCCAGAAAGCGGCGGCAATGCTGGCCACACCTTCGGCCACCTTGTCGACGTAAAAAGCGCGGGGGGACGCATGGCCACGGGCCACCGATTCCACGGCTTTTTTCAGGTCGGCATCGATGGCGGGGTAATCCAGGATGGCCTTGGGGTGCACGCCGATGTTGTTGTTGATGATGAACTCCAGACGCGCCAGACCCACGCCAGCATTGGGCAGCTGGGCAAAGTCAAACGCCAGCTGCGGGTTGCCCACGTTCATCATGATCTTGGTCTTGATCTCGGGCAGCACGCCACGCTGGATCTCGCTGACCTCGGTTTCCAGCAGGCCGTCGTAAATGTGGCCGGTATCGCCTTCGGCGCAGCTGACGGTGACCAGCGTGCCTTCGGTCAATTGCTCGGTGGCATTGCCGCAACCCACCACGGCCGGAATGCCCAACTCGCGGGCAATGATGGCGGCGTGGCAGGTGCGCCCGCCCCGGTTGGTGACGATGGCGCTGGCGCGTTTCATCACGGGTTCCCAGTTCGGGTCGGTCATGTCGGTCACCAGCACGTCGCCGGGCTGGACCTTGTCCATCTCGCTGATGTTGTGCACCAAACGCACGGGGCCAGTGCCGATCTTCTGCCCAATCGCGCGGCCTTCAGCCAGGATGGTGCTTTTGCCTTTGAGTTTGTAACGCAGCTCGGGCGCGCCCTTGGCCTGGCTTTTCACGGTTTCGGGACGGGCCTGCAGGATGTAGAGCAAGCCGTCGGTGCCGTCTTTGCCCCATTCGATGTCCATGGGGCGGCCATAGTGCTGCTCGATCACCACCGCATAGCGGGCCAATTGCTCGACCTCGTCATCGGTCAGGCTGTAGCGGTTGCGCAGCTCGGTGGGCACATCGGTGGTTTTGACCAGCTTGCCCGACGCGGCTTTTTCTTCCGGTGTGGCAAACACCATCTCGATCAGTTTGGAGCCCAGGTTACGGCGGATGACACTGCGCTTGCCCGCGGCCAGCATGGGCTTGTGCACATAAAACTCATCCGGGTTCACAGCGCCTTGCACCACCGTTTCGCCCAGGCCGTAGCTGGAGGTGATGAACACCACGTCTTCAAAGCCCGACTCGGTGTCGATGGTGAACATGACGCCTGCCGCGCCCAGATCGGAGCGCACCATGCGCTGCACACCCGCCGACAAGGCCACATCGGCGTGGGCAAAGCCCTTGTGCACGCGGTAGCTGATGGCGCGGTCGTTGTAGAGCGAGGCGAAGACCTCTTTCATCTTGTGCAGCACGTCGTCGATGCCGACCACGTTCAAAAAGGTTTCCTGCTGGCCTGCAAAGGACGCGTCCGGCAGGTCTTCGGCCGTGGCCGAAGAGCGCACCGCAAACGAAGCTTCAGGGTTGCCGCCCTGCAGGCGAACAAATTCTTCACGAATAGCTTTTTCCAGATCGGCCGGGAAAGGCTGGGCTTCAACCATGGCGCGGATCTCCGCACCTGCCGCGGCCAAGGCGCGCACGTCCTCGGTGTCCAGCGCGTCCAGGCGGGCGTTGATGCGATCGCTCAGGCCATCAAAAGCCAGGAACTGGCGAAACGCGTGGGCGGTGGTGGCAAAGCCCGTGGGCACACGCACCCCCGATGGCAGCTGGGAAATCATCTCCCCCAGGCTGGCGTTTTTGCCACCGACCGACTCGACGTCGGTCATGCGCAATTGTTCAAAGGGGACGACCAGGGCGGTCTCACTGAAAAGATCAGACATGCAAAGCTCCAAAGTTAAAACCGGGTGCCATGGAGCCGGGAAGGGCTGTGTTGTTCTTGTGTTTCGCGCGCCGACCGGGGGCCATGGATAATCGAATCATTTTAGGGGGCTTGGTGCCCCTGCCCTTTGAAATTTTTGCACGCATGTCCAAACGCACTGTTTTTTTCGTGTCTGACGGCACCGGCATCACGGCCGAGACTTTTGGCAACGCCATCCTGGCGCAGTTCGACATGAAAACGCGGCATGTGCGGCTGCCCTTCACCGACACCATCGACAAGGCGCATCAGGCGGTACGCCAAATCAACCACACGGCCGACACCGAAGGCAGCAAACCCATCGTCTTCACCACCCTGGTGAACATGGATGTCCTCAAAGTCCTGCAAGAGCACTGCCAAGGCATGCTGCTGGACATGTTTGGCACCTTCGTGAACCCGCTGGAAAACGAGCTGGGCATCAAGTCGCACCACCGGGTGGGCCGTTTTTCCGACGTGAGCAAAAGCAAGGAATACCACGACCGGATCGAAGCCATCAATTTTTCCCTGGCCCACGACGATGGCCAATCGAACCGGGATCTGGAATCGGCCGATGTGATTTTGGTGGGTGTGAGCCGCAGCGGCAAAACCCCGACCAGCCTGTACCTGGCCATGCAGCATGGCCTCAAAGCGGCCAACTACCCCTTGATTCCGGAAGACTTTGAACGCAAGCAGCTGCCCCCTGCCCTGGTGCCGCACCGCAAAAAAATCTTCGGCCTGAGCATCCACCCCGACCGCCTGGCCGAAATTCGGGCAGAGCGCAGACCCAATTCGCGTTATGCCAGCATTGAAAACTGCCGAATGGAAGTGTCTGAAGCCGAGGCGATGATGCGCCGCTCAGGCATCCGCTGGCTGTCCACCACGACCAAGTCGATCGAAGAAATCGCCACCACCATCCTGCAGGAAATCAAACCGGAGCGGCTGATTTATTGAACACTGGCTTCAGGCCAGGGTGGCGGCGATGCGCTCAGCGCATTGGCGGGCCTGATCGGCATCACGGGCTTCGACCATGACGCGCACCAAAGGCTCTGTGCCGCTGGCGCGGATCAGGACCCGCCCCGAATCGCCCAGCTCAACCTCGGCAGCGCGGGTGGCGTCCCACAAAGGCCGATGGCCTTCCCAGTCAAAACCCGGCTTCAGGCGCACATTGATCAGCGTCTGTGGGAACAGTGTGATGCCCTCCAGCAACTGCGCCATGGTCTGCCCACTGCCCACACAGGCTTGCAACACCTGCAAGGCGCTGACCAACCCGTCACCCGTGGTGTGCTTGTCCAGGGCCAGCAAATGGCCTGAACCTTCACCGCCGAGCAACCAGCCCTTGTCGTGCAAGACCTCCAGCACATAACGGTCGCCCACTTTGGCCCGCACAAATTGCACGCCTCGCTGCTTGAGGGCCACTTCCACCGCCAGATTGGTCATCAAGGTGCCCACCGCGCCGGGCACGGCTTCATCCCGGGCCAAGCGGTCTGCGACCATCAAATACAACAACTCATCGCCATTGAACAGGCGACCACTGGCGTCCACGACTTGCAGGCGATCGGCATCGCCATCGAGCGCAATGCCGTAATCGGCCCGGTGGTCCTTGACCGCCTGCACCAGCGCATGGGGGTGGGTCGCGCCCACGCCTTTGTTGATGTTCAGGCCGTCGGGCGAGCAGCCGATGGCCACCACTTCGGCACCCAACTCATGGAACACCTTGGGCGCGATCTGGTAGGCGGCCCCGTGGGCGGCGTCCACCACAATCTTCAGGCCCTTGAGGGTCAGGTCGTTGGAGAAGGTGCTCTTGCAAAATTCGATGTAGCGACCTGCCGCATCGTCCAGACGCCGGGTTTTGCCCAGCGCGGCCGAATCCACCCAGACCGGGTCCTCAAGCAAGGTCGCTTCCACGGTCTCCTCCCAGGCGTCAGACAATTTCTTGCCTTGGGCGCTGAAGAACTTGATGCCGTTGTCCGCAAAGGGGTTGTGGCTCGCACTGATCACCACCCCCAAAGAAGCGCGTTGCGCGCGGGTCAGATAAGCGACGGCCGGAGTGGGCACCGGGCCCAGCAAGACGACGTCGACCCCGGCCGAGTTGAAGCCCGACTCCAGGGCGCTTTCCAGCATGTACCCCGAAATGCGGGTGTCTTTGCCGATCAACACCGTTGGGTGCGTCTCCTGCGACTTCAAAACACGGCCCACGGCATGCGCCAGGCGCAAGATGAAATCGGGCGTGATCGGGCTTTGGCCCACCGTGCCGCGAATGCCGTCTGTGCCGAAATATTGACGTGCCATCTGAACAATCCTGATTTTTGTAATGACTGAGAGAATTTTAGTCGTCCAGACACACCGGAAAACTGACGGATACAAACGCTGAGCGCGTCAATGCGGCCTGGCGTTCTGGTTCATGGCCTGCCAGATCTTGAGCGCGTCCACCGTGTCCTTGACATCGTGCACCCGGACCACCGAAGCCCCCCGCTGCACCGCCAGCAAAGCCGCGGCCACACTGGCCGCTTGTCTTTGGGCAGGTTCCGGCACTTGCCCATCGTGGGCCAGTGCAGCGCCCAAAGCTGATTTCCGGGACCAGCCCGCCAAGACAGGCCGTCCCAGGTGCAACAAGTCAGCCTGCTGCGCCAACAGCTGAAAATTCTGCGCCACCGTCTTGCCAAAGCCGATACCCGGGTCCAGCACCAGCCGGGCAGCGCCCACCCCAGCATCCAGCAAGGCGTGCATGCGGGCATGCAAAAAGCTTTCCACCTCGCGCAGCACATCGCCCGCCATGGTCTCGATTTGCATGGTTTGCGGGTCACGGTGCATGTGCATCAGACACACACCGCAGCTTGGATGGGCAGCCACCACCTGCTCGGCCCCCGGCTGACGCAGCGCCCAGATGTCGTTGATGATGTCCACCCCCGCATCGAGCACCGCCTGCATCACCTCGGGCTTGTAAGTGTCCACCGATATGGGCACTTGCCAGCGAACCGCTTCGCGCAAAAAAGGAGCCAGCCGCGCCAACTCCTGCGCCATGGGCACCACCACAGCGCCTGGGCGGGTGGATTCCGCGCCGATGTCCAGAATGTCGGCCCCATCGCGCAACAGTTGCTCGGCGTGGCGCAAGGCTTGGGCGGTTTCGGCATGTTGTCCGCCGTCCGAAAAAGAATCGGGCGTGAGATTGACAATGCCCATGACTTTGGGCTGCGACAGGTCAAGCGCAAATCGGGTGGTTTGCCAGTGCAAGGCGCTGTTCGGTCGGGTCAGGGGGGTGTCCATCGGAGTGACTCCATGAAAAACGGGGCCCGAAGGCCCCGCTGTGGTCAGGCGCTGCCTGAGCCATCAAGCCGCAGTGGTAGCCGGCTCGGTTTGAACCGCAGGGGTTCCACCGCCATTGCCGCCACCCGAAGGGGGCGTGCGAGGTGTCCAGTCCTTGGGTGGCAAAGGATCGCGCCCGGCCATGATGTCGTCGATCTGGTCCTTGTCGATGGTTTCCCACTCCAGCAAGGCTTTGGCCATGGCGTGCATCTGGGCGCTGTGCTCCTCGATCAGGCGACGGGCCAGTTTGTACTGCTCGTCGATGATGCGGCGCACTTCCATGTCCACCTTTTGCATGGTGGACTCGCTCATGTTGGTGGTCTTGGTGACCGAACGACCCAAAAACACTTCGCCTTCGTTCTCGGCATAAACCATCGGGCCCAGCGCGTCGGTCATGCCGTAGCGCATCACCATGTCGCGGGCAATCGATGTGGCGCGCTCGAAATCGTTGCTGGCGCCCGTGGTCATCTGGTTCATGAACACTTCTTCCGCAATGCGGCCACCGAACAGCATGCTGATCTGGTTCAGCATGAACTCCTTGTCGTAGCTGTAGCGGTCTTGCTCGGGCAGGCTCATGGTCACACCCAAGGCGCGGCCACGGGGAATGATGGTGACCTTGTGCACCGGATCGCACTTGGGCAGCAGCTTGCCAATCAAGGCGTGGCCCGCTTCGTGGTAGGCCGTGTTGCGACGCTCGTGCTCGGGCATGACCATGCTCTTGCGCTCGGGGCCCATGAGGATTTTGTCCTTGGCTTTTTCGAAGTCCTGCATCTCGACCACACGGGCGTTGCGGCGTGCGGCCATCAGGGCGGCTTCGTTGCACAGGTTGGCCAAATCGGCACCGCTCATGCCGGGTGTGCCACGGGCGATCACGCCCGCATTGACATCCTGGCCAATGGGCACTTTGCGCATATGCACGTTCAGGATCTGCTCACGACCACGAATATCGGGCAAAGTCACATACACCTGACGGTCAAAGCGACCCGGGCGCAGCAAAGCGGCGTCCAGAATGTCGGGGCGGTTGGTGGCGGCCACCACGATCACGCCCAGG
>VFQT010003720.1_pt1 | contig 13590 bp, 15 predicted proteins | sample 3512381 | NCBI WGS metagenome assembly VFQT01 (sample SAMN10412376, study PRJNA504923) | tailings metagenome | isolation source: Relicate 2 Philex TSF3 active mining site | place: Philippines: Tuba, Benguet | collected 2017-08-29 | reverse complement strand
CATGCCGCTGACCGCCTCAGGCCGCAGCTCTCCCCCGAACACGCCTCCACCGCGACAGCACTCCTGAACGAACCGCCGATCTCGCCGTTCTTTCCGAGGAGTCAGCATGATTTCCAGACGTTTCCTTCTTGGCGGAGCAGCACTGTCTGTTCTTGCCGCACCGGGCATTCTTCGTGCCCATACCGAAGAGCCCTTCGTACTGGCTGAGGAATTCCAGCCACGAGAGGTGCGCGTTCGAGAGCAGCACGCACCTGGGCAGATACTTGTATTTCCAAAGCAGTTCTTTCTCTACCATGTCTTCGACGCCGAGCGCGCGATGCGGTACGGGGTCGGGGTCGGCAAGGCAGGACTCGCATTCAAGGGAACAGCCACCATCGAGCGCAAAGCCGAATGGCCTTCCTGGCGTCCGACAAATGACATGATCCGCCGCAATCCGGATCGCTACGCGCAATTCGCCGACGGGGTCCCCGGCGGGCCGGGAAATCCCTTGGGTGCGCGCGCGCTCTATCTCTACCGGGATGGACGTGACACCTATTACCGCATCCACGGCACGACAGAGCCTTGGTCGATCGGACAGTCTGTATCGAACGGCTGCATTCGGATGCTGAATGACCACGTCATCCAGCTATACGAGCAGGTGCCGGTTGGCACACCGGTGACCGTGTTGTGACGATCCGACGCAGAGATGTCGCACTTCTTGGGGGCATAGTTGCACTCATATACGGCCTGCGCGCCCTGCCCTGGGCGCAAGTGTTTGGCGATGCACCGGCTTTTGCAGAGATCAAGGGCTTGCACCCGTTTCGGCGCCTCGCAACCCAAGGCGCTGCATCTGCGCCTGACTTCGCGCTTCTCGGACTTGAGACGCCATCGGAAGGCGGGTTCATACGACGGGCAAGAGCGGAGGCCGTCAAGGCCAACTTGTGCCTTGCACTGTTCGGACCAGACCTGCCAGTGGGCGTTGTGCCGATCGCATACTTCAGCGAGTTTCGATGCCCTTACTGTCGCGCGCTCGAGCGGGACCTCGAACGTATGTTGGAGGAGGACCCCGCAACCTTCCGCCTCATCCAGCACGAGCTTCCTATTTTCGGGCCAACCTCCGAACTTGCCGCGCGGGCTTCCGTCGCGGCATCCCGACAAGGCAAGCAGCAGGAACTCAGGCGCCGCTTTATGCGCACGCCTTTGGTCGCTGATGACGCTTCAATCATGCGCATCGCAGCGGATCTGGGTCTCGATCATGACCAACTGCTGCGCGACATGGCGTCATCCGAGGTCCAGGCTGAGCTCGACCGAACCCGTGCCCTTGCAGATATTTTTGGGTTTGTGGGGACACCTGGTCTGGTAATCGGGCGAACCGTTCTCAACGGTGCCATTCCTTACGCAGTTCTACGACAGATCGCCGAGGATGAAAAATCCGCGGCAGGCACGCTATGTTAAACGGATGAACACACCCTCACATATGTTGATTGGGGCGGCAGTCTTTTCGCGGCCACTCGTGCCTGCCAGCCTCATCGCTGCATTCGTCGGCGGGCTTGCACCCGATCTGCCGATGCTTGGCATGGTTCTCTGGTCAACCCGGATTACAGGTGTGCCCGAGCATGAGGTGTTCGGCAAACTCTATTTCTCTGCAGACTGGCAAGCTGTTTTCGCCGTCGATCACAGCCTGTTCCTTTGGAGCATCCTCCTTGCAGCCGCTCTCTGGTCTGGGTCAATCGTCCTAAGGTCCTTTTTCGGCTCTGGGCTTCTGCATGCGCTGGTCGATTTCCTGACCCATCACGACGATGCACGCCAGCAGCTTTGGCCGCTTTCCGACTGGGTCTTTCGCAGCCCGGTCAGCTATTGGGACTCTCGATACTATGGCGACGTATTCGGCATCTTTGAGCTTGGGCTTGTGATTACCCTGACGATCCACCTTTTCTGGCGGATGCAGTTCTGGTGGCAGCGTGCGATGGTTCTGGCAGTATCGGCTATTCTTGTCCTGCCGTTTGTCTTGACGGGCAGCCTGCATAGCCTGCACGGGATGGGTTAGGACGCAGGTCAGATACTGCCGAGGACCTCGGCAAGCATCTGGCGCACGTGCCTGGCCACCCGCTTCAGGTCATCGTTCGGGATACCTGTCATGGAGGCGACCGGATCGATCGCGCTGACTTCTATTCCGCCCTCGATCTCGCGAAGAATGACATTGCATGGAAGCATAGCTCCCACTTTCGGCTCCATGGCCATTGCCTGATAGGCCATGGCCGGATTGCAAGCGCCGAGGATCAGGTATCCAGGCATGTTCACATCAATCTTCTTCTTCATGGTCGCCTGAACGTCGATTTCTGTCAGTACACCAAAGCCATTCGCTGCCAGCGCTGCGCGGGTCCTCGTTTCAATGTCTGCGAGAGTCTCCCCGGTGAATTTGCGATCAAGAGTATAGGCCATCGTTTTCTCCTTAGCTGGCACGATACCGCCGCAGCAGTTGGGCGTTGATCGCGACGATGATAGTCGAGGCCGACATGAAGATGGCGCCCACCGCTGGTGTCATCAAGAACCCAGTGCCGAAGGTAATCCCGGCGGCCATCGGAATGGCAAAGGCGTTGTAGCCGGTAGCCCAGAGCAGGTTCTGAACCATCTTTGCGTAAGTCGCGCGTGACAGGCCAAGAATCGCCTCGACATCGCGCGGGTCTGACCGCACCAGAACCACGTCGGCGGATTCCACCGCCACATCGGTCCCGGCGCCGATGGCGATGCCGAGATCGGCCTCGACCAGCGCGGGAGCATCGTTCACCCCGTCGCCGACCATGGCGACCTTCAGGCCGCGCGCGCGCAGTTCCTTGACCTTGAATGCCTTCTGGTCGGGCAGGACCTGCGCGAAGTACTCGTCCAGCCCGAGTTCCCCGGCAACCGACTTTGCCACGCCCTCGGCATCGCCCGTCATCATGATCGACCGCACGCCCTTGGCCTTGAGCCGCGCCACCACATCGCGCGACTCCGCCCGCACGATGTCGGCGAGCGCGATCAGCGCATGCGGTTTGCCGCCGGCAACAAGCACCACGACGGTCTTGCCCTCGTCCTCCAGCGCGGCGAGGCGCGGATCCGTCACGGGTGTCCCGGCCCGGCGCAAGTGGCCGGGACTGACGAGGGCGACCTCCTGCCCGTCGACCCGCGCGCTGACCCCCGCGCCCGTGATGCTTTGCAGGCCTTCGGGCGCGGGAAAGTCGATGCCCCTGGCCGTGGCATCGGCAACGATCCCCATGGCAATCGGGTGCTGGGATTGGCTTTCGACCGAAGCAGCCGTCCGCAAGGCACCCGCTTCATTGCCGCCGTCCAGCAAAACGATGTCACTGACGCCGAAGCGGCCTTCGGTCAGCGTCCCGGTCTTGTCGAACACCACCGCGTTCAAGTCGCGCGCCCGCTCGAAGGCAGCACGATCGCGGATCAAAAGGCCGTTCTTGGCTGAAAGCGAGGTCGAGACCGCTACGACCAGCGGTACGGCAAGTCCGAGCGCATGCGGGCAGGCGATGACCATGACCGTCACCATCCGTTCGAGCGCGAAGGTCACCGACTCGCCTGCCCAGATCCACCAGGCGAAGGAGCCGACGCCGACGATGATCGCGATCCAGGTCAGTACGGTTGCAGCCCTTGTCGCGAGGTCTTGGGTGCGCGAGCGGCTTTCCTGTGCGGCTCTCACCATGGCGATGACCTGCGAGAGGTAGGTCGCTTCTCCCGTTGCCTTGACCTCGATGGTAACTGCGCCTTCGCCGTTGACCGCGCCGCCGATGACCGTTTCGCCATCGCTGCGGGTGACGGGTTTCGATTCACCTGTCAGCATCGCTTCGTTGAAGGAGGAAGTGCCCTCGATGATCGTCCCGTCCACAGGCACTTTGGCACCGGGGCGGATGACCACGCGGTCGCCCGCGACCAGCGCATAGACCGGCACCTCCTCGGTTTTTCCATCTGCCGTCACGCGCTGCGCGGTGTCGGGAAGGAGCCGAACCAGTTCTTCGAGCGCACGGGATGCGCCAAGGACCGACCGCATTTCCAGCCAATGGCCAAGAAGCATGATGGTTACGAGTGTCGCCAGTTCCCAGTAGAATGGCTCGCCGCCGGGCAGACCCCAGGTGACAGCGGCGGAATAGAAGTAGGCGGTGGAAATCGCCAACGCGACCAGGGTCATCATACCCGGGCGCCCGCTGCGGATTTCCGGCCATGCACCCGTAAGGAACGGCCAACCGCCCCAGAAATAAATGATGGTTGACAAAGCCAGCGCGACCCATTCCTCGGACGCAAACAGGGGCATCATCCCCTGCCCCAAGAAATCGCGCACCATCGGAGACAGAATAAGGACGGGGATGGTCAGGACAAGCGAGACCCAGAACTTGCGTCGATACTCTTCAACCATGCCGGAATGATCGTGGTCGCCACGCGCACCATGTTCCGCATCGTTGCCTACCGCCTTTGCGGAGTCGTCTTCTACCGCGTGATCGCGATGATGATGATCGTGTGGCTGTGACATTCAAGCGCCCTCCAAGAGCTTCGATTGGACGCGAGGGCGGAAAGACGGTCAGGCGGCGGGGTGGCCGGGAGCGAGCCAACCCGCGCGCCTCGGAAGCGCCCTACAGGCCGCGAGCGGCGAGCCAGGCCTTCATCTCAGCAATCTCAGCCTCTTGGGCTGCGATCACCTCTTCCGCGAGTTTGCGGATTTCCGGGTCCTTTCCGAATTCCAGCTGGATCTTGGCCATGGTGACTGCCGCTTCGTGATGCGGGATCATGCCCCTGACGAAGTCGACATCCGCATCGCCGGTATAGGGCACCATCATGTCGGCCATCATTTTGTCCATTCCGGCCGCATAGGCTTGGACAGCCGGATTGTCAGCGAGTTCCGGCGGAATCATAGAGGCGTGGCTCATCATGCCCATGTCGCCCATCCCGCCCATGCCCATTCCACCCATGTTGGAGTGGTCCATCCCCTCCATCGTCTGGGCGAATGCAAGGCCACCAACTACCGCGACAACGGCGGCAGAGAGAATCAGTGCTTTCTTCTTCATATCTTTGTTCCTTCAGGTCGTGAATCAGTTCAGGCGGGCGCGTAGCCCACCTCGGTCAATGCAGCGACCAATCGTTCACGCGGGGCCGTTGAGGTAACATCAACCCTGTGGGAATTGGGATCGGCCTTCACTTCCGCGCCGGGATCGACGGACTGGATGGCCTTGGTGACGCTGCGTGCACAGCCGCCGCAAGTCATGTTCTCGATGTGGAACTGCATGAGTGCCTCCTTCGGGGTTTTCGCCTCATGCTTCGCTAGATAGGGCTTCCCACGGTTGTAAGGTCAAGCACACAAAGCCGTGACAACCGGAAGTTTTTACCCACTTGACCTTCCCATGATGGGAAGCCCTATCTGTAGATGGCGAAGTATCCATGAAAGGATTCCGCCATGAACATGCACCCGCGAACTGCCGTAGCGTCGACCGAAGTGCTCGAAGTCGAAGGGATGACCTGCGCGTCCTGCGTGGCTCATGTGGAGCGTGCGCTCAAGGCCGTGCCCGGCGTCACGGGGGCGAACGTCAATCTTGCCACAGAGCGTGCCGAGGTGACGGGCGTGGCCCTTGACCGGACACTCCTGGTGAAGGCGGTGAAAGATGCGGGCTATGAAACTCCCACGCGCCCTTTTGAGCTCGAAATCGAAGGCATGACCTGCGCCTCCTGCGTGGCGAGGGTGGAAAAGGCATTGAAGGCGGTTCCCGGCGTCACTTCGGCAGCGGTAAACCTCGCGACCGAACGCGCGACAGTGACCGGCACAGTCGATCTGGGTGCGCTGACCCTTGCGGTCGAAGATGCAGGCTACGGGGCGAGGGCTGCCACGCCTGCGCTTGCGAGCTCGGATGAACATGCCGCGAAGAAGGCGGCCGAAGAAGCGCTCTTGAAGCGCGACGTGCTGATCGCTGCCGCGCTGACGCTGCCGGTCTTCGTGCTGGAGATGGGGTCGCACCTGTTGATGTGGGTCCACATGGCGGTGATGAACACGATCGGGATGCAGAACAGCTGGTACCTTCAGTTTGCTCTGACCACCGCTGTCCTCTTCGGACCGGGCCTTCGGTTTTTCCGAAAGGGAATTCGCGCGCTAACCCGCCTTGCGCCCGACATGAACAGCCTTGTCGCGGTCGGCACCTCCGCCGCCTACGGCTATTCGCTGGTCGCGACCTTTGCGCCGGAACTCCTGCCAGCCGGCACGACCTACGTGTACTATGAGGCGGCTGCAGTGATCGTCACCCTGATCCTGCTCGGCCGCTATCTGGAAGCGCGAGCCAAAGGCCGCACCTCCGAAGCGATCAAGCGCCTCGTCGGCCTTCAGGCGAAGACCGCGCGGATTGTCCGCGGCGGGTCAATCTCTGATGTGCCGGTTGCCGAAGTTCGTCCTGGCGATCTGGTCGAAGTCCGGCCAGGCGAACGGGTGCCAGTCGATGGTGAGGTGACGGAAGGGACCAGCTGGATCGACGAAAGCATGATCTCGGGTGAACCCCTGCCGGTGGAGAAGACCCTTGGCAGTATTGTCACCAGCGGCACCGTAAACCAGACCGGAGCGTTCACCTTCCGTGCGACGGCGGTGGGCGAGGCGACGATGCTTGCGCAGATCATCCGCATGGTCGAAGCGGCGCAAGGCGGCAAGCTGCCGATCCAGGCGCTGGTCGACAAGGTGACGATGTGGTTTGTGCCGGTTGTGATGACGCTGGCGGCGCTGACCTTTGCTGTCTGGCTAATCTTCGGTCCTGATCCGGCGCTTACATTCGGCTTGGTGAACGCGGTCGCTGTTCTCATCATCGCCTGCCCCTGCGCTATGGGTCTGGCAACGCCCACCTCCATCATGGTCGGCACCGGACGCGGAGCGGAACTTGGTGTTCTCTTCCGCAAGGGTGAAGCGCTGCAATCGCTTCAGGGCGTGAAGGTTGTGGCGCTGGACAAGACAGGCACTCTGACCGAGGGCAAGCCGCGCCTGACCGACTTGATGCTGGCACCTGGGTTCGACCGTGGCACCCTGCTGGCCGCCGTCGCGGCGGTCGAGGCCAAGTCCGAACACCCGATCGCCCGCGCCATCGTCGCGGCGGCGAAAGAGGAAGGTCTGGACTTGCCTGATGTGACCACCTTCGAATCCGTTACGGGCTACGGCGTAATTGCCGTCGCGGGCGGGCAGCGGATCGAGGTTGGGGCCGACCGCTACATGGTGAAGCTTGGCCTTGACGTCAGTGTCTTCGCGGCCGAGGCCGTGCGGTTGGGTGATGAGGGCAAGTCACCGCTTTATGCCGCCGTCGACGGGAAACTCGCGGCGATCCTAGCCGTCGCCGACCCGATCAAGGACACCACACCAATTGCGATCCGCGCGTTGCATGCACTTGGCCTGAAGGTGGCAATGATCACCGGCGACAACGCCCGCACGGCGAATGCCATCGCCCGGAAGCTTCAGATCGACGAGGTGGTGGCCGAGGTCCTTCCGGACGGCAAGGTAGCAGCGATAAAGCGGCTCAAGGCCTTTGGACCGCTGGCCTTCGTGGGCGACGGTATCAATGATGCCCCGGCCTTGGCCGAGGCGGATGTCGGCCTTGCAGTGGGCACCGGCACCGACATTGCCATCGAGGCGGCGGATGTGGTGTTGATGACCGGTCGCCTGACCGCCGTGCCCGATGCCATCGCGCTCAGCCGTGCAACGATGGGCAACATTCGGCAGAATCTCTTCTGGGCCTTCGCCTATAACGCCGCGCTGATCCCGGTGGCGGCAGGTGTCCTCTGGCCCGCTTTCGGGCTCCTGCTTTCCCCGATTTTTGCCGCCGCTGCGATGGCGCTCTCATCGGTCTTTGTACTTGGCAATGCACTTCGGCTTCGGCGCTTTTCCCCGGCACAAAAGGTGACCCCATGAACATCGGCGAAGCGGCAAAAGCCTCGGGTGTATCGGCGAAGATGATCCGCTACTACGAGTCTATCGGGCTCATTCCGGCAGCCGGGCGAACAGAGTCGGGCTATCGCGTATACTCGACAACCGAAGTGCAGTTATTGCGCTTTATCCGAAGGTCTCGCGACCTCGGCTTTCCTGTGGGCCGCATCGAGCATCTGCTGGCGCTCTGGCGCGACCGTGGACGTCAAAGTGCCGACGTGAAGCGCTTGGCACTGGAGCAGATCAACGGCCTGGAACGCAAGGTTCAGGAGATGCAGGGCATGATCGACACCCTTCGCCACCTCGCCGATGCGTGCTGCGGCGATCATCGTCCTGACTGTCCCATCCTCGCCGATCTGGGCCAAGGAGAAGAACCTGGGCGTCACGACACCCGTGGGCAAAAGCCGATCGCTGGTCACAAGCACGCACACGATGTTCCTCCATCGGATTGACTCCGGATCGGAACAGCGCGACCCTCGCGATGTTTGGTGTTCAGGGGGTGTAGAGCCCTGGAACTCAATCGGGAATGGGGAAGGGCGGACCCAGTTGCGGCGCCCGATGCCTCAGCCGCCCCCGCGACTGTATGCGGTAGCGGCCCTTCAGGATGCCACTGGGCAAATGTCCGGGAAGGCGAAGGGCCGTGCTGATCCGCGAGCCAGGAGACCGGCCAGACCTGGTAGAGACCCTTTCCCGTCGGGTGTGACGGGTGGAGAACAAATTCATGACTACACTGACCCTTCCTGCCGCGGGTTCACGGACCCGCACGAGGTCAATCCTTGGCTCCGCTCTGTTCGGGGCGCTTCTGTTGTTCGTTGCAGGGTTTTCGCAGCCGGATGCACTTCATGCGGCAACGCATGACACGCGGCACGCAACCGGCTTCCCCTGCCACTGACGGTACGGAAGATTTTCAATGACAAGGAACCTGCTCTCGAGTGGGGTGATTGCGGGTGCTGCAACGGCCCTCGTGGTCGCCATCTTGCAGCTATGGCTTATCCAGCCTTTGATCGTTGAGGCGGAGATGTTTGAGACCGGCATCAAGGTGCTGGCGACGTCTGTGACGGCTGCAACCGAAATGGCGAGCAACCACGAGGCGACAGAATCGTCCGGCGGCATCGACGTTACCCGGGCGTCCTTTACTGTGCTGTTCCTGATCGTAACCTGGTCTGGTTTTGGCCTTCTGGCCGTTTCAGGGATCGCGGTGCTGAGGCATGTACTGCCGTCTCTGGCAGTCAGTGCGCCTGCCATCGCACTCGTCGGATTCGCGACATTCTCGCTGATGCCGGCGCTTGGCCTGCCGCCCGAACTTCCAGGCATGCCCGCTGCCGATCTTGCAACGCGTCAGATCTGGTGGGTTGCCACCGCTCTTGCGACTTTCGCTGCGGTCGTTGCCGCCTTACGGTTCTGGTCTTATGTCGCTTGGCTCGGCGCAGTCGCACTCGTCGCTGGCCCGCATCTCATTGGCGCCCCGATGCCGCCAATTGCACCGGCGACCGTTCCGCCGGACCTTGCCGCGCTCTACACTGCTCGCGTCCTCGGTGTCAGCTTCCTGGGGTGGATGTTGTGTGGCTCAATCCTGATGCTTCTCTCCGGGCGGGAAGACACCTCTCAGGTTTGGCAACAACCTCGCTAGAGCATTGCAAATTCCGAACGCCCAGACGCGCCGCGACTTGTTCCGGGATTTCTTTGGTCACTCGTTTTCGTCCCTTGGCACGCTTCGCTGGCCTAACGCGCTTCCCGAAACACGCCCTCGCAAGGGCTGAACAAGCATCCGATCAAGCCAGAGATCGCGGCGCGTACGGAATTGCTCGATGCCGATATCCATCCCCTCATGTCCCTTGGCGGGTTGCGCGACGTAGGTGCCGAACAGCCGGTCCCACCACGGCAGGTTGAAGCCGTAATTCGAGTTGGTCTCCCGCGGATCGACGGAATGGTGGACCCGGTGCATGTCGGGCGTCACGACCAACCAGCGCAGAACGCGATCTACAGGCCGCGGTAGGTCGATGTTGGCGTGGTTGAAAAGCGCGGTGGCGTTCAGGATGACCTCGAACAAGAGGACCGCGACTGCAGGCGGACCGAGCGCGGCGACGACCGCGAGCTTGAAGCCCATCGAGATCAGGATCTCGAATGGGTGGAAACGCAACCCGGTCGTTGTGTCGAAGTCAAGGTCGGCATGGTGCATCCGGTGCAGCCGCCAGAGACCCGGCACCGCGTGGAACATGACATGTTGGAGGTAGATCGCGAGATCGAGCAGCAGCATCGAGACGACCATGGCAACCCAGGTTGGGGCGCCGATGTTGTTGAACAAACCCCAGCCGCGTTCTTCGGCAACTGCGGCCAGCCCAACCGCGAGGATGGGAAAGCTTAGCCGCAGGATCGCGGTATCGATCACGACGAGAGTGATATTGTTCGTCCAGCGGATCACCCGAGGGATATCCAGTCGTCGGCGCGGTGCCGCCACCTCCCACAGCGCCATCGCCGAAAGGACGCCCAGAACGGCGGCAAGTCGGATTGTCGGTTCGGCAGCGAGGATGGTCTCGGACATGGGTTCGTATCGCTGGGCTTGTGGTAGGCGATGGAATCGCTATTATTCAATTCATTACTTGAATGATTTATCGTCCGGAGCATGCCCGTGTCAATCAGCCCGAAACTCGCTCTGCTGGAGGAATACGCGCTCGTTGCGCGCGCCCTTTCCGCACCGGCACGGCTCATGATCCTCGAGCAACTCGCGCAGGGAGAGCGTGGCGTGGAATCGCTCGCTGAGAAGACCGGTCTGAGTTTTGCCAACTGCTCGCAACATCTTCAGCAGCTGCGTCGGGCGGGACTTGTCACCAGCCGGCGCGATGGCAAGGCGGTGATCTATCGGCTTTCCGACTCCAAGACCCTGGCGTTGATGGACCTTCTGCGCATCGTCGCCGAACGGAACTTGGCGCGAGTCGAGCGCATCCTGCGGGGTCTCTCTGGTGGCGAAGACGCTCCCGAGCCAATGAGCCGCACCGAACTGGCAGAACGGCTCGCCGAAGGCTCTGTCACCGTGCTCGACGTAAGACCGGCTGACGAGTATGCCATCGGGCACATACCAGGCGCGCGCAACGTGATTTTGGCGGACCTCGAGCAAATCCTGTCCAAGCTCGCCCCCGAAGCTGAGATCGTCGCCTATTGCCGTGGCCCTTACTGCGTCTACGCCCATCAGGCCGTTGCCGCCCTGCGTCGGAAGGGACGCAACGCCCGCCGGCTCGACGGGGGCCTGCCCGAATGGCGCGAGGACGGAAGGACGGTGCACCTCGGTGCAAACTGAAGCAACTGCTTCCGGCCCATTTCAGAACGCGAAGCCGAGCAGCATGACCTTCGCGTTGCGGGAACACGCAAGCTTCTGGCAGATTTCAGTCGGCGACGCGCCACATCCGGTATCGCCCTTGCCCAGTCACTTCGCGGATCAGGCCACGCGCTTCCATCCAGGCGAGGTTGCGTTGGACGGCCGCACGGCTGGATCCGCTCAGGACCTCGGCCATCGGAGCCGATACGATCGGCCAGTCTGCCAGGGCAGCCCGTAAAGCGGGCGGCGTCTTGCCCGAAAGTGCGACCATTTCAACGTCTGCCCGCACAGCCCACGCCTCGATATCGTCAAGATGTCGAATCGCGCTCAGACACGCGGTTTCCATCCCGTCGAGCCAACGTGCCAAACGGTTGGCAGGGAGGCCAGTGGCGCGAAGGCCCCCTGCCCCGCCCATGGCCACGGGCGCAAAGACTGCTCCTTTTCCCTCACTGGCCGCGATCCGTGCGGCCGTGACGGCCGCTTCCATCCGGTCGCCGTGGTGCCCAAGGCCCGCCAAGCTCCAGAGGTGAAAACCCAAGCAAGCTCGCGTGATGGGATGCAGATCGGCGGCTTGCGACATCAGGTTCAGCCAACCGCCCGCGCGATCTGCAAAGGGCTCAGCTTCATCTGCCATGTTCTCGGGATCGCGACGGTCGAGGAAGGCGGACAGATCCACCTCTGGGCCCGGCCCCCCAGTCAGACGTCGAACCGCCCAACCGACCCGCATGAGCGCGGCGGTATCGTCGTGAAGGCTGGAGATGCGCATGGAAATCCAGAGCGCCAGACGGTCCGGGCCGATGCGGTCACCCGTGAACCAACTGAGGTCGGCAGCCTCGATCAAAGCTAGCCGGTGCCACCATCCTTCCGGGCCGCGCTTCAGCCGGTCGTCCAGCGCGCCGAGCCGACCTGCCACGCGGGCGAGACGCGCGGCATGACCCGCCTCTGCTCTTCTCCAATCGTCGACGACCTCGGTTTCACACGGTTCGGCCCGTGGTCCAGGCGGCAGATAATCCGGTTCCTCCTCCATCGGACCGGGCAGGAACCACAGATCGTCCTCGGACGTCTGCTCCACCCCCTCACCGTCGACGATGAGAGCATCGTAATCATCATGCAGAACAGGCGCTTGAAGCTTCATATATGCAAAATAGCTAGGTTTTGCACTTTACCAAAGGGTTTTGTCGGAGTGCCTGCACGCACTTCATATGGCTCGCGTAGGCGGTGGTCCGCGAGGGCTCGCTAATCGCGCTCATTGTATGGAAAGCAAGGGCTTTTCGTTGAGCAAGCTCACAGAGAGCGCGCTTGCATTCGTTTACAAACGGTCGTTTATTAGTAGTATATGAAATTGCAAACGGCCTGTTTTGATGCCCCTGATCGGCTATGCGCGCGTCTCGACCGAGGATCAGACCCCCCTGCCCCAGTCGCAGGCCCTGAAATCCGCGGGCTGCGCAGAGATCCATGAAGAGCAAGCATCGGGAGGGAACCGCGCGCGGCCCGTGCTGGCCCGCGTGCTCGAGCGGATTAGCAAGGGCGACACGCTGGTTGTCGTGCGCATCGACCGTCTGGCGCGGTCGCTGTCGCACCTCCTCGAGGTGATCGAACGGCTGGAAGCCAGAGGCGCCTTCTTCCGATCGCTCATGGACCCGATCGACACGTCCTCGCCGCAGGGCAAGTTCACCCTGCAGGTCTTGGGCGCCGCCGCCGAGTTTGAGCGTGCCCTGATCCGCGAACGCACCAAGGCGGGGCTGGCAAGCGCACGAACCAAGGGTCGGGTTGGCGGCAATCCGGGCCTGCGCGCCCGGGATCCGGCGGCGCTGCGCAAGGTTCGGCTGGCACGGCAGGACGGCTACATGGAACGCCTGAACGAGACGGCGCAGGACTGGGTGCCCCATGTGCGACGCCTGCGGCCCGACATGGCCTGGGAAGACGTGCTGCGCATCGTCAACGGCCCCCTGCCCCGCGAGCGCCAATGGACGCAAAGCCGCCTTTTGCGCGCAGTCAACGCCTATGTGCGGGACGGCTTCCTACCGCCCACAGTACTGGACCGCGCCGGCCGCCGCGAGACCGACGACCGCCTGCCCGCCATCGTCGCCGCAATCAAGGGCGCGGACCCCGACATCACACTTCAGGCGATCTGCACTCGACTGGAAGCGATGCGCGAGCGTACGCCCCGCGGGCGGACAAGCTGGCAACCCTCCTCGGTGAAGATGCTGCTGGAGAGGGCTGAGAGGCTGGGGCTGCTTGCGTAGTCGAGATACCTTGCAAATTCTCCACGACATGGAAGGATTACAAGGCTTTGGCCAGCGCCATGCTCAGAAACTCTCTGCTCACGCAAAGGGGTTGATGATGCGAAGCTGGCCTTCGACCAGCATGCCAT
>VFQT010003719.1_pt1 | contig 13594 bp, 9 predicted proteins | sample 3512381 | NCBI WGS metagenome assembly VFQT01 (sample SAMN10412376, study PRJNA504923) | tailings metagenome | isolation source: Relicate 2 Philex TSF3 active mining site | place: Philippines: Tuba, Benguet | collected 2017-08-29 | reverse complement strand
CTGGACGAGTATGTTACACTTGGTTGAGCATTCGGATTCCTTTTCTCCAGGGAAGCACATGGCTTCCGTCAGAACGATGCTGCTCGATTAAGCCCGCATACAGTACATATGCCTCCGTAGCGCCAGACAGGTTTTGCCAGTACTTCAGGTTTTTGAAGAATTCCTTACTGATGGTTTGACCAGCTTTGATCTCTACCGGGATGAGATGATCATTCCGATCAATGACAAGGTCTATTTCATGTCCAGTTTTATCTCTCCAAAAATACAGGTCCGGTGGGAGTCCATGTTGAGTCCTGGCTTTTACCATTTCATTGACGACCATGGTTTCAAAGATCGCGCCACGTAGTGGGTGAACGGCGATCTGATCAGGTTGCCGGATGCCAATCAGGTAACAGAGCAGTGCAGTATCGAGCCAATAGACTTTATGTCTTTTGACGATCGTTTTGTTGAAGTTCCGATGATGAGGCGGCAGTAAATGGACGATGAAACTACTTTCCAGGATACCTATCCATGACTGGATGGTTTTCAGGTCAACCCCGGTTTCAACGGCCAGTGCACTGTAATTGAGTTCCTGTCCGGATCTGCCGGCTAGCAGTTTCAGGAACCTTTCAAAGATGAGCAGGTCTGTGATGTTTCGGATTTGACGAACATCTTTCTCCAGGTAGGTACGAATATAATTCGGGCACCAGTCGTTTGGTGATATTTTCTGGTCATAGACAGGAGGATAACCACCTTTCCACATCTGTTCTTCGTCAGTTTTCGGCAGCCACCCTCCATTGTCCAGTTCTTCAATGGAAAATGGCAATAGGTTCAGATAGCCCACTCTTCCGGCGAGTGACTGGGAGATGCTTTGTTGGAGCAGGAGATTGTTTGATCCTGTGAGGATGAACTGGCCTTTTTCCCGGGAGTTGTCTAGGATCTCTTGCAACCACGAAAACAGGTCGGGCGTTCTTTGGACTTCATCGAAAATGGCTCCCTTGGGGTAATTACTCAAAAATCCTTTCGGATCTTCCAGGGCGAATTGTCTATGATCAGGATTTTCGAGGGAGACATAAGGTTTGTCGCGGAAGATCTCGCGTACGAGGGTGGTTTTGCCGGTCTGTCTGGCTCCGGTGACGGCTACGACCTTGAATGACTTGGCCAGGTGCTGAAGTTTGGCTGCGGCGATACGTTCGAGCATGCTTAAAAATATGGAAAAATATGGAATCAAATTCCATAAAATTCCATTATTTGCTCAAATTCACGGAGCGTGCTTTCCACCCATATCTGTGATGGTCAGCGCTCACACCCCCTTCCGGAGCATCTCCGCAAAAGCATCCGGCAACGGACTTTCCTCCACCGCCCTGGCCGCCTTTTCTACATCATACTCAAACCGGACGAAATCCACATCCAGGTTTTCGGGAGATATTGTCGGATCCAAAGCGCCGATGGTCAGGATGGCATAACATCCCCGCGGATCACCATCCTTTGGCTTGCCTACCGATCCGATGTTGATCGCATGACGGTAACGCATACCCGAAGTTGTTTCGTCCGGAAGTACACGGTGCCAGGGTTTGTGGGTATGACCGCAGCAGAGGATATCCGCGCGCGCATCCTGCATGATGCGTAACAGACTTTTTTCTTCCCGGTCTTCGAAGAGGTACTCGTTGATCTTCCGAGGACTGCCATGCACCATCAACAGATCCGATGACTGGCCATCGAAGCGGTATTCGACACGGATATGAGCAGGCAGCGCACGCAGATAAGCACGCTGTTCCGGTTTCACCAGGTGATTGGTATAACTGATGGATATCTTTCCGTTGTCTTTTTCCCCTTCGGTCTTGTACGCACAGCCGCATTCGTCGCTCATGGCGCCGATACCTTCGTCATAGTTCCCGGCGATGACGGGTATGCCCCGGCTGCGGATCATGTCCGTCACTTCATTGGGCCAAACGTTGTAACCGACGAGGTCGCCAAGACAATATACGGCGTCCACCTTTCGACTGTCGATGCTTGCAAGACAAGCCTCAAGCGCGGGCAGGTTGGCATGGATGTCGCTGAAGAGCGCAATGGTCATATCTAAGATTTATGGTTTGTCATCCCTCAGCAGCAGCCACCTCCGGGTTTGCATCCGGGTTTTTCAGCGTACACCGTAATGCTTTCAATACCATTTCCCGATCTGCGGAAATCAGCGATCTCTTCGGCCGACAGATATTGTGAGAGGATATCATCGGGAATGAATATCGTCTTTTCCTTCTGGATGGTGACGTTCACAAAGCCCGTGATGTTGATGAGTTCGAGGTAGGTTTCGCGCTGGATGGCGCCGGATACGCACCCCGCATACATTTCTGCGGCATTGCGGATGGCTTCCGGCAGGGTGCCGTTCAGTACGACATCCGATATGGAAAAATGCCCGCCGGGTTTTAATACCCTCATGATGTCCTGCAGCACCGCGTGCTTATCGGGGACCAGGTTCAGTACACAGTTGCTGACGATGACATCCGCCGTATTCCCCGCTACCGGCATGTGTTCGATATCGCCCTGACGGAATTCCACATTGTTATATCCCCTGACTTCAGCGTTCTGTCGCGCACGCTCGATCATGGCCGGTGTGAAGTCGATGCCAATGACCTTACCGCTCGGGCCGGTTTCATGGCGCGCGATGAACGCATCATTGCCCGCTCCGGATCCCAGATCGATCACCGTGTCTCCCGGTTTGATGCGCGCAAACTGGGTCGGGAGGCCGCATCCCAGTCCGAGGTCGGCATCCGGGTTGTAGCCCTCCACGGCTGTGTAATCATCTGTCATGATGTTGTACACTTCCGTACTGCATCCGCCTGCGCCGCAGCACGATGATGCATTGGTGTCGTAGTCCTGTCCGGCGATGACCGTGTACTTCTCGCGGACCAGTTGCTTCAGTTCTTCTTGTGTTGCCATGGTTATTCTTTTATTGTGATATTACGATGGATGGGTTGAAAATTTTTTAGCAGCATTTTTCCGGAATGACCTGCGGCACAAGAAAGGCGGAGAGGTTTCGCCGATATCGCTCCCAGTTCTCCGGATGGATGCAGTAACAGATGCGTGTACCTTCCACAGTACCCTGGATCAGTCCGGCCGTTTTTAGTTCCTTGAGGTGCTGTGAGACCGTCGCCTGCGCCAGTCCGAGCTCTTCCACCAGTCCCCCACAAACGCATTCGTTGCGTTTCAGCAGGGATTGCAGGATGGCGATGCGGGCGGGATGTGCCATGGCCTTGAACATGGCGGCCAGTTCATTCTGCTCGGTCGTGTAGATCTCTGTTTTGGTTGTACCCATATCAATCGCAATATTACGATAAATATTTGACTCAGCATATATAAATCCCTGCGGCTTGTTTGATGATTAGTGTAACAGCCAATACAAGGTCCTTCGTGCCTCAGGATGACCGCCGGTGGTGGTACGTTTTCCTCATAAAACAAACATAGGATGACCGCCGGTGGTGGTGGGATTTCCTCATAAAACAAACATAGGATGACCGCCGGTGGTGGTACGTTTTCCTCATAAAACAAACATAGGATGACCGCCGGTGGTGGTGGGATTTCCTCATAAAACAAACATAGGATGACCGCCGGTGGTGGTACGTTTTCCTCATAAAACAAACATAGGATGACCGCCGGTGGTGGTACGTTTCCTCATAAAACAAACATAGGATGACAATTTGGAGAGGTTGTATGGCTCAAGAGCACAAATACAATCAGACTTTTAATACGAGAACTACCTTTGCACTGTTTTGGTCGAAGAGCGAATTCATGAAGCAATCTTGAACTTATGCTCCTTATCTGCTGCAAAATTCAGGCATGCCCTGATTTTTTCGATACTTAACTCGGGGTAGTCTTCTACAATGTCTTCAACACTCATACCTGACGCCAGCCATCCCGGCACATCGTTCACAGTAATGCGTGCACCTGCGACGCAGGGCTTTCCAAATCTGATTTCCTGGTTGATGCTGATGATTGATCTGTAGTCCACCCAGAGAAAAAATTACTCAATCTCTTGAGTTTGGGAACTACCATTTCGATTGTGCTAAGTAGGAAATGTCGTTGACAACAAACAGCCACCTTTCTTATTATCTTGCAAGGGTGCCATTGTCTGCATTGCTTGTCCGCCTCCGGGAAGGCGACCCCGAAGCCTTCCGCACCCTGTTCGATTCGCATCTCGACAGGGTCATGCGGTTTATGCGCCGCCACAGCCGGTCGCATGCCGAGGCGGAAGATCTCACCCAGACCCTGTTCCTGCGCATTTGGGAGAAACGTCAGTTGATCGATCCGGAACGGCCGATCGACGCGTTCCTCTTCACGGTCGCGCATCACCTGGTGGTCGATCATCTCCGGAAGATGGCCCGTTCGATGAACACCCTGCCGCTGTTACCAGGGGAACTCCTGCCGACCCCGGAGCCGGATCCCGGCGACCTGCTCTTCCACCGCCAGCTCGAAGACCTCTATCACAGAGCCATCGACTCAATGCCACCTCGCCGGAGGGATGTCTTCACCCTCAGCCGGCAGGAAGGACTTACTCACCAGCAGATCGCACACCGGCTGGGCATCTCCGTCCGGACGGTTGAGAACCACATGGCCGCAGCGCTGCAGTCGATGCGCGAATTCTTCGCCCGCCAGGACATGGGTACCGCCTCCGGCCTGCTGATCTTTTTTCTGATCGACTAGGTGTTTGCTTCATTTCCAGCGTATATATGATGACGCAGATTCATCATGGACGCAACCACACTCATCAGATTCATTGAAGGCCGCTGTGATGCGGAAGAGGTCCGGGCCATCCGTCTATGGCTGGAGGATCCCGCACATGCCCGGGAACTAAGCGCTCTGCTGGCACGCCATTGGGCAGAGACTTCTGTCGATGGCGGAGAAGCCTTGTCCCCCGCCGATCGGGAACGACTCTGGGACTCCCTGCGCAGCCGGATCGATCTCCCTGAAACCCTTCCCGAAGCGGGCACACCCCAGGAAACTCCGATCCGTCGCCGCTTTCTACCCGTCTGGTTGCAGGTTGCCGCCGCTGCAGCCATCATCGGCATCACTTTCTTCCTCTTTCGCTCATCTGAAACCGGCCGCCCGGATCAGCCATCAGCCGCCATCGCTGAGGCGTCCGTCACCGATATCACCCCGCCCGACCAGGCACGTGCTACCCTCACCCTGGCCGATGGCCGTCGCATCTACCTCGACAGCACGGCATCCGGCCTCCTCGTCAGCGATGCATCCCTGGCCGTCAGGAGGAATGAGGCGGGTTCCATTATTTATGAAGCCGCCGACGAGGCTTCGATCGTCTTTCACACGCTGTCACTGCCCCGCGGCTCCCGTCCCATGCGACTGGTACTGGCTGATGGGTCTGCCGTCTGGCTGAATGCCGCTTCCTCGATCACTTATCCGACGGGATTCAGAGGCGACGAACGGGTTGTATCCATGACCGGCGAGGCCTATTTCGAGGTGGCGCATGATCCGGGACATCCTTTTATCGTAGAACAGGGCGACCTGAAGGTACGTGTGCTGGGCACGCATTTCAACATCCGGGCCTATGGAGATGCTGACCGTCGGCAGGTGACCCTGCTGGAGGGGGCTGTGCGGGTGCATCGAGGCGTGGCAAAGGAGACCCTTCGACCCGGCCAGCAGGTTGCTGTGACTGATTCTAAGATGACCCTGCAATCTGCGGATACAGAAGCGGTCATGGCCTGGAAGAACGGGCAATTCATCTACGATGGAGTAGATCTGCAAACGATCATGCAAGAGATCTCGCGGTATTACGATGTGGATGTGCGTTTCCGGGACGATATACCCTACCGGTTTGTGGCCAGGATCAGTCGCGATGTGCCGGTCTCCGCTTTTCTGGAGAAGCTCTCGCTGACCGGACTGGTCAGATTCAACATCGAGGATGGCAAAATCGAGGTCTCAAAGCCCTGACATCAGGTAAATACATAGTTAATCCATCAATATCCGGTTTTCCGGCAGTATACATCAACCAAAATCCATCACCGATGAAGTTGACATTTCTACTCATGCTCGTTACCTGCCTTCAGGCGGCCGCCAGTGGTTTCAGTCAGACCGTTGACCTGTCTGTACGGAATGCCTCTGCAGAGCAGGTCTTCCGGGCCATCGAGCGACAGACATCCCTGGGGTTCATCTATGCCCGCGAACAGTTGAAAGGACTGAGCACCTACGATCTTTCGGTCAAGCGCTTGCCCATTACCCAGGTGCTCGACATGCTGCTGAAGGATTCGGATCTATCCTATGTGATATCGGGCGGCAATGTGATCATCAAGCAGCGTGAACGCCCTGCAATGAAGTCCGAGACCCCACCGCCTCCGCCTGTGACCCTCACGGGGCGTATCACGGATGAAGAGGGACAGCCGATGCCGCAGGTATCGGTCATGGTGAAGTCCACCGGAAAAGGTGTTACCACCGATGCCGACGGCCGCTATATGATTGAAATTCCGGCGGTGGGTGAGGTATTGGTCTTCTCATTTGTCGGCTATGACCCGGTCGAATATAAAGTATCCGCTGCCGGTTCCTTCAATGTGACCCTCAAGCGATCCCTGGCCCGCACGGAGGAAGTTGTTGTCATCGGTTATGGTACACAGAAGAAAAAGGATGTGACAGGTTCAGTAGCCTCGTTGCCACGGGAGCGTCTGCAGCAACTTCCAAATACCAACATTGCCCAGGCACTGCAGGGCGCGGTGCCCGGACTGCTGATCAATACCAACAGCGGCAGTGCGGAGGGCAATGACCTCACGATCGATATACGTGGCCGGAATTCCATCAGTGCCAGCAATGGTCCGCTGTTGATCTGGGATGGTATCCCCTACACAGGAGGTATTTCCGAGATCAACCCGTATGATATTGAGTCGATCGAGATCCTGAAGGATGCCTCTGCCGCTGCGATCTATGGTTCAAGGGGTGCCAATGGTGTCATCCTGGTGACCAGCAAGCAGGGCCGCAAGGGCAGGCTGAACATCACTTATGATGGATTTTACGGCACGCAGACCATCATCAACAAGCCGGATCTGATGACGGGTCCGGAATTCTACGAGTTCAAGAAATCGAGGCTGAACATCCCCCCTACGGCGATGACGCCTTCCGAGGAGGCCATTTATCAGGCGGGTCAGTGGATCGACTGGTATGATCTTGCCACCCAGCGCGGCGCCCGTGGACAGCACAGTGTGAATGTGTCAGGCGGGTCGGACCGTATCAGTTTCTATCTGGGGGCCACCTATCTCGATGTCAAGGGCATCGCAGTGAATGATGCTTTTCGTCGATATACGCTCCGTCCCGGATTGGATGTAAAGATCACCGACTGGCTGTCGATGGGTACATCATCACAGTTGTCGTTCCAGGACCGGAGCGGTCTCCCGGCAACCTTTTCCGGTGATTTTGGGGCCAATTACATGAATCCTTTGACGACGGCTTACGGGTCAGACGGTAAGCCGACGATCTATGCATGGCCGGAGTACAACCAGGCCGGCAATCCGCTGGGAGATCTGCTGGCACTGAACCGCGATAATGCCTATCGGCTGTTCAGTTCCAATTATGCAAAGATCGACGTCCCCTGGGTAAAGGGTTTGTCGTATCGCCTCAATGCGGGGATCGAATTCGAAAGCAATATTCGTAAGAGTTACTTCGGCGTTGATACGAGAGAAGGCTTCGAGAATAACGGTCGCGCGGTCAACTACAACTCGGTGGAACGCAATATGACCGTGGAACATCTGCTCACCTATGCCCGCGGTTTTGGCAGGCATAATGTTAATGTCACCGGTTTGTACAGCAGCCAGGCGAACGATTTCGATCGCGACCAGCTCATCGGCGTGGGTTTCCCGAATGATGTGCTGACCAATTATCAGATGAATACTGCGAAGCTGCTCACGCCTTCCTCGACGGAATATCGTCAGGCGATCCTTTCGCAGATGCTGCGGTTGAACTATGGATATGACAGTCGTTATTTGTTGACCATCACCGCCCGGCGCGACGGTTATTCCGGTTTTGGAAATGATACCAAGTATGGTCTCTTCCCATCCTTTGCCCTGGCCTGGAACCTGGGCAGTGAGCGTTTCATGTCGGGCATCACCTCGCTGAACAATCTGAAAATCCGGGCCTCATACGGATTGAACGGCAACCAGGCTGTGTCCAGTTTTCAGTCGCTCGCGACCCTGTCCACCCGCGGCTATCTCTCCGGTACTTCGCTGCTGACGGGTTATGTGCCCAACCGTCTCGCCAACGAACAACTCGGATGGGAGTCCACCCGCGCACTCACGCTGGGTGTGGATTTCGGTTTCCTGGGCAATCGCATTCAGGGTTCGGTAGATTATTACAATGCCCGAACGGAAGATCTGCTCCTGGAGCGCAACATCTCCTCGGTCCAGGGCTTCACGCGCATATTGCAGAACATCGGAAAGACATCCAACAAGGGGGTAGAGTTGAGTTTGAATACGGTCAACCTGAAGTCCGGGAGCTTCACCTGGTCAACCAACCTGAATGTATCGCATAATACCAATGCGATCGTCGATCTCTATGGAGACGGTAAGGATGATGTGGGCAACCGCTGGTTCATTGGAAAGCCGATCCGGGTCATTTATGGATTGAAATATGACGGTATATTCCGTTCAGCGGAAGAGGTGGCAGCTTCTGCCCAGAAGGCCAGTGCCAAGCCGGGATATGTACGGGTGCTGGATGCTGACGGCGATGGTACGATCAGTACGGCAGCCGACCGCATGATTCTGGGGAATGAGGATCCCCGGCTGATCTGGGGTGTAACGAATAACTTCAAAATGGGACCATTTACGTTGATGGTCTTCTTCCACGGGGTAGCAGGTATTACCAAGAGCAATCCCACCGAGAACGATGCCGTGTATGGTGACGTGCGGCTCAATACGACGAAGAAGGACTGGTGGTCTGATAAAAATCCGACGGGGACGCATTTTGCAAATGATGCGTTGGCCAACCAGTTCAACGTGGGTTTCTTCGAGCGGGCGGATTTCATCCGCTTCAAAGACCTGTCGCTGGCCTACCAGGTGCCGGCCAAATGGTTGCAACGCGCCAAGATGAACACGCTTAAAGTTTATGTAACCGGCCGCAACCTCGCGACCTTCACACAATATCGGGGTCTTGATCCTGAGATAAGTAATCAGTTGGGCGTACCGCTGCAGCGTGAGGTCATTGCAGGCATCAATCTTTCACTTTAAACAGCATCCGTCATGAATAAACTCATCATTTTCTCATCGATGCTCATGCTTGGTATCGGTACCGGTTGCCGCAAGGATTTTCTGACCGAGGCACCTCGAGCCATCATCGCCCCTGATAATCTTTATGTCAACAAGGCAGGCTTTGAATCAGGACTCTACGGGCTGTACAATCTGGTCCGGCGGGAGCGTGGCGGTATATCTGACGGCTTCAATAATAATTCTACCAACGATCTGTACCTGACCCCTGCCTTCATTGGGGTGGACAATGCTTTCGCGCCTTTTCCGGCCGGTGGCGGTCAGCCGGAGCGGATCTTCAATAATTTTGGTGTGCTCCTGAATCCGGCGCAGGGATACCTCAGCAACTGCTGGGCCTGGTTGTACCAGACGATCAACGCCGCCAATACCATCATTGGCCGGGCGGAGAACCCGGATATCAAATGGACGGCCGCCGAAAAGAACCAGATCGTTGGAGAAGCCCGTTTGGTAAGGGCCTGGGCCTATCGCCATCTCAGTTATCTCTGGGGTGATGTACCGCTGACCCTGGAAGAATCGAAGGGGGATAACATCAGGACCGACTGGGAACGTTCGCCCCGTGCGGCTGTGCGCAAGGCCATGGAAGAGGACCTGCTGTTTGCCGAAGCAAATCTCGCTGATCCGGCGCCCAATGCGGCGCGGTTCCCCCGGGCTGTGGCCACGCATTACCTGGCAGAACTCTATCTCGCCATGGGAGATTTCGGCAAGGCGAAGAGCAAGGCACAATCGCTCGTCAACGGGTCACTTTATAAGCTGGTGACGGCACGATATGGTGTCAACAGGACGCAGCCCGGTACGCCATTCACCGATATGTTCATAGACGGAAATTCCAATCGCAGCGAAGGAAATACCGAAGCGTTGTACGTGTTGCAGAACGAATACCTGGCACAAGGAGCCGAGAATGTGATCATGCGTCGCTGGTGGGTCAATCGATATGAGCGGATCAGTGTGGGTGGACGGTTGCCCATCACATTTTCCGTTGATCATGGCGGACGGGGTATCGGCCGTTTCGGTGTAACCCGATATGCTTTTTCTGTTTACGGCCCTACGGACGATCGAGGCTCATATCACGCCTGGCGTCTGTTCTATCTGATGAACAACCCGTCGTCGTTGCCGACCGGCAGAAAGATCGGAGATACAGTTAAACTCACGCCCATTCCGACACTGGAGCCCGTAACGAATTCAGGTACTGCGCAAAACTGGCCGAGCACCCGTAAGTGGGACTGGGCACCGTCCGTCCCGTCGGATCTGCAACAGGGCTCCAATTACAATGACATCATTTATCTCAGATTGGCCGAGACGTATCTCATCCTTGCGGAAGCACAATTTCGGCTGGGTGAAATGGCTGACGCCGCCAACACCCTCAATACGTTGCGGACGCGGTCAAAAGCTACGCCGGTGACGGCAGCGGATGTGACACTGAACCTGATCCTGGACGAGCGTTCCCGTGAGTTGGTCACGGAGGAGCATCGTCGGTACACTTTATTGCGGACAGGCACCTGGTTCGATCGCACAAAACAATACAATCGCAATGCCGGGCCGTTGATTACCTTGAGAGACACCATTCTGCCCATCCCGCAGTCGGTCATTGATGCAAACCTGACAAAACCTATGCCCCAAAATCCGGGATATTGATGCAAGGTATCCGATTGTCAATAAATGTCTTGGCTCTTCTTTCGGTATTGCCCTGTGATGTCCAGTCGCAGGATGCAACCGGTCCGATAGAGGTGGAGGCCCGCAAGTGGAGTCGCGATAAGCAGCGCAATATTGTGTACTCCGACTGGATGCTTTTCCGTACGCAGACGGTCTCGGGTCTCCCCTTTCGGCTCCGGCCCGATTCGCTCACTCCCGTGACCGGTGCCTGGAAGGGTCTTCGGTTCCGGCCGACCGGTTTCTTCCGGACGGAGGTCAGGGAGGGTCGTCACTGGATGGTGGATCCGGAAGGATATGCCTTCCTGGCGGCCGCGCTGAACAGTGTGCGAAAGGAAAGTTCGCCGCAACAGAAACGTTCCTATGCCGAGAAATTCGCGGATGAATTGTCCTGGATGTCATCCGTCCGGGATCTCATGGATCGTTCCGGTCTGAATATGCTGGGTTCATGGAGCGACACGGCCGTGATCCGGCGCTTCAACCGCCGGTATCCGGAACGTGCGATCCCGTATTCCACCCAATTGAGCATGCTGGCGGGTTACGCACAGCAACGTCGCCGGCAGGATACTTCCACGAAGGACTGGCCGGTGCCGGCATTCATCTTTGAGCCCGCCTTTGCGGATTTCTGTCGTCAGCGGGCCGAGACACATTTGACAGGTTCCAGGGATGACCGTTGGTTAACGGGTCATTTTTCCGACAACGAACTGCCCTTCCAGACACCGATGCTGAGGGATCTGCTCCGATTGGCCGATACCCGGTCTGAGGGTCATCGGATGGCGATGCGATGGGTGCAGCAGCATGGTCTGGACAGTGCGGCGATCAGCACATCCGAGGAAGAGCGATTCGCCGGGAGGGTCGCCAGCACTTATTACGAGACGGTTTCCGGGGCCATCAAGGCGGCAGATCCGAACCACCAGTATTTCGGCAGTCGCCTGCACGCTTCGGCGAAGAACAACTCCGCCGTGCTCGAGGCCTGTGCCCGCTTTGCGGATGTGATATCGATCAACTATTACGGCAACTGGGCGGTGACGGATGCCGAGGCGGTCAGATGGAGCGCGCTGTCGAAACCGTTCATGATCACTGAATTTTATACCAAGGCGGAGGATTCCGGACTGCCAAATATTACCGGGGCCGGCTGGCTGGTGCGCACCCAGCGCGACCGGGCGGCCCATTACCAGCATTTTTGTTTGCGGTTATTGTCGATCCCGAACGCCGTCGGCTGGCATTGGTTCCGTTATCAGGACAATGATCCGCTGGATCCGATGAGCGACCCGTCCAATAACGATTCCAACAAGGGGTTGATCGACAATCGATATAACCCGTACCTTGAGCTGACAGAAGGTATGCGTGCGCTGAATATCATTCGCTACGGATTGGCGAACAGATAACTGCAGACCGTGCCGGGTAAATCAACCATCCATGTCAGCCATAATCCTGAAGGCCAAAGAGCACCGGGAGCGCATTGCGATCCATGACGAGGGGTTGTCCTACACCTACGGCGATCTGCTGGGCGCCTCGCATGACCTGGCTTCAGCACTGCTGGCCGACCAGGAAGATCTGGGAGGCAGTTCTGTGGCCTTCATGGTGGATCCCGGCTTCGGCTATGTTTCTGTTCAATGGGGGATCTGGCGCGCCGGAGGTATCGCTGTTCCGCTATGTCTGACCCATCCCCTGCCTTCCCTGACCTATGTGCTGGAAGATGCCAGGGCGGATGTCATCGTCATATCGCCCCGGTTCGAATCTATCCTGGGGGAATATGCCCGGCATAACGATCTGCGACTGATCGTATTGGGTCGGGAGCCCATGGCAGATGCTGTCGCTCTTCCTGAAGTTGGTGCTGAACGGGATGCCATGATCCTCTACACAAGCGGCACGACCAGTAAGCCGAAGGGCGTCGTGCTGACGCATGAAAATCTGGAGGCTCAGATCACAATACTTACGGAGGCCTGGGGTTGGTCTGCAATGGACCACATCGTGAACGTCCTGCCCCTGCATCATATCCACGGCATCGTCAACGTCGTTTGCTGCAGCCTCTGGAATGGGGCCACACTCACCTTCCTGCGACAATTTTCGGCGGATCGATTGTTTGACATCTTTCTGGAAGGACGGGTCAATGTCTTTATGGCCGTGCCCACGATCTATTTCAAATTGATCGCTCACTGGAAGCTGTTGCCGGCGGATCGTCAGTCGCAGATCCACGACGCACTCTCTGCCTTCCGGCTGATGGTATGCGGTTCGGCGGCCTTGCCGGTCAGCGTGATGGAGGATTGGTATGGCATCAGCGGTCACAGGTTGCTCGAGCGTTATGGCATGACGGAGATCGGGATGGCCATCAGTAACCCGCTGGCGGGTGAACGCCGTGCCGGTTCTGTCGGACTGCCGCTTCCCGGCGTGTCGGTTCGATTGGTGGATGAGCAGGGCATGGAGGTCGCCGCCGGCGAGCCCGGAGAGATCCAGGTGAAAGGCCGCAATGTTTTCAGGTGTTATCTCCACCGGCCGGAGGCTACGGTGGAAGCGTTTGCCCCCGGTGGCTGGTTCCGGACGGGCGATATGGCCGTCGTGGAGGACGGATACTACCGGATCATGGGTCGTACTTCGGTGGACATCATCAAATCTGGCGGATACAAGATCTCGGCGCTGGAGATCGAGGAGGTGTTGCGCGCGCATCCGTCCATCGAGGACTGTGCGGTCGTGGGTCTGCCGGATGAGGAATGGGG
>VFQT010003718.1_pt1 | contig 13595 bp, 8 predicted proteins | sample 3512381 | NCBI WGS metagenome assembly VFQT01 (sample SAMN10412376, study PRJNA504923) | tailings metagenome | isolation source: Relicate 2 Philex TSF3 active mining site | place: Philippines: Tuba, Benguet | collected 2017-08-29 | reverse complement strand
CGGGATTTCGAATTCACACACGCCCTGAAAACACTGGGCGAAGAAAATTTCAGGATGTTGTTCCCGGAGATCGCGGATTCACTATCCCCTGTGATCCCGTCGGGTACACCATATGAGGAACCCCTGCAGGCCCTGAATGTACCGGATGACGTCGATTCCGTTTATTTCCAGCGCCTGCAGTCCACGGAGATCGCCGAAAACACCTTCAAACCGGATCCTGCCAACGGCAGCAACAACTGGGTGATCGCAGGATCCAGATCACGCAGCGGACATCCCATCCTCTGCAATGATCCGCACCTGCGCCTATCCCTGCCTGCGATCTGGTACGAGATGCAGTTGCATACCCCGGCCTTCAATGCCTATGGCGCAACCTTCCCGGGCATCCCCGGTGTGGTCATTGGGTTCAACCAGGACATCGCCTTCGGTTTCACCAATGCAGGACGCGACGTCCGCGATTACTACGAGGTCCGCTTCCGTGATCGCAGCCGCGGGGAATACTGGTTCGACAGTACCTGGAAGAAAGCGGATATCCGAGTGGAAGAGATCCGGGTAAAAGGTAAACCCGCTGTGCTGGACACCGTACCCTACACGGTCTTTGGCCCAGTGGTCTATGACGAATCATTCCCGGGCAGGGCCGGCAACGGAAAGGCCTACGCGCTCCGCTGGGTGGCACACGACAGCGCCAATATCCTCAAGATGTGGCATCTTTTGAATCGTGCCCGCACCCATGATGATTACCTCACCGCCATCAGTCATTTCAATGTGCCGGGTCAGAACATGATCTTCGCCTCCCGCAACGGCGATATCGCCCTCTGGCAGCAGGCAACCTTCCCCCTGCGCTGGAAAGACCAGGGACTCTTCGTAATGCCAGGTTTCGACAGCTCCTATATGTGGCAGGGATACATCCCGATGGAGCACAATCCACATACCTTCAACCCCGAACAGGGATTCATCAGCAGTGCCAACCAACGTCCGGCCGACTCGACCTATCCATACTTCATCCCCGGACAGTACGACGTTTACCGCGGGATCATCATCAACCGAAAGCTGTCGGCCACCTATGATGCCACACCCGAAGACATGATGCGTCTTCAGAACAATAACTATAATGTATTCGCGGAATACGCCAGACCCATCCTGCTCAAACATGTTGACAGTGCCAGCCTGGATGATGCGGGCCGTTACTATCTGAAGATCCTGGGCGACTGGAACCTGCAGAACGACCCGGAACAAAAAGGTCCTTCCGTGTTCACCGCCTGGTGGGACAGCCTCCAGCAGGTGGTCTATGCCGACGATCTGAACACGACGGATAAACCGGTCATCCGCCCCGAACGATTTGTCCTGCTTGAGGCCCTGCTCAGGGATACGGCATATCGTTTCATCGATGATATCCGAACCCCGGCCACGGAGGACCTGAGAACGTCCGTCACCAGAGCGTTCCGGCTGGCCATCCCTCAGATCGACAGCCTTGAAAAAGTTGGCAGGCTCACCTGGGCGAAAAATAAAAATACCACCGTGTACCATCTCCTTAAAAATGCAGCCATGCCCTTCGCCCATGAAGGGGTGATGAACGGAGGAGGTACGCACATCATCAATGCCACTACCCACGAACATGGCCCGAGCTGGAGGATGGTCGTTCACCTGACTACGCCCATCGAGGCATATGCAGTGTATCCTGGCGGCCAGCAGGGCAATCCCGGAAGTCCGTTCTATGATTCTTTCATAGATAAATGGGCGAAGGGAGAATACTACCGCATCTGGTTCATGACCGAGGGAGATCGTAAAAGTCCAAGGGTCAAATGGCGGATGTCTTTCAGCAGCTGATGATCATTTCCAAACAACCATCCTAAATCATTGATATGAAATTCATATTCGCCGTCATCTCAACCGCCCTGCTGGCCTACGCTTCAGGCCTTGTATTTCCCTGGTGGAGTGTGGCGCTGGCCGGTTTTATCTCCGGTGTCTGGCTCCTTCAAAAACCGGGTATGTCCTTTCTGTCATCCTTCATCGCTGTCTTTTTACTCTGGTCGGGCTTCGCCTTCTTCCGGAGTCAACAGAACGACGATATCCTGGCCACGCGATTTGCCCAACTGATCCTGAAATCCGGGAATCCCCTGCTGCTGATCCTCCTGACCGGAGCGATCGGTGGTTTGATCTCCGGTTTGGGTGCCTTATCCGGTAGCCTGGCAAGATCCATCTTCGGAAAACAGGAAGCATCTGCGGAAGGCGTTCCAGAAGATGTCTCGGAGGCACCCGAAGAACAACTCGGCTGATGTCCGCACCATCTGTTATTCCAATCAGATATCTGCTCCTTTGGATGCTCATGCCGTTGACGGGCATGGCCGGTAAACTGCTTGGTCGTATTACCGATGCATCCGGCCAGCCCATTCCCTTTGCTTCGGTAACACTCAAAGGAACTACCCTGGGAACCACTTCCAACGCCCGTGGCGACTACGCGCTGGATGTACCGACAGGATCACATATTGTGGAATGCCGCCATGTGGGCTACCATCGGGAATCGAAGTCCATTAAAATGGAGGGACAAGACCTGCGGTTGGACTTCAGCCTGCGTATTGAAGAACTGTCCATGACCTCCATCATCGTAAAAAAAGGCGGTGAGGACCCCGCCTACGCCATCATAAGGGAAGCCATCAAGGCCAGACCACGCTACGAACGTCAGGTCGAAGGTTACTCCTGTGATGTCTATGTAAAGGGACTGCTCCGGCTGGATAGTTTCCCGGACAAGTTCATGGGGCAGAAAGTGGATCTGGAGGACGGAGATACAGGAAGACAGCGGATCATTTTTCTTTCTGAAACACTGGCTCGACTCTCCGCCAATCCCCCTGACCGGCAGATGGTGCAGGTACGTTCCACCCGGGTCAGTGGAGCGAGCGACAGCTATGGACTGGCAGATCCACGGGTGATCTCCTTTTATTCAAACACCGTAGAGATCTCCAGGGCCCTCAACCCACGGGGTTTTGTGTCTCCCATCGCCGACAACGCTTTTCAATTCTACAGGTTCAGATACCGGGGTGCCTTCTTTGAAGACGGCCGGCAGATCACCCGGATCGAAGTCATCCCCAAACGCGTCTTTGATCCCGTTTTCAGCGGATACATCCAGATCGTGGATGATGAATGGAGCATTCACAGCCTGGAATTGAGTATTGACAAGGACGCTCAACTCTCCCTGCTCGATAAACTGGTGATCAGACAGCAGCATATGGCCTTGCCCGGGAAGATATGGATGCTGCAGAATCAATCCATCATTCCATCGGTCAGGAAATTCGGATTTCAGGCGGGTGGATATTTCTCTGCGGTCTTTTCAGCCTATGATATCGATCCAGCCTTTGATAAGCGCAGCTTTGGGCGTGTTATCCTTCGATATGAAGCAGGTTCCAACCAGCGCACACGAAATTGGTGGGATTCCATCCGGCCGATGCCCCTGCTTCCGGAAGAAGTTCGGGATTATCAAAGAAAGGACAGCCTTGAACAATTGCGCAAACAGCCGGCCTATCTCGATTCGCTCGACAGTATCCGGAATCGGGTGACCGCCATGTCCGTTTTCCTCACGGGTCAAACCTTCGTCAGGCGGTCAAAAAAACTGAGTTTTTCCTTTGATCCGCTCATCAAATACGTCGGGTTTAACACAGTGGAGGGGGCGTACCTGCGATTCAACGGCTCGCTGAACCGCGACATGGGGACGAACAGGCAGATCTCCGTCAGTCCATCGATCCGCTATGGCTTCGGCAATGGTCATCTGAATCCATCCCTGTCTGTTACTTTCAGCAACGACGGCCGCTCCAAGGAAAGATGGACCCTGGCAGGCGGCAGTGGCGTCTTCCAGTTCAATGGCGCCAATCCCATTTCACAACTGGCCAATACCAGCAATACGCTCTTTTTTGGGAACAACCATATGAAGATCTATGAGGCGAGATACCTCAACCTGACGCATGGCAGGTCCCTCGCACCCGGACTCACTTTTACGGGTGCGATCAGGTTCCAGGACAGACTACCGCTTGAAAATACAGATACCACTACGTTCTGGGGACGACGTCCTGTCAACAAACGGTTTACCCCAAACCGGGCCACTGATTGGTCGCCTTACAATATCGAGCGGCATCAGGCCTTGATGATTAATTTGTCGCTGCGCTATCGTCCCGGCGTACGGTACATTGAATTTCCGGACAAAAGCGAGGAGGTCTCTTCCGGCTATCCGCTGATCACCCTGGATTATACCCGTGGCATCCGTGGTGTACTCGGCAGTGATGTGGATTATGACCGGTGGAAGCTGTCGGTTTCCGATGAAGTCAATGCCGGCAGGGCAGGCCGCTTTAGTTACCGTTTGTCCGTCGGTGGTTTCGGATTCAGCCGTAAGGCAGAACTCCCCGACCTCCAGCATTTCAATGGCAACCAATTGCTCACTGCCCAAACTTATCTCAATACCTTCCAACTCGCCCCTTACTATGCCCTCGCTCAGAATATGGGCACATATGCCGTCATGCATCTTCAACATGAACTGCTCGGCGCCGTAACGAATCGGATACCCCTGATCCAGCGGTTGGATCTCCGTCTGCTGGGCGGTTCAAATATCCTGTACCGTTCGCCCTCAGATCATTATCTGGAAGCCTTTGTAGGGTTGGATAACATACTGAATTCCATGCGATTGGACTGGGTCAGATCCTGGTATGCCGACCGGCCGGGAACATCCGGTATCCGGATCAGCATCAGACTGCTCAATCAACTGCTGGCAGACAATTGACCTTGCCCCGCTGACCGTGGTCAGTATTCATTGCCGGCGGAATGCTTACCTTTGTATTTCCCAAGTGATCTTACATGCCCTTCCTGCATAACCGCATCTCCAGAACAGAACTGAAACGACGCATCGAGGCCGATCCCACTCCTCGCACCACCATCTCTTTTTACCTCTATACGCAGATCGCCGATCCGGCATCACTGCGAAACGAGTGGTATGAGCGCATGTCGCAGCTGGGTGTACTGGGCAGGATCTACATGGCAGGGGAGGGCGTCAATGCACAGATCAGTGTTCCATCAGATCATCTGGAAGCATTCAGAAGCCTCCTGTATTCATATCCGGGCTTTGACGGACTTCGGCTCAACATCGCAGTCGATGATCGCAAACACTCGTTTTTTGTGCTGGACATCAAGGTCCGGCCGCGGATCGTAGCGGATGGCATCGAGGACCCCAATTTTGATATGACCCGCAAGGGGAGATACGTGGACGCGCCGGGTTTCAACCGGTTGACGGAGGATCCGGATACCCTGGTCATTGACATGCGGAACCATTACGAGTTTGAGGTGGGGCATTTCAGGGATGCCGTGGAGATCCCGAGTGATACCTTCCGCGAACAGTTACCCATGGCCGTCGAGATGCTGGGCGATCGAAAGGACCGTAACATCATCATGTACTGCACGGGCGGCATCAGATGTGAGAAAGCGAGTGCCTGGATGCTGCATAACGGGTTCTCCAATGTGTTTCACCTGGAGGGTGGCATCATCAATTATGTTCGTCAGGTGAGGGAAAATGGCCTCCAGAACAAATTCATCGGAAAGAATTTTGTGTTCGATGAGCGACTGGGCGAAAGGATCAGCGAGGATGTCATCGCGCATTGCCATATCTGCGGAAAACCTGCAGATACTCACGTGAACTGCGCCTACAAGGGATGCCATCTGTTGTTCATCCAATGCGAGGATTGTGCCCGGGAGCTGGAACGTTGTTGCAGTGAAACCTGCCGGGAGGCTCACAGACTGCCGGAAGAACAGCAGGCGGTGCTGAGAAAAGGCATACGCCGTCCCATGAACATCTTCAATAAATCCCGCTCAAAACTGAAGGAGTTGTCCCGGCGGGATTGAGTGACCGATCTGCTTTCTGTTAACGTAACATGGTCAGATGGCCCCGAGGCCTTCCAGGCTTCGGACAATGCGTTGCCTGGTCTCTTCATCCGACAATGGTTCCGGCACAAAAGGTGCTCCGATCACGCGCTCATACAATTCGCGGTAGCGGCCGGAGATGGTCTGGATCCACTCATCGGTCATTTCAGGCACCACCTGTCCCTCTTTGCCCATAAATCCTTCGGAGATAAGCCATTCGCGTACGAACTCCTTGCTGAGTTGAAGTTGACGCTCCCCGCGGGCCTGTCGCTCTTCGAAACCCTCCGCCAGAAAATAGCGGGAAGAATCGGGCGTGTGGATCTCATCCATCAGGCATATTTTCCCATCCAGCAATCCGAATTCATATTTGGTATCTGCAAGGATTAGTTGTCTGGCCCTGGCCAGTTCGCATCCTTTTCGGAAAAGGCTGAGCGTGAGGGCTGCCAGCTCTTCCCACTGCTCCCGTGTGGCGAGTCCCCGGGCAATGATCTCATCCGGGGTGATGTCTTCGTCGTGTCCTGCTTCGGCCTTGGTCGAAGGCGTCAGTATGGGCTCCGGAAAGAAATCGTTCTCTTTCATGCAATCTGGCATCAGTGCTCCACAAAGCCTGCGCTCTCCTGATCTGTATGTACGCCATGCGTGTCCCACCAGATTGCCTCTGACGACCATTTCTATCCGGAATGGTGCGCATCGTCTGCCGATGGAAACATTCGGAGCAGGTACATCGACGAGCCAATGTGGACAAATTTCGGCCGTCGAATGCAACATATGGGCCGCAATTTGGTTAAGTATCTGGCCTTTGAAAGGGATAGGGCGGGGGAGAATGACATCAAAAGCAGAGATCCGGTTGCTCGCCACCATGACCAGCCATTCAGTACCTATGTAATAGACATCCCGTACCTTGCCTCTGTAGAAACCCGTCTGACCGGGGAGTGTTGATAGATTCATGAGGTTCTCTTAAACGTTTTTTGATGGGTTTGCAAATATCCGAGACTTCATGCAATCCCCGTCATACCTTCGCAGCTATTAAAAAATATTTCAAGAAGATAGACACTTACAGTATTTTGTCCAAAATTTGAATCAAAATCGACTGCTTATGAAACGAATAGCGACCTACGCTGTCCTCATGCTTATGGTCCTCCCGGCCCTGCTTTCTGCCCAGGGCCAGGTCATTACCGGCAATGTAAAGAACGCATTGTCCAAAGAGGCGGCCAGCGCGGTCTCCGTCGGTATCAAGGGGACCAACGCGGGAACCTTTACCGATGAAAACGGTAATTTCCGCCTGCCGGTACCTGCTTCTGCCAAGTTTCCCGTCACCGTCGTATTTACTTCCATCGGCTATGGAATGAAAGAAGTGCAGGTCGCTGCACCCGGCGCCATGGAAGCCGTAACGCTTTCTCCCAGCACATCCCTCGGTGATGAAGTGGTGGTATCCGCCACACGTCTGCCGACCCGTATCCTGGAATCTCCCGTATCGATCGAGCGTGTTTCCGGTGCGGCATTGAAAAATGCTCCGGCCGCAAACTACTACGACCTGGTCACGAACCTGAAGGGGATCGACATGGTCGCATCCAGTCTGACCTTTAAGACGGTGACCACCCGCGGTTTCGCAGGCAGCGGTAACCTCCGCTTCAATCAGATCGTGGACGGTATGGACAACCAGGCCCCCGGTCTGAACTTCTCCGTGGGTTCTATCGTAGGCCTGACCGAACTCGATGTAGATAATATGGAACTTCTTCAGGGTGCATCCTCTGCGCTTTATGGCCCGGGTGGTATGAACGGTACCCTGCTGATCAACAGCAAGAGCCCGTTCAAGTATCAGGGACTTTCCTTCCAGGTGAAAGAAGGCCTGATGCATACTGATAAGCGCTACCGCAACACGGCCGGTTTCCATAACTGGAACGTTCGCTATGCCAAGAAGATCGGCGACAAATTTGCGTTCAAGATCAATACCGAACTCATCCAGGCAAAGGACTGGCTGGCGGCTGATTATCGCAATGTGAACCGCACGAACCGTATCACGGATAATCTCATTTCCGGCGACAGGGCCACGGACCCCAACTATGATGGTGTAAATACCTATGGTGATGAGACCACCATTGATATCCGTCAGGTACTCAACGGCGTAGCCGGTGCTGCCCCCTTCCTGGCTCCTTACATCTCTACCCTGACAGGCCAGCCCATCAATGTATCCCGCACGGGCTATACTGAGCGCGAGACCGTTGATCCCAACACGACCAACTATAAGATCAGCGGTGCCATGCACTACAAGATCACGAATAGCCTTGAGGCCGTCGTTGCCGGTTTCTGGGGTACTGGTAACACGGTGTATACCGGAAGTGAGCGTTATTCTTTGCGCGATTTGAAAATGGGACAGTATAAAGTAGAACTGAACCACCGCAACTGGAACCTCCGGGCTTACACGACCCAGGAGAACTCCGGTCAGTCCTACAACTCTACAGTGACCGCCCGCCTCTTCAATGAGGGCTGGAAGAACTCTACGCAGTGGTACACTGAATATGGCCAGGCATACCTTGCCGCCAAACTCAACGGCCTGAATGATGCAAATGCTCATGCAGCCGCCCGCGGTGTGGCCGACGTAGGTCGTCCTGTAGCCGGCAGCGCCCGATTCAATCGCATCTTTGATTCTGTGCGTACCCGTCCGATTTCTCAGGGTGGGGGTTTGTTTGTCGACCGCTCCGACCTGTACGCAGTTGAAGGTCAGTACAACCTCAGTCATCTGACTGGTGACTTCGCAGAGATCATTGTAGGCGGAAACTTCCGCAGATTTGTACTGAACTCACAGGGTACACTCTTTGCAGACTCTACTTCTCCGATTTCCATAAACGAGTACGGCGCCTATCTCCAGGCAACCAAGCCACTGTTCGATGAAAAGCTGAAACTTACGGTCTCCGGCCGCTACGACAAAAATCAGAATTTCAAGGGCCGTTTCACGCCCCGTGCCACGGCACTTGTGAAGCTGGCACAGAACCACAATCTGCGCATCTCCTATCAGCAGGCTTACCGCTTCCCCTCCACTCAGAACCAGTTCATCAACCTGGCCGTTGGCGGTGCGATCCTGATCGGTGGTGTACCTTCCATGCTCGACTACTACAATTTCAAGGGTAATCCCGTCTATTCCCTGGCCAGCCTGCTGGCACCCACGCCTCAGCTGAAGGTGCAGACCTTCAACGAGTTCAAGCCGGAATCTGTTACTTCTTATGAAGTTGGTTACCGCGGCCTGATGGCGGATAAAAAACTCCTGATCGATGCCTACAGTTACTTCGGTCAGTACAAAGACTTCATCACCAGCGTAAACGTAGTCCAGTCCATCGCAGCTGCTCCCCAGCCGACTGATATCCTCAACCCGGCTCGCCGCCGCATCATGCAGGTGCCGGTCAACTCTACGAGCAAGGTAACCACAATGGGTGCGGGTATCAGCATGGAGTACAGCCTGAAGGGTGGATACTATACCAATGCCAACGCCAGCTGGGACAAACTGGGTGAAGTAACCGGTGGCGACCAGACCAACTTCAACGCTCCGAACTATCGCTATAACGTTACCTTCGGTAACAACGGATTCCTGAAAGACAAGCGTACCGCCTTCAGCGTAGTGTACCGCTGGCAGGATGCGTTCTTCTACACTTCGACCCTCGCCAACGGAACCGTACCTGCTTATCACACGCTCGACGCCCAGGTCAGCTACCGTTTCCCCGAGATCAAGTCAGCCATCCGGTTCGGTGCCAACAACATCCTGAACCAATATTACATCACAGCCATCGCCAACCCTTCGATCGGCGGTATGTACTATGTCTCCTTCGGATACAACATTTATTAATCCCTGAACCGGTTTAAACGAATCATATGAACATCATGCATAATATCAAAGGATCGGTCGTGATGCTGGCGATGCTCGCCGGCGTGACATTCACCGCCTGTAACAAGAATATCCCCGATCCGACCCCCAACGTACCGGTCGCACCTCAGGGTACTGCCATATCCGATCTGCTCAACGATCCCAATTTCAGTTACCTGAAGGCTGCCGTAAACCGTGCGGGTTTGATGTCAGCCCTGGCCAACCGAAATGCAAAGTTCACGGTCTTTGCACCCGATAACACAGCATTCAATCGTCTGTTCGCAGCCCTTGGCCTGCCCCAGGCTGAAGCAACGATCGGACTTCTGCCGCTAACCACACTTACTCCTATCCTTCAGTATCATGTTGTACCTGGTTCCGTTCTTTCCAGCTCCATGATCCCGGAAACATACCCGAACACAAATATGCCGACCTTGCTGGTGGCATCTGCCGCCAGTCCGCTGACCAAAATGGTGAATTATCCCTCCCGGAGAGGATCTGCTGCCTTTGTAAACAACGTGCCGGTCGCACAGGCAGATATCCAGGCTGCAAATGGTGTTGTGCACCGTATGGCTGGTGTGATCGTTCCGCCAAACACCACCACCATCCTGCAGGCATTGCAAGCGGACACAAATTTCACCTATCTCGTAGCTGCGGTACAACGAGGAAGTCTGGGTCTGCCTGCCGGCAGCAAGTTCACGGATCTTCTGGGACTTGTAAACCCTTATGCTAACTTTACCCTTTTTGCTCCCACCAACACGGCATTCCGTCAGTTATTCGCATCGCTGGGTGTCTTCAATACCACCCCGGCTTCCATAAATCTGCTATCGATCAATACACTGATATCCGTGTTGGCATATCATGTGCATATTCGTGGTGTGAATGGCAGCAGCCCGGATCTGATCCGTGTATTCTCTACTAACCTGCCCGCCACGGCTACCCAGGCGACTACCTTCCTGACAGCGCTTGCACCTACTGCCCCGCGCCTGACCGTAAGCGCAACCGGTGGTGTAAAAGGTACGGGTAACCCGGTGGCCGCCAGCATCATCCGCCCCGACTGGAACAACCTGAATGGTGTGATCCATGTCATCAATGGCGTGTTGATCCCGCAATAATCCTGTAAAGATGCTTGGAAGCTGATCCAAGCATAGAGAAAAGAGAAAAGGAGGTACGCAGAGTTTAATCATCTCTGCGTACCTCCTTTTCTCTTTTCTCCGTGCTCCGATTCCTGATCAGACATTGAATCGGAAATGCATGATATCGCCGTCCTCCACGAGATAGTCCTTTCCTTGTACCGCCAGCTTTCCGGCATCGCGGCAGGCCGCCTCAGATCCAAGCGATACGAAGTCAACATACTTGATCACCTCTGCCCGGATGAACCCCTTTTCGAAATCTGAATGGATGACGCCGGCAGCCTGAGGGGCCAGCATGCCCTTGGTGATCGTCCACGCCCTGACTTCCTGAACCCCGGCCGTGAAATAAGTGGCGAGGTTTAATAAACGATAGGTTGATTGGATGAGTCGGGCTACGCCGCTTTCACTGAGCCCCATATCTTCCAGGAACATCTGACGGTCGTCATAACTCTCCATCACCGCAATTTCACTTTCAATGGCGGCGCTGACGAACAGTATCTCCGCATGCTCCGACTTCACCGCCTCGATCACGGCCTGGGTATGACGGTTACCCGATACCACACTCTTCTCATCTACATTGCACACATAGATCACCGGTTTCATCGTCAGCAGGAACATATCCTGCACATGCTTGGCGATGTCTTCCTTCGACAACTCCATGGAACGGGCGTTTTTCCCTTGTTCCAGGTGCGCTTTCAGTGCTGTCAGGATCTCCAGGCCCCGCAGCATCTCCTTGTCGCCGGACTTGGCCTGTTTTTCAGACTTAGAGATCTTCTTTTCTACACTGTCCAGATCCTTCAACTGGAGTTCCGTATCAATGATCTCCTTGTCACGCACCGGATCCACCGATCCGTCGACATGGATCACATTGTCATCTTCAAAGCACCGGAGAACGTGGATGATGGCATCCGTACTCCTGATATTTCCGAGGAATTGATTGCCCAGTCCTTCTCCCTTGCTTGCCCCCTTCACTAGCCCGGCGATGTCCACGATCTCAACGGTCGTAGGAACCACCCGATTGGGCTTGACGAGTTTTTCGAGTTCGATCAGTCGATGATCGGGTACAGTAATGACACCGATGTTGGGTTCGATGGTACAGAAGGGGAAGTTCGCCGCCTGCGCCTTTGCGCTGCTCAGGGCGTTGAAAAGGGTAGATTTGCCTACGTTGGGAAGTCCGACAATGCCTGCCTGTAATGCCATGGGATGAGTATGTGCCGTTTTGTCCCGGCACAGAAGCCGCAAAGATAGCCCCGTCCGCAAGATTTGTTTGCCACGCCCTTCAAAAAAGCCGAAATTCACCCCGAAACCGATTTTATGACCCTTAACTACATCTGGCTCGGATTTTTCCTGGTCTCTTTCGGGCTCGCCTGTGTGCAATGGTTGACCACGGGAGATACGTTGATCTTCAAGACCATTGTTGACGGGATCTTCAAGTCCGCAGGAGACAGTGTCGATCTTTCCTTCAAGCTGATCGGCGTGATGACCCTTTTCCTTGGATTCATGAACATCGGGGAGAAGGCCGGTGCCATTCGGTTCCTGTCCCGCATTGTAGGTCCCTTTTTTGGCAGGCTTTTTCCGGAAGTACCGAAGAATCACCCGGCCATGGGGCATATGATGATGAATTTCTCCGCCAACCTGCTCGGTCTTGATAATGCCGCCACACCTTTCGGTCTAAAGGCCATGCAAAGCCTCCAGGAACTCAACCCCGAAAAGGAACGGGCATCCAACGCCCAGATCATGTTCCTCGCCCTGCATGCCTCTGGCCTTACATTGATCCCCGTGAGCATCATAGCGATGAGGGCCGCCGTTAATCCACCCGCCGCCAATCCCACGGACATCTTCATCCCGTGCATGATCGCGACCTTCACCGCAACCGTCGCTGCGCTGACCATTGTGTCGATCCGCCAACGGATCAATCTGCTGCAACCTGTCATCCTTGGCTGGGTCCTGGGCATCTCCGCCCTGATCGCAGGCCTCATCTGGTACCTTACGTCCCTGGGTTCCGGAGGCATAGAAACCTTTTCCACCGTACTCAGCAACGGACTGATCATCCTCATCTTCCTGGCCTTCCTGCTGGGCGGCATGTACCGCCGGGTCAATGTGTTTGAAGCTTTTGTAGAAGGGGCTAAGGGCGGATTTGATGTCGCCATTCGGATCATCCCGTACCTCGTCGCCATGCTGGTGGCCATCAGTGTGTTACGGAATTCTGGTGCCTTTACCTTCCTGACAGATGGCCTCAGCAGTCTGTTCTCATCCATGGGGCTGCGGACAGACTTCGTATCTGCATTGCCCACCGCACTGATGAAGCCCCTGAGTGGCAGTGGTGCGCGTGCCATGATGGTCGATACCATGACGCGATTCGGAGCTGACTCCTTCCCGGGACGCCTTTCCGCGATCTTCCAGGGATCGAGCGATACCACCTTCTATGTCGTGGCCGTCTATTTTGGATCCGTATCGATACGGAATACACGCTATGCCATTCCATACATGTTGCTGGCCGATCTCGTGGGTATCCTCACCGCCATCGGCGTAGCATATTTGTTCTTTGGATCAACACTTGCATGAACATGAGATCAGGAACGGCTGGCATATCGATCAAAGGAGCGGTCCTGGCGTTACTGCTGCAGGCATGTAACAGCAGCAGTGATCAGGAGGCTGTTTCAGGAACTTCGTTCATCCCAGACCGTTAGAAGGAAGGGGATACGCTGTCGCTGGATGCC
>VFQT010003717.1_pt1 | contig 13597 bp, 12 predicted proteins | sample 3512381 | NCBI WGS metagenome assembly VFQT01 (sample SAMN10412376, study PRJNA504923) | tailings metagenome | isolation source: Relicate 2 Philex TSF3 active mining site | place: Philippines: Tuba, Benguet | collected 2017-08-29 | reverse complement strand
TAAGGATGCCTATGTGGTTGAAATGACACCGGATGACAAACGTCACGCCATCGCACAGTAAACAACCCGGGAAACAAGGGTCAGGCACCGGAAAGGGTGCCAGGCTCATCCTGGAGTACACAGGGTTGGCTGCCAGATACCTGGTGGTACTGGGTTTGTCAGTGTGGGCGGGGCTGAAAGTGGATAGGATGCTCCACACCAAATTCCCGGTACTCGTATGGGTACTGCCGTTGTTTTGTATCGTAGGCCTGGTGGTGAAGGCCATCCGCGATACTTCAAAATAATCTGAATGATCCTGAAGAAATCCCTGGCTCCGCTCTTTGCCCTGCTGGTCGCCGTCAATGCAGTAGCCGTTATTTTCAGACAGTCGATGGAGCGGATCGGCTATGATATCAACGTCCTGCTCCTCGGAAACCTGTTGATCTGCATCATCACCGCCATCTCCTTCTCCATGCTCTACCGGGGCATGCGCGCTTCAGACTCATTCGGCTTCCTGCGCTCCGTGTACGGGTCCTTCATCATCAAACTCATCCTGGTGGCAGGCATCGTCTTTGTCTATGCCTTCATGTTCCGCAGCGCCATCAATAAAATGTCCCTCTTCACGTGCATGTTCCTGTATCTGGTCTATACATTTCTGGAGATGCAGGCGCTGATGCGCGTCTTCCGGAAAAGAAAGAATGGCTAAGCAGGAATCACCGTTGCAGGCACTCGCGGCCTATCTTCCTGAAGGCGCCTTTCCCATGGTGGAGAGATATCTGCTGGATCATCATGTACATCTGACCATCACCCGATCCAGGGCCACCCTGCTGGGTGACTACCGACCTGCCCACCACGGACGAAATCACCGGATCTCTGTCAACGGCGATCTCAACCGATATGCCTTTCTGATCACCCTGCTCCATGAACTGGCACACCTGTTCACGTTCCAGCAATACGGAAATGCCGTGGCTGCCCACGGACGGGAATGGAAATCGATCTTTGGCGGGATCCTCGCCCGGTTCATTGCGGCGGACATCTTCCCGGCACCCATCCGGACGGCACTGGCGGCATCCCTGGATAATCCCGCCGCCAGTTCCTGTGCCGATGTCGAACTGATGCGGGTGCTGAGATCCTATGACCCGCAACGTCCCGGTCGCTGCCTCGTGGAAGACCTCTCGCCCGGAACAAGATTCCGGATCGCCGGCGGACGCATCTTCAGAAGGGGAGCCGCCCAGCGTAAACGCATCCGTTGCACAGAAGAACCCTCCGGCAGGGTTTATCTGTTCAGCCCGGTATATGAAGTGGAAAAACTCGATGGGTGATCTGCACGCAGTGGAGTTCGTAACTTGCGGTAAAATTTGTAATGATGAGATCGATCCTCCCTGTCCTCGCCGCTCTTTTCCTGTTCCTTGGATCCCTGCAAGCGCAAACCAATCAAGACGATTGGATGGTGGGTGGAAATCTTCGGGTGAATACGGCCCGGAACAGCAGCCAGTTCGAGTTCAGCCCCTCCGTCGGTTTTTTTATGATGGATGACCTGGCTATCGGCGCCAGACTGAGCTACGAAACCGAAAAATTGGGCACGAACCGGGTGCAGGGACTGGGATTTGGACCTTTTGCACGCTACTATTTTGGGAGCGAAAAACTACTGCCCTTTTTTGAAGGGGCCCTTGACTTTTCTAACCGAAAGTATGAGACCGGTAGTCTGGCTACGACAGAGCAGGCCTTCTCCGTCTTCGGTGGTGGAGGTTTGGCCATCTTCCTCAATGAAAATGTCGCCCTGGAGGGCATCTTCGGATACCGAAATACCCGCGTGAAGAATCAATCCGGCAATGGCGGACTCAATCTTCGGGTAGGTTTTCAGATCTATCTGAACCGGAATCAGGTCGAAGGGGTGCGCTCCAAACTCGCCCTTTGATGGCGGATCTCACAGATCGAGCATCATCCAGACACTGCACCCGAAGTGACCGGTATTCCCCAGCGGGCCGGCCAGGTCCCTGAATCCGAACCGACGGTACACTTCCACGGCACGGCTGAGTTCGGGCATCGTCTCTATGTACACATGCCGGTAGCCGAGGGAGCGCGCCCTGTCCAGACCGTCTGCGATCATTCGCCTGCCCAGTCCGATCGAACGGGCTTCCGGCACCAGGTACATCTTCACCAGTTCACAGGTGCCTTCCGGCAGGCCGGCACTGGGGTAGATGCCGGCCCCGCCAAGCAACCGATCCCCGTATGCTGCCACATGGTAGAACGACCCCGGCGTCCGGAACAGGGTGTACAGATCGTCCGTCGTCGGGTCCGTGAAGACCGTCCCCGGATGGTTCGCTCCAAACTCCGTCAGCGTGGCCCGTATGATGCGGGCGATCCCGGCATTGTCTTCGGGACGGATGGGGCGGATCTCAATATCTTCAAGTGAAATCTGCGATGGCATATTGTAATGAGTTAAAGATCAGACTTTAGTGCGTTGAAAAATGCATCCAGTTTTCGGGGGTCGAGTTTTCCGTTGGTGCGTACACCACTGCAGAGATCGACGCCGAACGGGCGCACCTGGTCCACTGCCTGTCTGATATTTTCGGCATGCAGCCCTCCCGCCAGAAAGACCGGTACGTTCGATTGCTCAACGATCCGGGCACTCACATCCCAGTCGTGTACCCTGCCGGTACCACCCAGTTCCCGCACGGGCAGGTTCGGGTTGCCGCTGTCCAGCAGCAATGCGTCCACATGGGCCGCCTTTCTCAGGGCCTCATCCAGCGAGGCCATGCCTCTGACATGGATGACCTGCACCAGCCTGACCGTTGGCATGGCCAACCTCAGCGCAGCATAGGCTTCATCCGGGATATCATCCACCAGCTGGATCGTATGGGTGCGGGTTTTCTCATGATGGCGGAGGATCGCTTCAGGATCGGTTTCACTGGTCAGCAGGAAGGAGGTGACCCCTGGTGGGATACGAAGGGCGATGTCCCGGATCAGTTCGTCCGTGATGATGCCCGGTCCGCTGGGCATAGGCCCTACAAGTCCCAGTGCAGCCGCCCCTGCCGTGATGGCCATCTTCGCTTCATCATGCGAACCAATGCAGCAAATCTTAACCCGTGGCGACATATATAGCGATTTACGCAAAGGTAGTATTCCGTCCATCGCACCTTAGCAACTTTGCGGTGAAGGCTTTACCGCGAGGACGCGAAGGAATACAGTGGCAACTTACTGCTGTTTTAAGTTATGATCGATGTTAGACTGCCAGCTGGTCTGCAGGGTAGGAGATCCCCGCAGATTGGCGGATCCTGTCCATCGTTTCCATCAGCAGCAGCGTGTCGGCATGGCTCCAGACCGGGCTTTCCTTCAACCCCTGCCGAAGACAATCCTGCACATGTTTAGCCTGATGCTGGTAGCCCCATCCCGGATGCTTTTCGACCGGGATCTCCGTGCGGGTGTCCACCCGGCCGGGATACCATTCGATGCGCGCCGTCGGCTCATAGAACCGGGTCGTCAGCCGGATCCGGCCCTGTGGTCCGCTGATCTCTGCCTCGATGGGGAGGTTGGCTTCAAAGCTGGAGAAGAGCTGGGCGATGGCGCCATTATGATACAGCAGCGTGACCGCACACTGCTGATCGATACCGGTGCTGGCAGGCGTCATATGCGCCACCACCTCATCCGGTTTGCCCAGCACGGAAATGGCGAAGAATACATTATAAATGCCGATATCCAGCAGGGTTCCTCCACCGAGGGCAGGATTGAACAGCCGGTCGGGGACGGGCGCTTCGGGGATGAACCCGAAATTCGCTAGCACACTGCCCACTTTTCCGAGCTTGCCGTCCTGGACCATCCGCATCGTTTCCTGGTAATGGGGCAGGAAACGGCTCCACAGCGCCTCCATCAAAAAGACGCCGGATGACCTCGCCCTGTCGATCATTTCGCGGGCCTGGGTACTGTTGATGGCGAACGCCTTCTCGCAAAGTACCGGCTTCCCGTGATCGATGCAAAGCAGGGCGTGTTCATGGTGCTGGGCATGGGGACTGGCGATGTAGATCACGTCCACCTCCGGGTCGCTGACGAGCTCCTCATAACTGCCATAGGCGCGACTGAATCCATGTTGGCTTGCGAATGCCTCCGCCTTTTCGATGTGCCTGGAACCTGCCGCCCAAAGCTCCGCATCCTCCAGCAGTTTCAGATCATTTGCAAATTTCCCGGCTATCCGTCCGCATCCCAGGATGCCCCATTTTATTTTGTTCATATATAATTGATATTTAGTTGTTTGCATGATTTAATTAAATCAATTATTAAATTATTTTCTCTTGGATCTTGATAAAGAAACAATTACCGATAAAAATGATGATCCTCCTGCCGGCGGGTCATCAAACCGACCTGTTACAAGTTAAGGCTGAATTTTGAGATGACCATCCACATATTCAGGTTAAGCACTTCACTGAAAGGAGTCGTCTCCGGACGGAGGTACTCAACCAGACTGCCTCATCTTGTTCCGGACGGCTGAAAAATGAATGTGAACGACTTTAATTATGTCCTTTTAATACATTGATAATCAGTATTATATAGGCTTGTGTATAAGTCGTGAATAACGACGGGCCTTTCTTCGCCGCCGCGGCTTATTTTCGACGCCCCGAGCGACTTCGGGATCATCCAAAAATCTGTTGAAACGTGCGATTAAAGAGTTTGGAAATCAAGGGATTCAAGAGTTTTGCCGATAAAACCGTCATCAACTTCGATGAGGGCATCACCGGCATCATCGGTCCGAACGGCTGTGGCAAAAGTAACATCGTCGATTCCATCCGCTGGGTGATCGGTGAACATAAGATCAGCAATCTTCGAAGCGAAAACCTGGAGAGTCTGGTCTTCAACGGTTCGAGGTCGCGCAGTGCGAGTGGCCTGGCGGAAGTCAGCCTCACCTTCGAGAACACCCGGAATCTGTTGCCCACGGAATTCAACACCGTAACGGTCACCCGCAAATTCTACAAAAGCGGCGAGAGCGAATATCGGTTGAATGATGTCCAGTGCCGCTTGAAGGACATTCACAACCTGTTCCTGGATACGGGGGTCAGCACCGACAGCTACGCCATCATCGAGCTGGGAATGGTGGATGACATCATTAAGGACAAGGATAACTCTCGCCGGAAGATGCTCGAACAGGCAGCCGGCATCTCCATCTACAAGACCCGGAAAAAAGAAGCGAGGCTGAAACTGGATGCCACGGAGCAGGACCTGGCCCGCATCGAGGATCTGATCTATGAGATCAACAACCAGCTGAAATCGCTGGAGAGCCAGGCCCGCAAGGCGGAACGATACTATGAAGTCAAAAAGGAGTATCGGACCACCAGCGTCGAATACGCCAAAGCTGCCCTGGAGGGATTCAATGATACCTATAAAGAATTGACGGAGCAGCAAACCGCTGAATCCGATCGAAAGCTTCGGCTCGAAACCGTGATCACCACCGAAGAGGCCGCCCTCGAACAGGAGAAGCTTTCCCTGGTACAACAGGAGCGGGCACTCCAATCCCTGCAGCTGACCTTCAACGAACTGGTGGGAGACATCCGCACCAGGGAAAGTGAAAAGAACCTGGCCGCCCAGCGGCTGCAATATCTCGGGGAACGGGAGCGCTCACTGCAGGACTTCCTGTCCAAGGCCGCGGTCCAACTCAGCGGCATCGAAGAAAGCATTGCGTTTACCGAGCAGCAGCTGCAGGAGGAAGAAGAAAAATCTTCAGATTTCAGCACCCGCGTGGAAGACGGAAAGGCAGAAGTAGAGGAGAAGCGCCGGTTGTTCGATGCGCAGCGTGCGTCTATAGATATCATTCGTCGCGATAACCTCGCCCTGCAGCGTCAGCAGTTCGAATCAGAAAAGCAGGTGGCTGTCGGAGACGCCTCCATTCAAAATATCCAGCGCGCCATCCAGCAGTTGATGAATGAGCAGGACCAGCGACGCCTCCAACAGGCTGATCTGGAGCGGGAGCGGGCCGATAAGGAAGCGGAACTGGAGGAAAGAAGGGATCACCTGCGTCAGTTGCAGGAACAGCATGACACGGCCAGGCAGCAGATCTTCGACACGCAGGCTGTCCTGGAGCAACTCCGCGCAAAACTCGCCCAGGAAAACCGGGTGCTGGATGCCAAAATGAACGAGCACAATCTCCTCAAGAGCCTGATCGATTCCATGGAAGGCTATCCGGAGAGCGTCAAGTTCCTGCATCGCAATCCGGGTTGGAACCACACGGCGCCCATTCTCTCTGATATCATATATGTAAAGGAGGAGTTCAGGGCCGCGCTCGAAAACGTCCTGGAACCCTACCTCAACTATTACGTGGTCAACAATCTGGCCGAGGGCATGCAGGCGATCCACCTGCTGGATGCCAATAAAAAAGGGAAGGCCAACTTTTTCCTGCTCGATCAGCTGGCCAGCATCAATGCAACCAAGTCCAGGGGTGAAATGCCTGCCGGATGTATCCCTGCACTTGAGGTCGTGGAATTCGACCCGGTGTACGGTCACCTGGTGCAGCATCTCCTGGGTGGGGTGGTCATCGCCGAAACAGAAGCCGCCCTCGAAGGCGGGGGCGCCGATTGGGTGGTGCTGGAAAAGACCGGCAAGTTTGTGAAAGGCCGTTACGCGCTCTCCGGCGGCAGCGTCGGCTTGTTCGAAGGAAAAAAGATCGGCCGGGCAAAAAACCTTGAGAAGCTGGTCGAGCAGATCGATGCACAAGAGCAGATCGTCAGCGATCTGAAACAGGAGATCCAGCAACGACATGATGAAGTCATCACATACAATCAGCAACTGAGGGACCGGGAGATCCGCCAGACCCAGGATCAGATCAGCGACTGCACCAACAAGGTGTTCGCCCTGCAAAATAAGATCGAGACCCTTCAGCAGTCAGGTTCTGTGGCCCAACAGCGGGTCTCGGACCTCGAAAACCAGCTGGCAGACAGCCAGGACAGCATTTCGGGTGCCCGCGCTTCATTGGAATCCTTCAATGAGCAGCTGGATATCCTGCAGGATCGGCTGCGCACCGTCGAGGAGGAATACGCCACCGCCGAACAGGAGTACAATTTCGCCAATGCGGCATACAATGAACTCAACCTGCAGTTCACCCGGCAGCAGGCGCGCCTCAACGCACTCCGTCAGGAACTGGAATTCAAGATGAAGCAGGTGACGGACCTGCGCACACAGATGGACAACAGTACTCGTCAACTCGAAGATGCCGCTGCCCAGATGGAGACCACCGCAGAAACCCTGCGCGGACTCGAAGCCACCTTGCTGGAAATGTTCACCCGAAAGGAAGAAGACGAACGTCACCTGAACGATGTCGATCAGGCCTATTATAACCTGCGCAACGCGCTCTCCACCAAGGAAAGCGAACTCCGGACCAAGATCAGGGAGAAGGAGCAGGTGGATGAGGTCCTGAACCTGATCAAGGATAAGGTCAACGAACTCCGGCTTCAACTGGCCGGCATCAAGGAGCGCCTCAGTGTCGAGTTCAAGGTGCAACTGGAACAGATCATGGATGAGCCGCGCACCACGCAGGATTCAGTGGAAGAACTGCAGGCGGCCTGCGAACGCATGAAAAAGCGGCTCGAAAACATGGGTGAGGTCAACCCCACTGCCATCGAAGCCTTCACGGAGATGAAAAAGCGGTACGACTTCATCGTCGAGCAGAAGAACGACCTCATTGCCGCCAAAGATACCCTCATGCAGACCATCCAGGAAGTGGAGGCCACCGCCAATCAGAAATTCCTGGACACCTTCAACCAGGTCCGCGAAAACTTCCAGAAAGTCTTCAAAGCGCTGTTCACGGAAGAGGATACGGCAGATATGGTCCTCGAAAATCCGGAAAACCTCGCCGAGACCGGCATCGACATCGTGGCAAAGCCCAAGGGCAAACGTCCGACCTCCATTACACAGCTGAGTGGGGGAGAGAAGACCCTGACCGCTACCGCCCTCCTTTTTGCCATCTACCTGATCAAGCCCGCACCTTTCTGTATCCTTGATGAGGTGGACGCCCCGCTCGATGATGCCAATGTGGGCAAATTCACCAAGATGATCCGCCAGTTCAGTAAGGAATCGCAGTTCATCATTGTCACCCATAATAAGACCACTATGTCCACGGTGGACATCATTTATGGCGTCACCATGCAGGAGGCCGGCGTCAGTAAACTGGTGGCCGTAGATTTCCGAAATCTGCAGGAACAGGAAGCCACGGCCAAGGCAAGTTGATCCCGATCGGGATCCGCATCGGCCCAGAACGACTTGTGTAAAATTGCTTAATGATCTGATGATCAAATGATTGAGCGATCTTATTCAAGTCGTTTTTATGTCTGGCCGGTTCGTGGAATTTTTGTGAAAAAAAATTTCATTTTTTCTTGTGATTCAATCGAAATCGTATATTTGCGATACGCCCATTGGCGATTAGTGCTTCCTCCCCACACTTCCGTACCCTTCGTGCCACGTGCACAATTCACCCCCCGGGGAATCCTGAACCAAACTCCGTACAGGTATGGAAGCCGTATTCTTTTACATCCTTGCGTCATTGGTACACCTGCTGTGCACAGCCGGCGTTCATCCTGTTGCTTTGATCTCAAGCATCAGGGATCACCTTCCAGCGCAAGTTCCGGACCTCAATCATATAGCCCATCGATCATGCCTGCAGGTGGATGGAATATCCGTAGCCAGACCGGGTGCTTTTGCCCTGGCCACCGGACCGCCGGATTGATCGACCGCAGATCCGGTCCGATTGGCGAATGGGCGTTACAAACCGTCCCAATAAGCCCTGACCGTTTGGGAGGGTAGCCTCCTGTTATCCAAGCTTGTCAGTACCTGTTCTTTCTCATAGCCTTGTCGTCTTTTTACACCGAAGACACCACCGCCCGGTGGTCATCCCCGATGTGGCCCGTTGCCGTCAGGGATATCACCGGTAAACCTTTGACGGAATGTGGACGACATGGTTATTTTACGGGCATGTTTCCGGACTTCAGTTTTCGGGTAATGTCGATCCGGGATTCGTCGTACGGTAGGCGATCCCACGACAGTGACCCCGAAACTGAAGAACCCCGCTCCTCCTTCCATGCATCTTGATCATCAAACGGTGATGATCAGATGGATCGAATGAGGATCGGATCTCGGACGATCCCGGAAAAGGTAAGCATCCATGATCGGTGTTTCCGTTTCCGGCATCTTTCCTCCGATTACCGGTACTGCGTGTGACTGTGGGTCCGCTGATCAGGGCGCCACAGCATCGACAACTTCGGATGAAAAGGATCCTTCATCTGAAGACATTCGACGCACGCAGAGATCTGGAGAAAGATAAAGCCCATGTCCGTAAAGAACAGGGAACCGACATAAACTCAAAAGCCGAAGGATGCACTGGACCGCATCTTTCGGTTTTTTTTTGCCCGGTCCGTCCGGATCCGATTAAATCGGGCAGCAGGCTCGCCGTGCCGGGATTTATTCCATAAATTAACACCATGAAAATCTACAAACAGGGCGATACGGCATACATCATGGATGATGACCGGATATACCGAACCACACTGGATTGGGATCAACTGATCAATCGAAGTGAATTGCACCGGCGGCTCCGGGAAGACTGCGCCGGCTTTGAAAGGATATCTGACCTCGATCTCTCCGGCGCTTTTGATCCGCCCGTTCAACAGCAGGAACTCTGGGCCTCCGGTGTCACCTACCTCCGGAGCCGGGAAGCCAGGGTCGCAGAATCCAAGTCAGCCGGCGGCGGTGATTTTTACGACCGGGTCTATGATGCGGACCGGCCGGAACTGTTCTTCAAGGCGGCAGCTCACCGGATCGTCGGGCATACCGGCAGTGTCCATATCCGCAGGGATTCCTCCTGGAACGTTCCGGAACCCGAACTGACCCTGTTCATTTGCAGTGAGGGCAGCATCGAAGGCTACACGGTGGGCAACGACATGAGCTCCCGCAGCATCGAAGGAGAAAATCCACTCTATCTGCCGCAGGCGAAAACCTACGACCGCAGTGCCGCCCTCGGCCCCTGTCTCTATGTGCCGGAGCAGCCGCTGTCCATGCGCAGTGCAGTTAGTCTGAGCATTGTGCGGGATGGTGCAACGGTTTTCGAAGAGACCATCACCCTGGAGCGGATGAAACGTCAGCCCCGGGAACTGGCCGACTGGTTGTTCCGGGCCCTGTCATTTCCGAAAGGTTGTTATCTGATGACGGGCACGGGCATCGTACCGCCGGATGACTTCACCCTGCAGGTCGGGGATCTGGTCAGCATCAGCATCGAAGGCATCGGTACCCTCACCAACACGGTAAATCAATCCAGACAGATATGAAGTTCAGACATTCCATCTTCGCCCTGCTTACGTTGACAGGATCCGTGACGGCCCAGGTGCAGCCTCCCAAGCCCTATGGTGTCCTGCCTTCCGAAAGGCAACTGCAATGGCATGAAAAAGAGATGTACGTGCTGGTACATTTCACCCCCACGACCTTCGAAAACAAGGAATGGGGTTATGGCGATGCCGACCCGTCCATCTTCAACCCAACTCAGTTTGACGCCCGTCAGATCGTGAGTGCCGTGCGGGCCGGCGGTTTCAAGGGACTGATCCTGGTCACCAAGCATCACGACGGGTTTGCACTCTGGCCTACAAAGACCACGGATTATAATATCTCCAGGAGTCCCTTCCGGGGTGGGAAGGGAGATATGGTCAAGGAATTTGCAGATGCCTGCCGTTCTGGCGGTTTATCGTTCGGCGTGTATTGTTCGCCCTGGGACCGCAACAGTCCGGTGTACGGCACGGCCGAATACGTCAATCGCTATCGGGAACAATTGCGGGAACTGTACACGCAGTATGGTCCGCTCTTCATGTCCTGGCATGATGGCGCCAACGGAGGTGATGGCTATTACGGTGGTGCACGTACCAGTCGTAAGATCGATCGTTCCGTATATTATGGATGGGATACTACATGGGCCATGACGCGTCAACTCCAGCCGGGTGCCACCATTTTCAGTGATATCGGCTGGGATGTCCGCTGGGTGGGCAATGAAAGGGGAGAAGCTGCCCCAACTTCCTGGGCGACCTATACACCGCAGCCCCTTGCCGGCAAGACCAAGGCCGGTCCGGGCGAAGTGCGCGATGAATTCAACCCCATGGGTACCCGGAACGGGGCATACTGGATCCCCGCAGAATGCGATGTTCCGCTGCGTAAGGGCTGGTTCTATCACCCGGAAGAGGACAGCACGGTCAAATCACCTGAGCGGCTTTTCGACCTCTATTTGAAGAGTGTAGGCCGCGGTGGTGCCCTGGACCTGGGCATCGCACCCGACCGGCGCGGATTGCTGCACGACGCGGATGTACGCTCACTCGCGGGTTTTGGGAACCTGCTGGCACGCGTATTTGCCGACGATCTGGCCAAAAAGGCAACACTAACGGTCACGAATACCCGCGGAAATGACGCGCGTGCATTCGGGGCTTCAAAGTTGACCGACGGCGATCGCTACAGTTATTGGGCGACGGATGATGCCGTGACGCAGGCCTCCGTGGAATTTGCCTGGAATACGACACAGACCTTCGATCTCATCCGGCTTCGGGAGGATATCCGTCTGGGACAGCGCATTGATTCGATCGCCATTGATGTACACGACGGAAAAGGCTGGACAACGGCAGGTACGGCCACCAGCATCGGCGCCTGCCGTCTGGTCAGGTTCGACCGCCCCGTAACGACGGATAAGATGCGGGTGAGGGTCGTTTCATCTCCGGTGGCTCCGGCATTGTCGGAGGTCGGGATCTTCCATAGCAGGAAATGATCAAATGCATATAAATATAAAGGGGGTGCTTGTTCAAAAGCACCCCCTTTATATTTATATGGATGGATCACATTTATTTTTTCCAATCCACTTTCGGGGATGGGTAGAAGTCAATGCCCATGGCCCTGAAACGTGTGGCCTGTGCACCCAGTCTTTCGCGATACTCCTTCCAGTCACGCAGTGCGGGTGAGGTCCAGCCGATCTCTGCGATGCCCGGCAGGCGTGGGAAAACCATGTATTCGATGTCATCCATCGTGATGATGGTTTCCGTCCACAGCGGGGCTTCCACACCCAGGATATCCTTCCGCCCGATGCCCGGTTCGAGGGTAGCGGGATCCCACTGATAGGCATTGTCCACTTCCACATAGCCGGCCCAGTGCAGTCCCAGGCGGGTTGTGCTGTCGTATTGTATATCCAGATAGGCTTTTTTGGCCGGAGAGATGATCACCTTTGCGCCTTTCTTCACCGCCATTTTGGAATTCCCGGCATCAGCCCAGTATTGCACGACGGTGTTCTTCTGCAGGCTGGCATGGGCGATCTCGTCCCAGCCTATGACCTGCTTTCCATACTTGGACACCAGGGGTTGCACCTTGTTCATGAACTGGATATAATCGGCCTTCGGCGTCACGTGGCTTTCATCGCCTCCGATGTGCAGCCAGGGACCGGGGGTGATGGCCGCCAGTTCACGCAGGACATCATCGATAAATTTATAAGTGCCGGGACGGCTCGTGCAGAAAGTGCTGAATCCGACTGCTGTTCCGGTGTAGAGGACATGGGTGGTGTCGCGACAGTTCAGTTCCGGGTAGGATACGATGGCCGCATTGGTATGTCCGGGCATGTCGATCTCCGGGATCACGGTCACATGTCTGGAGGCTGCGTAGGCTACGATCTCCTTGTATTGCTCTTGTGTATAGAATCCGCCCTTACCACCGCCGACCTGGGTGGAGCCGCCGATCTCCGTAAGTTTCGGCCAGGATTTGATCTCGATGCGCCAGCCCTGATCGTCGCTCAGGTGCAGGTGCAGGATGTTCATCTTATAGGCGGCGATCAGGTCGATGAATCGTTTCACATCCGTCACCCCGAAGAAATGACGGGCGACGTCCAGCATCGCGCCCCGGAAGCCATACTCAGGCCGGTCACGGATCTGCTGCGCGGGGATGACCCAGGCGGCAGATTGCGTCGTCTGGGCTTCGACAGCCGCCGGCAATAGTTGCCGCAGGGTCTGTACACCATAGAACAATCCGGCCGGCTTCGATGCCTTCAGGATGATGCCACGCGAGGTGACGGAAAGATGGTATCCTTCTGCGCCGAGGGATGAATCCTTTGCGACCAGTTCCAGCCGGATCTGGTTGCCGGTGTTCGGTGCGCTCGTACCGATCGGCAGCGGATATCCGGTCGATGGCCGGAGCAGACCGGCAAGGTATTCAGCCGTTGCACGGGCGGCCTCTTGCCCCGGGCTATGGGTGATGCGCGTGGAGGCATCGATCGTAAAGGAACCCTTCATGGATGAGACAAGCTGAGGACGAGGGATCAAAGGAGCGGCCTCCTGTGCCTGTGCGCAGAAGGCAAACATTCCGGCAAGCAGGTGCGACAGGGTCAAACGGCCGGTCATCATTTTCAATCGGTTGAACATGGTCTGGGAACTTTTATGATTACAAGGTAAAGAAATACGCAGAATGAACATCCTTTCTTAAATTAGAGTTGTCTTTAAAGATGGTCGAAGGACTGGCTTTTTCACTGAATCCTTAAATCAATGTTATGCCCGTTTACAAGTTAATGGTGAATGGTAAGGAACAAAAAGTGGATGTCGCGGAAGATACCCCCTTGCTATGGGTATTGCGCGATCAT
>VFQT010003714.1_pt1 | contig 13602 bp, 13 predicted proteins | sample 3512381 | NCBI WGS metagenome assembly VFQT01 (sample SAMN10412376, study PRJNA504923) | tailings metagenome | isolation source: Relicate 2 Philex TSF3 active mining site | place: Philippines: Tuba, Benguet | collected 2017-08-29 | reverse complement strand
CGGCCTTCGTCTCGGCACGATTGCTCGGGAGCAAATGGAATTGAACGCTCAGATGAATACCCAGATGAGCGAGAGGTTCAATGTCTCTGGCGCGATGTTGGTCAAACTCTTCGGTAGCAAAGTGCGCGAGAGCGACTCATTCAGCACGAGTGCGGCAGGTGTCCGTGACACCGGTGTTCGAAGCGCCATCTATGGTCGCGTCTTCTTCGTCGCCCTCGGGCTTGTTGGCGCACTTGGTGCCGCTGCCGTCTACGGAATCGGAGCCCACCTGGTCCTAGACGGAGCGCTCACCGCCGGAACTCTCGTGGCAATGGCGACGCTTGTGCAGCGCATCTATCAACCGCTCACTGGTCTCACGAATGCTCGCATCGAAGTGATGACTGCTTTCGTCAGTTTCGACCGAGTGTTCGAAGTTCTCGATGCACCGGTCGCAATCACAGACAGACCGGGAGCGATTGACCTTGTCGACCCGCGTGGCGACATCGTGTTCGACCGTGTCGGTTTCCGGTATCCACCCGGAGTCGCGGTGTCGATTCCATCACTCGAGGCAAGTGGAGTCATGCAGGGAAGCGACCCTGATGTCGATGTTCTGCACGATGTCAGTTTCAGTGTCCGGTCGGGCGAGACGGTTGCTCTGGTCGGAGCAAGTGGATCGGGCAAGACCACGATTGCAAGTCTTGTTCCACGTCTGTACGACGCGACACGGGGACGAGTTCTCGTTGACGGGCATGATGTGCGAGATCTCACAGAGGTGTCGTTGCGTGCCGCAATCGGGGTCGTCTCGCAAGACCCTCATCTGTTTCACGAGACCATCGAGTCGAACTTGCGGTATGCGCGACCAGACGCGACGCAAGACGACATTGCCGCAGCTTGCAGTGCCGCTCGAATACACGACGCCATCATGTCGCTGCCTGATGGTTATTCGACGGTGGTCGGCGAACGTGGTTACCGCATGTCGGGGGGAGAGAAACAGCGGTTGGCGATTGCCCGACTGTTGTTGAAGAATCCCGCAATCATGATTCTCGACGAAGCGACGAGTCATCTCGACAATGAGAATGAGGCTCTCGTGCAAGAGGCACTCGACATCGCGATGCGCGGTCGCACCGCTTTAGTCATTGCCCACCGTCTCAGCACGATTCGTGATGCTGATCGCATCGTGGTCATCGACGCGGGGCGTGTCGTCGAAGAGGGGACGCACGAGGAGTTGATGGCTCGTGACGGCCACTATGCAGCGCAGGTTCGGGCCGGCGGCTCAGACGGTCAATTGGCCGTCACCCCACTGGACTGATCGCCGGCACACCCCGGTGATAGAAGTGGAGTGTGGCTGTTTCCTCTGTGAACGAACTTCTCCACGACGATGGTCGTCCATCTTTCACGGTCGGGCAATTCGTCGATGTCCTCAATCAGGTCATGAAGCAAGCGTTCGACGGTGGAGTGTGGGTCGAAGGAGAAATTGAAGGCCTCAAACAGACCGGGCCGAACATGTACTTCACACTGGTCGAGCAGACCCCGAAGGGCAAGATGACACTCAACATCAACTTGTTCCGCAACGACTTGTCTCGGGTCACCCGAAAGCTCTCTGAACAAGGTCTTCAGTTGAAGAATGGGCTCAAAGTCAAACTTCAAGGCTCTCCCGATTATTACGGCCCCTTCGGCAAATTGTCTCTCATCGCTCGCGATGTCGACACCACGTTCACGCTCGGTGACCTTGCGCTGAAGCGCGAAGAGTTGCTGCGCAAGCTTCGTGAAACTGGTGTCACGGAAAAGAACAAGCGGCGGCCGCTCCCACTGGTGCCGCTTCGACTTGGTGTCATCTCAAGTGCAGAGGCTGCTGGTTGGGCAGATGCACGACAACACCTCAGTGAATCTGGCATCGCTTTTAACGTGTCCTTCTGTGCTGTCCGCGTGCAAGGCGACCAGGCGGTTCCCATGGTCGTGCAGGCGCTTGACTATTTCTCACAACGTGTCGACATCGATGTCGTACTACTCATGCGCGGTGGTGGTTCGAAGTCTGACTTGGCAGCATTCGACGAGGAGCACATCGCTCTCGCCATCGCTCGCTGCAAGCACCCGGTCTTCACCGGAATCGGTCATCAGATCGACCGAAGCATCGCCGACGAGGTCGCTCACACGGCGTGTAAGACGCCTACTGCATGTGCCGATGCGGTCATCGAACACGTTTCATCGTTCCTTGTTGACCTGCAAGACACAGCAGCCAACATTGCGAGTTCCACGCGGAATGCGCTGCACCGATCTCGCACTCGGCTCACATTGTCGACCGAACGACTACGCACACTTCCGGTGAACAGTCTCGAACGCCAGCGCCAAAGAATCATGCTCGCGAACCAAAAAGTGCAGTTGCTCGATCCTGTAGCGACGTTGGCACGCGGTTGGTCCATCACACGCGATTCACGAGGACATGTGATTCGCGATCTGACGTCGGTCACGCGCGGAGAGGAAATCGTCACCACTGTCCACGGAGGAACAGTGCGAAGCACCATCACGGAGGTAGAACAATGACTTCACCGAAGAAGACAGGTTCGACGAAGTCGAACACATCTGCGGGAACACAGGCCGAGCCGAAGGGTTATGCCGAGGCACTTCGCGAGTTGGAGAAGATTCTCGGTGAGATCGATGGTCCTGCCGTCGACGTCGACGTCCTCGCTTCAAGAGTCGAACGAGCGTCGTACTTGGTGACATGGTGCAATGAACGCATCACTGCAGCCCAGTTCGCGATCGACGAGGTGGTCGCATCGTTGCCCGACGTTGACCTGGGGGATGACGACGAAGATGATGAGTACGACGAAGACCCAGAAGACGAAGAAGACGACGACGAGTAAACCAGCGCTACCGCATCACTTTTTCTGAGGGCGACCTAGCCTGTCGCTGTGAGTTCGGTCCCCCCGCCACAGCTGACCTCGGTGGCTCAAAGAGTCGAGCAATGCCTCGACGTGGCCATACGGACACATGACGTCCGCTGGCCATCACTCGATGAAGATCTCGCACTCCCTGTTCAAGAGATTCGCCGTCTCACGCTGAGTGGGGGGAAACGCCTGCGTCCGGCGTTTGCGTATTGGGCATTTGTGGCCCTCGGAGGAGATCCTGCTGATCATCGCATCATCGAGGTGGGCTCGGCCATCGAGCTTCTGCACGGGTTTGCCTTGTTCCACGACGACATCATGGACGGAGCCGATTCGCGTCGCGGAGTTCCGACGACACATGTGACTCTTGCGCAACGTCACGAGACCGAACGGTGGGCTGGAGAATCACGTCGTTTTGGTGAGGGCGCTGCGATTCTGATCGGAGACCTCGCGTTCGTGATGGCCGATGAATTGTTCGGTGAAGTGTCGAAAGATGTGCGACACGTGTGGAATGAACTTCGTCTTGAGTTGAACATCGGTCAGTACCTCGACATGCTCGGGTCGGCGCGTCACGAGCGTCGCCGTGAGGTTGCGGACCGTATCTGTCGATACAAGAGCGGTAAGTACACGGTCGAACGCCCTCTTCATATCGGTGCCCTGATGGCACATCCGACCGATGTGGCAGAGACGGTGAAGATGTTCTCTCGAATCGGGCTGCCGCTCGGCGACGCATTTCAAATGCGCGATGACGTGCTCGGCGTCTTCGGAGACTCGACGATCACTGGCAAGCCCGTCGGCAACGACTTGCGGGAGGGTAAACCCACCCCTCTCTTGGCTCGCGCTTTCGAAATGGCGAATGCCGCACAGAAAGAAATTCTTTCGACAGTCGGCCACGGTGAGTTGAGTTCAGACGATGTGGCTCGAATTCAAACCGTCATCGTCGAATGCGGTGCATTGGCAGACATAGAGACCCTCATCGACGACTTGCGCCACCAGTCTGTCGAAGCCATCACTGAATCGATACCCGCAGGCGAAGCACGAGACGCACTCACCGCACTCGCGATGTACGTCACTGCTCGCGCGACGTGATCACTTTTGTGACCTGACGTTCGTCACCCATCGTGCACAACTAGCATTGGCTCGATGTTCCTGCGCAAGCCGCTCCACATGTACCTGTTGTGGGCGACCATCCTCTTCGCAGGGCTCTCATTTCTCTCTGCGTATTTCGGCATCGGCGAGTCGAACGGTGACGAAACAACCGCGAGCACCACGACGACGACTGTTCCTCAGACCACGACGACTTTCGTCCGGCGTGAGTACACCGTGCAGAACGGTGACTCGCTCTTCACCATCGCACAGAAATTCAACATCAGTGCCCCGGCACTGGTGGAATTGAACAAGATCAAGAATCCTGACCGCGTGCCAGTGGGCACGGTGTTGTTGCTGCCGCCGAGCACGGGCTTCGTACCGATTGGTGCAACAACAACGATGCCACCCTGATAGTTACACTTGACTTATGACCGCGACGTTCTGGCCGACGAAAGAACACTGGTCAGTGTCCATTCCGCTCGACACACCCCACACACGTCTTCAGTGCCTGAGCGAGTCCGGTTTCATCGCACTGAAGCCCGCTCCGTTCGATGTGCCAGAAACAGAATGGCAGTCGCTCGAATACATGGATTGGAAGAGTGGCGGCGACACAAACTTTGCCCCGTTGGCTTCAGCCGACGGTCAGCTTGACTGTCGCGGTTTCTGGGACAAAGGCAAGACCGACAAAGACGCCTTGTGGACCTCCAATGCCGACAAAGCACCGACTCTGAAGTCATATGTCATGGGAGTCGGCGCGAATTTTGGACGAGTGCGCATCATCAAGCTCGAGCCCCAAGACCGCGACACAGCGATTCGAAGTTTTCACCGTGATGACAACAATCGTTTCAATCCAGACAACGAGGGTTGGGTGGTGCGGTCGTGGCTCGAACTCACCGACAGCCCCGACAGTTACATGTTGCTCATGGACAATGGTCCTGACGGATTGCCCGACCCAGCCACAGAACGACGCGTTCCGTTGTCGCGTGGAGCTCGTTTCGTCGTCGACACTCAACGCTTGTGGCACGTCGTCGTTCACAACAGTGACAGCCCGCGTTACGCGCTCATCACAAGTTTTGAAAGTGGTCCCGCGCTCGAGGCATTCATCGAACGTGAGCGCGCGTAGCGCGATCTGAGTCGATCAGTTCGCGCGGTGAGTGGCCGCCAAGTCGGCGATCTCGCGCATGATGCGAGCCACGTCGTAGTCCTTCGGCGTGTACACCGCAGCCACACCTTGTGCGCGCAGTGTCGGTCGATCGGACTCTGGGATGATTCCGCCCACGATGACAGGTGCATCGACACCTTTTTCGCGCAGAAGATTGATGACGGTGGGGACAAGTGCCATGTGTGAACCAGAGAGGATCGACAAACCGACGACGTCGGGGTCTTCATCGAGTGCACTTGCAGCAATCTGTTCCGGCGTCATTCGAATGCCGCTGTAGACGACTTCCATGCCAGCATCGCGGGCAGCGACGGCAATCTGTTCTGCACCGTTCGAGTGACCGTCCAGACCGGGCTTTGCGACGAGGAACTTGGGCGGCCCGCCTGTCAGAGATTTCACGAAAGTCGCCACGTCGGCGAGTTCATGCGACCGTCGACCGACAGCAGCGGCCACGCCCGTCGGTGCTCGATATTCGCCGAACACCTCGCGGAGCACCCCGGCCCATTCACCTGTGGTGCCACCTGCGCGGGCCAATTCAATGGAGGGCTCCATGATGTTGGCATTGCCCTGGGCGGCTGTGCGCAAGTCCTCGAGAGCAGCTCGCACTCGTGTTGAATCACGAGATGCTCGCCATTGTTCGACGTCCGCGATGGTCTCGGCTTCCACGGCAGGATCGACCGTGAGGATGTTGTCATTGCCACCCAGGGGTGATGGTTCGCTCTCGGTGTAGGCGTTCACGCCGACGACAATTTGGTCACCAGCTTCTATTCGACGAGTGCGGTCCGCCATTGAGCGCACCAAGCGACCTTTCAACTCGTCGATGGCGGCAAAGGCGCCCCCCATGTCGAGAACCTCATTCAATTCGGTCCACGCTGCATCGCGCAGTTCAGCGGTGCGCGCCTCGACCACGTGCGAACCATCGAAGATGTCGTCGTAGTCGAGAAGGTCGGTCTCGAAAGCAAGCACCTGTTGCATGCGCAGTGACCACTGTTGATCCCACGGACGTGGAAGACCGAGAGCCTCGTTCCAAGCGGGCAACTGGACACTTCTGGCACGAGCACGTTTCGACAACGTGACTGCCAACATCTCGAGGACGATGCGTTGGACGTTGTTCTCTGGTTGAGCCTCGGTCAGACCGAGTGAGTTCACCTGGACTCCGTAACGGAAACGCCGCGCCTTTGCGTCAGTGACCCCGTAGCGCTCGCGACCGATGCGGTCCCACAGTTCGGTGAATGCGCGCATCTTGCACACCTCTTCGATGAACCGAATGCCGGCATTCACGAAGAAAGAAATGGAGCCAAAGACTTGGTCAAACTGTTCATCGTCGACTTGACCACTCGAACGCACCGCATCGAGCACGTCTATTGCTGTGGCCAGCGAGTAAGCGATCTCTTGTACGGGTGTCGCGCCAGCTTCTTGCAAGTGGTACGAGCAGACGTTCATCGCATTCCACTTCGGTGCATTGTGTGTGCACCACGCGACCATGTCGACGATGAGACGACGAGAGGCTTCGGGAGGGAAGATGTATGTGCCGCGCGAAAGATATTCCTTCACGATGTCGTTCTGAGTCGTTCCTCGAAGTTGCGACGTGGCAGCACCATGCTCTTCCGCATTCGCCACGTACAGCGACAACAACCACGCTGCAGTCGCGTTGATGGTCATCGACGTGTTCATGGTCGCGGGCGGAATTCCGTCGAGCAACGTGCGCATGTGGCCGAGATGTGCCACTGGTACTCCGACTTTGCCGACTTCTCCGCGCGCAAGCAGATGATCGGGGTCGTAGCCAGTCTGAGTGGGAAGGTCGAAGGCGATCGACAGACCAGTTTGACCCTTTGCCAGATTGGTGCGGTACAGCGCATTCGAGGCCTTCGCAGTGGAGTGGCCTGAATACGTGCGCATGAGCCACGCGTCATCGTGGCGAGGTGTCGTCACTCTCAAAGTATGCCGGCAAGATCCGCTGTCTGTCGCGTGATTCGTCAGCCCAGCGAGGTCGCGTCAACGGCCCGGGTTGACCGCTGCACCCAGCAAGCCCAGGTACTCGGTTCGCGACACTTCAGAGACCCCGAGCGAGCGCAAGTGGTCCGTGGCCCATTGGGTGTCAAGCAAGCTCATGTCGTCCAGTTCCATCAAGTCGACCAGGAACCACAGAGCGACTTTCGACGCATCTCGCTCTCGGTGGAACATCGATTCTCCGGCGAAGAACCCGTTGAGCCGCACTCCGTACAACCCGCCGATGAGCTCACCAGCGTGGTTCCAGACCTCGACGCTGTGGGCGAACCCAAGTCGATGCATTTCTTGATACGCAGCGATGATGTCGTCTGTGATCCACCCGCCCGTGCGACTGACATTCGCGCATGATGCAATCACGTCACTGAATGCAGTATTCACCGTCACCGTGAAACGTTTGCGACTTTGGCGAAGTGACCGAGTGATACGTAAGTCCCCTTGTCGAAGGATGCCCCGCGACGTCGGAGACCACCAACCGAGTTTCGTGTGCTTTCGGTCGACGTACATCGGAAACAAACCACGCGAGTAGGCGTCGATGAGCGTCGATGGTTCGAGATCTGCACCGATGCACACCACGTCGTCGTCGGGCCAGGAGTCAACCGAAGGAAAGTCCCATCGGTTGGGTGGAAGTCGAGCCATCACGTGGGCGCCTCGTTCAAGCGTCCATCTGTCTGGTTCAGTAGGAGTAGAAACCTGCTCCGCTCTTGCGGCCGAGCTTTCCTGCCGCGACAAGTCGCCGCAGTGTCGGTACCGGCGCGAAGTTCGGATCTCCGAATTCGGCGTAGAGCGCTTCGAGAATGGACAATGACGTGTCGAGACCGACGAGATCGAGCAACGCAAACGGCCCCATGGGGAAATTGCAGCCACCCTTCATTGCAGTGTCGATGTCCTCCATCGATGCTGTTCCGGTTTCCCAGATTCTGATGGCGTTGTTCAGATAGGGGAACAGAAGGGCATTGACGATGAAGCCTGCACGATCCTTGACGTGGACACCGTTCTTGCCACATGCTGCGACGACAGCTGAAGCGGCATTGATGGTGTCATCGGAAGCGGTGAGCGGTCGCACGATTTCGACGAGCGGCATCGCTGGTGCCGGATTGAAGAAGTGGATTCCACACACTTTGTCGGGTCGGTTCGTGGCCATCGCCATCTCGACCACGGCGAGCGTGCTGGTGTTGGTCGCGAGTATTGCGTTTGGCTGAACGACAGCGTCAAGCTCTGCGAAGAGCGCCTTCTTGACCGTAAGGTCCTCAACGACCGATTCGATCACGAGATCGCAGGAGGCAAGAGCCTTGATGTCGTCGGTGGCCGAGAGACGCGACATGATCGCGTCCTTGTCAGCGGCAGTGATCTTCTCTCGTGACACTTGCTTGTCGAGTCCTTTGGCGATGCTCGCCACCATCGCCTCGGCGGTCGATTTCTGTCGCGAGCGAACTGTCACTTGAAGACCAGCTTTTGCGAAGACCTCCGCGAGACCGGAGCCCATGATTCCGGAACCGACGATGCCGACGTGAGTGATGTGTGATGCCGAAATGTCACTTGCCATTCACGCGACAGTACCAACCTCGTCTCCTGCGCCCCCTATCGTCGTCGCATGGCTGATGCTTCTCCCATGCGCCGACTCAATCTCGAGGGCGTCCACAATTTCCGCGACATCGGGGGATATGCAACTGAGTCCGGTGACGCGATCAGGCGTGGACGAGTGTTTCGAGCCGATGGGCTGAATCGCCTCACCACTCGAGACGTCGAACGAGTGAGGGGTCTCGGCTTGCGCACCGTCATCGACCTCCGGTCGACACACGAAGTCGAATCACATGGGACCTTTCCGGTCGATGCTCACCCCGTCGATTTTCACCACATACCGACTGGTGACGTGACCCGTAAACGACCAGATCTTCCAGAAGCCGCCGATGATGCCGACGTCCTTCGGTTTTCCTATTTGCGCATGCTCGAGTCGAGCGTCGAACAACTCCGCAATGCGTTCACATTGGTTGCGCAGCGTTCGTCTGAACCGTTGGTGTATCACTGCACGGCGGGCAAGGACCGAACGGGAGTCTTGACCATGTTGATTCTCGGTTGCCTTGGCGTGTCACGACATGACATCGCGTCTGACTACGCCCTCACCGCAGAGACACTCGAGGAATCACGTGCGGTGCTGAAGACTCTCTACCCCGAGATCGCACAAGTCGGTAACGAGTGGGGTCATCAGTACATGATGGCGAGTTACGACACGATGGACCGACTGATTGGTGACGTTGTCGACCGACACGCAACGATCATGCATGCGACATTGTCGTTGGGAGTGACGCCAGAGTCGATTGAGCAGCTGCGCAGCAATCTGCTGACGTGACGCGGTCAGCTCTCGGTGATGGTGACCTTCGAGATCTTCACTTCACGTGATGGGGCGCCGCCAAGGTCTCCCGCACCGGTGTTCAACGCCAATATCGCTTTGGCGACGTCGAGTCCCTCGGTGATCTTTCCGAAGACCACGTACGTTCCTTGACTGTCGAGCGCGGCTGCGTTCGGCCCAGTGATGATGAAGAATTGTCCACCGGCACTGTTCGGGTTCGCCGTACGAGCCATGGCGATTTGACCCTCTGAATATTTGTATCCGGAGCCTTCGTCTTCGATTTCGTAACCAGGACTGTCGGTGTTGCTGGCTCCGCCACCTTGGATGATGTCGATGCTGGGATCGGTGCGGAAGATGAATGAGTCGTCGTAGTACTTGTAGCGAGACAACACGACGAAGTTGTTGACGGTCTTCGGTGTGTTCTTCGTGTCGAGTTCGATGACGATGTCACCCTCGCTCGTGGCCATGGTGGCGGTGTATGCCTTCTTCTCGTCGATGCACATCGGCGGCGCCTTCGCAAACGTCGTGGTGCGCTCGGCGGTTCCGTCGGTAGCGGGGCAGGTGGTGTCGCCGGTGATGTTCGCACCGGCAATCGTCGTCAGTGTCGGCGCTTCGCTCTCGGCGACAGTGGTGTCGGTGACGTCGACCGAATCGGACGAATCATCAACAGCGAATGTGGCGACTGCCCAGATGGCGAGGACTGCGGCGGGAATTCCGAGACCGACTTGCAGGCCACGTCGACGGACTTTGGCTCGTTTGGCTGCGCGTGCACGTGCCGCACGGGCCATGTCACGGTTGTTCTTCTTGCGTTCGCGCTTGTCAGTACCCACGAGGGTCGAAGGATAGCGTCGCACCGATAGCGTTGTAGAGCAGTGGCTCTCATCGTGCAGAAATACGGCGGCACCTCGGTCGCTGATCCCGATCGCATCAAGGCAGTGGCCGAACATGTCGCGTTCACGAAGCGTCATGGCAACGATGTCGTCGTCGTGGTCTCTGCCATGGGAAAGACCACCGACAACCTCATGTCACTTGCCAATCAGGTGTCCGCCACGCATCCGGGTCGCGAGATGGACATGTTGCTCACCACCGGGGAACGCATCTCCATGGCACTTTTGTGCATGGCGCTCGCCGACATCGGGGTCGATGCGGTCAGCATGACGGGCTCACAGGTGGGCATCATCACCGACACCGTCCACACCAAGGCAAAGATCGTCGAAGTCAAAGGTGACCGGTTGCGTGAAGCTCTTGGTCAGGGTCGTGTCGTGGTCGTCGCCGGTTTCCAAGGTGTGTCGACCGACAAAGAGATCACGACGCTGGGCCGCGGTGGCAGCGACACCACCGCAGTGGCACTTGCTGCTGCGCTCTCGGCCGACGTCTGTGAGATCTACACCGACGTCACAGGCGTCTTTTCTGCCGACCCGCGCATCGTGCCGCAAGCACGCAAACTTCAACAACTCAGTTTCGAAGAGATGCTCGAGATGGCCGGAGTCGGAAGCAAGGTGCTTGCGCTCCGATCAGTCGAATTCGCCCGCAACCACAATGTCCCTCTGCATGTCCGCTCGAGCTTCACGTGGGAACACGGAACGTGGGTACGCAACATCGAAGGAGAATCCAACATGGAAGACCCCATCATCTCTGGCGTCGTGCAAGATGCCAGCGAATCGAAAGTCACGATCTTTGCCGTGCCAGACCGCCCCGGCGTGTCCGCAGCCATCTTCGAACCGCTCGCCAACGCGAACGTCAATGTCGACATGATCGTGCAGAACACCTCACGTGAAGGTCACACTGACATCTCGTTCACTGTGCCGAAGGCAGACATGAAAGTGGCTGAAGAAATCGTCACTCGTGTGTCGAAAGAGATCGGTGCCGGCGGCGTCACCCATGACACCGACATCGCCAAGATCTCGCTCGTAGGTGCCGGAATGAAGACCAGCCCCGGAATAGCCGCGAAGATGTTTCGCGTGTTGGCCGACAACAAGGTGAACATCCAGATGATCTCCACCAGCACCATTCGTGTGTCAGTGGTGGTCGACCTGGGCAACATGGAATTGGCAGTTCGTTCTCTCCATACGGCGTTCGGGCTCGACAGCGGAAGTGCGTACTCGGCGCCGTTGCCAGAACGCAAGTGACGCGTCTCCACCGGCAATAATTGACGCTGCATGAGCAGACGTCGTCCGCAACTCACACCGTGGAAGGCGGCCGGCACCCGTAGTGAGGACTCACACGACGCTGACGAGGTGGTTCGTCAGACAGGTTGGGTCTTCAACAACGAGACCGGATCCAAGTTGTCTCTCGCACAGTTCGTGGCGACCGGAGACCTCGAAGTCCGTCGATATCTGAAGCGTTGGAAGCTCAGTGACACCGCATCGTCGTCGACTCTCCTTGAAATCGGATCTGGGATCGGACGCATGACCGCTGCATTCTCGAGAGAGTTCGGTTCGGTCATTGCAGCCGATGTCGATGCGGCGTTTCTCGAACGTTGCCGCGAAACCGTCGCACGTTTCGGCCGTCCGTCGAATCTGCGAACCGCACATATCGCCGATGGACACACCATCCCGGTGAGCGATGCGTCAGTCGATGTCGTGTTCTCGTACATCACACTTCAACACTGCAGCGCTACAGATGCTCTTCATCTCACGAAAGAAGCATTCCGCGTGGTCAAACCCGGTGGTCGCGTCATCCTCAACTATCGCCGCAAGGTCTGGGCTGATGCACTCCTCATTCCGGCCGGTGCCATCGTGCGGTTGCTCTTCGCGGCACCACAGGTGGGAGAGCGCTTGTCACGGTGGCGTTGGTCGACCCGACTGGGGTGGCAGGCAAACAGAGTGAGCCCAGCAGACGTGTTCGCGTATCTCGCGGCGCACGGAGTGAAGATCGACGATCCACATCTCTTCCACCATCGAGCACGCTCGTTGCCGCACACCTTTTCATCGGGCACCACAGTCCCTCAGCACAACCTTGATGTGGCAGCGAAAAGTCATTGGTGGCTCACCGCGCATCGCGGTTAGCCTCTCTTGCCGTGCGAGTAGGAGTTGTCGGAGCGACCGGTCAGGTCGGAAGTGTCATGAGAACGCTGCTCGCAGAGCGCAAGTTCCCTCTCACCGAGCTGCGCTTTTTCGCATCAGCACGGTCAGCCGGAAAGCACATCGAATGGAACGGTCGCGACATCGTCGTCGAAGATGCCGATCAGGCCGACCCGTCCGGTCTTGACATCGCACTGTTCTCCGCTGGAGCAACATCGTCTCGAGCGTTGGCACCACGTTTTGCTGAGTGCGGCGTGACCGTCATCGACAACTCCAGCGCATGGCGTATGGATCCCGACGTGCCACTCGTCGTCAGTGAGGTGAATCCCGGCGACATGGCACATGCACGTAAGCGAATCATCGCGAACCCGAACTGCACGACCATGGCTGCGATGCCGGTGTTGAAGCCGTTGCACGATGAAGCCGGACTCGTGCGCATGGTCGCCAGCACGTACCAAGCCGTCAGTGGTGCGGGCCTCGTGGGAGTGGATGAGTTGTCATTGCAAGTGAAAGCCATTGCTGACTCTGCGACAGCGCTCACGTTTGATGGTGAAGCCATCACAATGCCCGCACCTCAGAAATTTGCCCGCAACATCGCATTCAACGTGTTGCCTTTCGCTGGTTCGTTGCTCGACGACGGCTCGTACGAGACCGACGAAGAGCGCAAACTCCGTAATGAGTCACGCAAGATCCTCGGTATTCCAAACCTGAAAGTGTCCGGAACATGCGTGCGCGTGCCGGTGTTCACCGGTCACTCGTTGTCGTTGAACCTCGAGTTCGCCCGCTCAATCTCTCCGGCGCGTGCGCAAGAACTTCTCGAGAAAGCACCAGGCGTGGTCGTCACCGACATCCCGACACCGCTGCTCGCTGCAGGTAAAGACCCCAGCTATGTCGGACGTATCAGACAGGACGAAGGAGTCGATGAGGGCCGTGGTCTGGCACTTTTCGTGTCGAACGACAATTTGCGCAAAGGCGCAGCGTTGAATGCGGTTCAGATCGCTGAGTTGCTCGTCCGCTGACAGCAAACAGTCAATGAGTCGGGGTGACAGGATTTGAACCTGCGGCCTCGTCGTCCCGAACGACGCGCGCTACCAAGCTGCGCCACACCCCGTG
>VFQT010003713.1_pt1 | contig 13608 bp, 27 predicted proteins | sample 3512381 | NCBI WGS metagenome assembly VFQT01 (sample SAMN10412376, study PRJNA504923) | tailings metagenome | isolation source: Relicate 2 Philex TSF3 active mining site | place: Philippines: Tuba, Benguet | collected 2017-08-29 | reverse complement strand
GGTGTATTAGTTGGGGTTGGGGTAACATTTGGTGTTCCTGTTTGTGTTTGAGTAGGTGTATTAGTTGGTGTTAGAGTCAATGTTGATGTTGGTGTTGAGGTGTTTGTTACCGTAGGTGTTGGTGTAGGTGTTGCTAATAAAAATCTTGGTAATGTTGTATTATAATTATTCAAAATTTGTGTTGAATTTATTGGTCCATTCCAAATCTTCCATATCCCAACATATCCTTGGAAATATCCTGTGGCTCCACCTAAGTAACTTGATGCAATATCTGACCTACCTAAACTAAGATAGGTACTACCAGGATTGGCTTTAGTACCGTTTGTTGTACTATACAAGTTTCCGTTAATATATAATTTTAAATCTCCACTAACATCGTCATAAGTCATTACAATATTATACCATGTATTAGGACTAAATGATGGACCTGTAAGATACCCTGATGGTGAAAAAGTATTAGGATAAAGACCTCCATTGATTGTACCATTAACAAATGCCATTTGAGCATCATTCCAACCATTTGGAGGAGTTCCTCCCCATTCCGCAATTAAGGTACCATTACTTGATGTTGTTGGGTAGACCCATACATCGTAGGTTAATCCAGTATCTAATTGGGTTCCAAATCCTGCTGTAGGTAATACATAAGAATTTGAACCGTTCATTGTAACAACCGCATATCCATTATATGTGGATGTACCATAACCACCATTTAATGTTGCGTTATTACCGTTACCTGATAAGTCAGACCAATTGGACCCTGTTAATCCACTGGTTGAGTCTAAATACATGATTAATTCTGTCGGGTCTCCAAGATATGATGTCCAATATCCTTCATTATTTAACCAAGTTTTTGCATCATTACCTGTTATGAAATTTTGACCAAATGAATTATTTACCAAAGTTAAAAATGATGATTCATCAAATGGATTTGGTATTATTTCAGTACCATAAAACCCTACTGATGCCGTAACACCTGATATATTTGTTGGTTGGGTATTATCAGGTACTGGTACCGCAATGACGTAACCTAAGTCTTCATCAGGTCCCATCCACCATGTTACACCACCAGGTCCTGAACCATAATCCTGTGGAACATCCCCAATTGCTAAATCACCAAGTTGGGTTGTACCCGAAATTGATGGACCTGGATTATATGCAAAGGGTCTTGTTGTAGCCATTTATAATAAATATAACGCATTAAAAAAGGGGAGTGAATCCCCTTTCTTTTATTTAATTCTTCGTCCGTCGTGAGTATAAATCTCAGTTGTGGAAGATTTACCACTATTGTCTAACCAATCTTCAATTTCAAGTTCTTTTCCCTTAAATAGAATTTTATTAATGTAATCCCAATCACCTTCAGGTGTTCCAATACTACCCACGGTATATGCAAAATCTTTAGCGGTTGGTACCTCATCGGATTCAAACTCATAATAATACAACCCACCTTTATTTTCATCAACACTCAAATAAACATTTCGTGGTTCCGTTTCATTTGGGAATGCATCATATTCTTCGTAATTGTTTTCATCATAGTAATCATCTTCAAGGTCACCCATCTCGTCAATGTCAAACGCCAAAATCTCTTTTTCCATATCATCTTCTACGGTGAAATACATGGTACCATTATCAAACGCTTTAGATATTTGGAACAACTCGCCATCCCAAATATCAATACCCAAAAGTTCATCAAGGTCAAAACGAACTTCCCATAGTTCTTCATAACCTCCTTTTTTCATGATGTCCTCAATTTTGGCAACCTGTTCATCAGTTAATGATTTACAAATCGCTTCCAAAGACCATCCGTAACAATTCAATCTATATTTTGCCATAATGTTTCAAAGATAATAAACTATTTATGTTTAAACAAGCCTCCCAACTAAGTTGGGACTTTTAGGACCGTTACTGTTATGGTAACACGAAAAAGAGGGATTCGCTACCCCTCTTTTTTTATAACTTAATCCCATCTAAAAACTTCTTGATTGTTCTTCTTAATGTAGGTGTATCTATGTGTGTCCACTCATCCTGTAAATAATTAAACAATTTACCCACCAAATATTTTTTGTTTGAATTAATTGTATAGGTTTTACTGTCAATTGATAACTGTTTAATTGGTACTTCCATCCAATCAAATTTAAATTCTGTCACAGGAAAATGTCTTTTTAAATAAGTTAATAATTCATTAGAAGTATTACCATCATACTTGGACATAATTTCTTTTCTCTCTTCTTCAGTAATTCTCATAATAATAAATATAGAAGTATTTATTTGTAACTAAATTATAAGATATGGCAAAAGCATCAAAAGGCTCAAATTCAGTTTCAGTTAAAAGAGAAAAAAGAAAAGTTTCTCGACCTGGAATTCATTCTAAAACTAAAACTTCAAAGCTAAAAAATTCCAAAAATTATAAGAAACTTAACCGAGGACAAGGTTAATTAAAGTATAGATTTTTAATCTATCTTAAGTTATTATTATCGTAATGGATAATAAACGAAGATTATATCGCCTACTCGAAGTATACCTTAATGGTTTTAAAGGTGACTTGGTGGAAAGTATCTATGGTAAAAAATCTTTAATTAAAGTACACACCGTGACTTTCGGTATTTCAGATAACAGTGTACTTGTAGAACTCGTAGTTGTTTTGGGTGACGTAATAAACGAAGAGACTTTGGATACCTCATTAGCTGAGGTATTAATTCAAGATGCTTTGGTTTATTTTTGGCCTGAGAAAAAAATCAGGACTTTAGTTAGATGGGATGTTTAATTAACATTATTTCTTAATAACGAACTCATTAGTTCGGCATTTTCTTTCTGTAAATATTCAACTTTAACCGTAAGCTGAGCAACTTTCTCAGTTAATTCTAAGATAGTTTTTCTCATATTATCTTTTTCATTTGCGCTTGTTTCTAATAATGCTTCTAATTTGGCTATTCTGTCTCTGCAGTCATGACGGATAAAATCCTCATCTTTTTCTCTCTGCATGGCTCTCTTCTCATAAAATCTCCAAGCTGCCGTACTCCCTAAAACTGTGATAAGTGTAACCACTACCGCCCAAACTGATTCAACGTTTTGCATATTTTTACATTTTTCTAATAAATATGATAAATAAAGAAAAAAGGTCGATTTAAAAAGTTTTTTGTCTTTTGGTCAGGAGCGAAATAATTATTATTCTTATAGAATAATAATATAATATATAAAAATCTTAAAAATTAAAAAAAAAAATAAAAATACTAGTCTAGTACTAGTTCTAGAGAAAATCCAAACAACACTCAAATCCAAAGGTTCCTTCTAATTTTGCGCAAATCCCAAGTTCTCTAATATTTTGAGGTTGTTTATCTTTTAAAATTACAAACACACTAAATGAATCAGGAACCCATTTTGATTTTTCATTATCATACACTGAGGTGGGTAATGCTCTGAACTCAAATATTTGATATCTCTTATCGTATGAATCGTCCAATAAAGTTTGGTACATCATCTTTAATCTATCTTTGTCCATGTCATGTCAGAATTTAACACCACAGAATAGACGTGTTTTTTATTCCATTCAGATGGTTTAATTAATGATAATGAATGACCACCATCAGAATCCTCATATAAATGATATATTTCACCTACAATTGGTTCAAATTTATATTTGGACTCGTATACCGTTTGAGTGATTAAAAATGATTTCTGAAGGGTTTCTGCCTGTTCTACGATTTCTTTATATCGTCGGTCAAAAACTTTGTTGACTTTGTCGAGACCGTTTTTCTTAAATGACGTTAAGTCGGTGGGTTTAATGGACGGTGCACCCACATTACTACCATATGGGAGTAATCCAGGAGTGTCCGCAATATTGTCAGGTTTTTTGTCCATAAAAAAAAATGTCCCACAGGTGTGAGACATTAATATAAACAATCTTTAATTTAAAATCAAATTACTGACCTTTAATCATTCCCATCCCGTGTTTCAAGAATTCTTTAGCCCTTGGGGATATGTGTTGCATCGCATAAACCTTTTCGATGTCCTTAACCAATTCTTCTCCGTGTTCATTCTCACGATATAATTCAATAATCTTGTCCATAGCGGAACCACATTCTTTTTTGGTCTCATCAAAATAATTATAAGGCTTAAATCCTTTTAAATGATTCATAACTTCACTAGCCAAGTGTTCACCTCCATCAGAAATTTTTGGATGTAAACGAAGTGTTTTTAATAGTTCAATTTTATCTACCAAACCATTAACACCGTTTGGTCTAATCTGTACACCTTCGATATAATCTTCAGCATCACCGTCACCAACAATTTCTTCAAGAGACTTTACGTTTCCACCATGGCAGAATTTTCTGTCGTCTTCTTTTGTCTCGGACTCTTCTTTGATAAGATAAAGTCTTTTAATTTCTTCTTTATCTGATTCTGTAAGTTGAAATCTTTTTCCCATAACAATAAATATAACAATAAAGTGAATTATAATAATCCGTGTAAAAAAGAGATTTTTTCTTCTTTTGTCAATTCTTGATGGGTAAATGAGAACGGGTCATAATCACAGAGGTAAAAATGTTTTTTTAAGTTATGATATACCTTTTTTGCAGTAGAAAAATCATACATAGACCTATAATCATACAAATCCTCATAAATTATATGTTTTTTATCTATAATAGGGTCTATAAAGTCAATTTTATCTAAATCATTATAAAAATGTTCGATTCTAACAAAGTAATCAGGTATTTTATCATCAAATACCCATTTTTTAAAGTATTTCATGTTATTTGACTCATTTTCTAAGAAATCAACAGGATTTACGACCAATTTCCCTGATTTTAACGATTTTTCCACAAATTTGTTGAATTTTTCCCTTAAATCAGGTATAAATTTCTTTTTTACAACCTTATTTGGCGATACAAACCCTAAAAATAGGTCAAAAACCCTATAATATGGGTTAGATATCGTACAAATTACCTTATAATCGGGAAATTGGGTTGATTCCGTCACACAATGGTCATAATTTAACCCTTGTTGTGTAATATTTTCACTATTTTCGACTGAAAACCCGTAGTTTTTAAGGATTTCATACATTTTATCCTCACCACTTGACTCAAGTGCCCACCAAATTACCTTATGTTCATGAGAAATGTTCATTTTTCAATATTAAATGAAAAAACCCCTGATTTGGGGTCTTTTTTAGAATAATTTTTGACTATCGTTGTAGAGTTTTTTCATTGACGCTTCAATTATATTGATTTGTCTTTGGTCTTCATCTGTGACCTCAAAATTTTTGGCCTTAATTTGACGAACTTGTTCTTGCATTCGTTGATATCGGGTAATCATATCATCGTATAGTCTTGCCTTTTCTTGTTGTGTTAAATGCTGTGCTCCCATGTTGTGTTTTTTATAAGGATAGTCTATAATTATTTTTTATCAATAGGATTTGTTTTTTTATGTTCCTTCCATTCCAACCAAAAGGCTAAAGCAACTACAATATTCATTCCAGCGGACATTATTATCTCATGAATATCTTTGTATACATTCATAGTTAAATGAATATGACCAACTACCCAAAACGGTATTGCCATATTGGAACCTATCCATCGTATTGAGTATAATAAGAATGACATATTATACCATTCCTGTTTGTTTGTAGTATTGCTTTAAATCTCCAACAGTTAACGGAGATTCAATTGGCTTACCTAATTTTTTGTTGAATCCTGGATTTGCTTTAGCTACTGTTTTTGCTGAAAGTCCTTTAGCTTGTAAAACAAAATCATCAGGTTTTCCTGCTGCAACAGGGAAGAAATTATAAATGTATAAATCTGCAGGGTTTTTTATTTTCCCTCGTTCATAACCACTTACCCAAAAGTCTTTGATTGCATCCATTTGAACCCCCAAATCATTTCTCAGCTCCTCTAATGTATATGTTTTACCATTTACAGTTTTAGTTCGACCACCTCCAGGACAAAACTGAATTAAACCAACACACCCAATACTATTTTTAATTTTTGGGTCCAATCCTGATTCATGTTTCATTAGTTTAATTATTGAACTTTCAGGTATATTAATTGCATTTGAAATCTCTTTCAATTTCTTTTTGAAAATAGGATTATTTAAAAGTTCTTGACCTTTTGCGGATATATTTGTTAATTCACTACTTTCGGTATCGTCTCCTGTTGAAGAAGTTTTGGTTGAAGTACTAATTGACTTTCCACCTGTAACCATTTTTATCAAATCAGATAAAAGACCTTTTAATTCTTGTTCTGTAAGCCTTACTACTCTTCCCATATTAAATAAATACCATAATAAACAAAAAACCCCACCTGTGAGATGGGGTTCGATGTTAAATCATTTCAATTGAGTTGATTTTGTCGCCTTGTTGGATTTGGTCTACAAGGTCAAGACCCTCAACTACTCTACCAAAACATGTATGGTTTCCATCCAAGTGTTGTGTGTTTTGTCGGTTATGACAGATGAAGAACTGAGAACCACCTGTGTTACGACCTGCGTGTGCCATAGAAAGAACACCTTTGTCATGGAATTGTTTTGGTGCGGTAACTTCACATTGAATTGTGTAACCTGGTCCACCATTACCCATTCCGTTTGGACATCCACCTTGAGCGACAAATCCTGGAATTACTCTGTGGAAATTAAGTCCGTCATAGAACTTTTTATTAATCAAACTTTTGAAGTTCTCAACCGTGATTGGTGTTTCGTTGTCATACAACTCGGCAATCATATCACCTTTACTTGTAGAAATTTTTACTCTGCTCATATAATTTGTTTTTGACAATTATAGACAATTAAAATTAGTGAATCAACACCTTCTTACGACTTCCGTCATCGTAAATAAAAATCAAAGGTTCTTCTTTCCTTACATCCTTAACAGGTCGACCCAACATATCGTACATTCCAATCAACTTAGGTTCAGGACGAGTCAACACAATGGTATTTGAAGTAGGGTTTGATTTACATACATCCAATCGTCTAAACATAAATGTATCTTGTCTCAAACACTTATTCCACCATTGAGCAATCATCAACACTCGACCCGTGTCTTTAAAAGTAAAATCAGATAATCTAGTTTGAGTGTACCCCAAAAAGTCATCATCAGGAAAATCATATTCCATACCAATTTGGTAATCAGTTAAGTTATCCCATTCTTTTTGAGACATGGTATCCATCCAGGGACCCTTGTAGAACATTAAGTAGTATTCCATACAAGTATCTTTTAATGGGTAACCTTTAATATAACTCATTTCAAAGATATACTGTTTACAGTTTTGAGACATTGAATGATATCCAACTACCGCACCAGGAAACTGAACGATTTCGATTGGACGTACCATTCCTGTATCGCACTTTTCACATTTGTTCCATACTTTAACATATAGTCTGTATCTACCCTTTTTGTTAAATTGTACCTCAACAATACCTCTAAAAGAATTTACGGTATCAATTTTCTTAGTTTGGTCATCATAAACCATAAACATGTAATCAACACAAGTATCATCCAATGCTTGACCACTCAAATACCACTTGTAATAATTACGTTCATTCCATTGTTGGAGTTTAAGTGAACTCCAGTCACATTTTGCATTTGCCGTTGCCAAGGAGACCAAAAGCATTAACAGCGATAATATACGTTTCATTTTCGAATACAAATATAGACAACAGGATTCGAAAAATGTGTCTTTGTAATGTCAAAAAATTAAAATGGGAGCCACTCGTAAATTAAATCACCTTCAAGATTGTGTACGGTGAAAAAGATATTTCTAATACTAATACTCAAATATTTGGATAAATCCGCAATATATTTGTCTACCATCCAATGTGGGTCAAAATCTGAATCAAACATATTATCCTTAGTCATTAGCGAATCATTAACTACAATATCGAGAGTCATTACATAATATGGGTTACCGTTCTTTGAAGATAACGACATATTGCTAATATTGATATGGTCGACCATCGGATATATATTTTTAATAACATCCGAATTAATTAATTTTTCAAATCCTTTAACTAATCTTTCTTCCATTTTAGTACCTCCCCTGTAAATACACATAAACCACTTCAGGAATTTTGGTACAAGTATGTGGATTACCACTACCATCAACACAATCAATGTGGGGTAGCTCTTTAATGAATTTTTTTAGTTCTCTTGGTCCTTGTTTTAATCTAAAGACAACGTAATTACGACTATAAAGTTTTTCGGGATTGTAATCCTCAGTCAATATTTTTTTGATAAGTGAGACCATATCCGATTCGGTTAACCTTATAGTTTTTTTCATAATAGAACTTAATCTATTATAAATACCAAATCAATATGATTTAATTGTTATGTATTCAGATTTATCAATCTTTTTGGTAATCTCCTCGGGAGTTTCGGTCACTCTAATGGCTGAATGGTCTGAAAATGAGAATTTAACATATGACCCGTCCTCAACTTTTTCAATATATAAAATATATGACGAGTTAACCATAACTTCATCACCGTCTCTGTTTGTTAGTTTAATAAAATTTCTCATATCAATTCACAATTAAATTCTCGATAATTACAAAACCAATTAATCCTTCAATATAATTTGTAATTTCTTCTTCAGTACAATCTACAATTCGTTTCATATTAACTTCACCTGGTGTTGATAAATCAGGGATTACTTTTAAATCTTCAAGAACTTTTAGATTTTTAAGCTCGATTGCATATTTGTCCATGTTTTCATCAAGAACAACTTTAATGTTACCCATTAACAACTTTCTATGGTTGTCATAGTAGTCAGGATGGAGTAATCCCTCAAGAGCTGGATACATTGTGATGGTATCCACACCACCTCTTCGTGAATTTCGGTTAATTTGAGAAGAAATTTGGGTAAATTTCTCCAATAATGTCTTATTCCAATTCAATTGGACTCCAACATCAGGGGCCGTAGTTTCTTGCCAACCCATAAAATTCCAAGTAACAATATTATTCTCCATTTTTTTTATTTTTATCTTCTTCAAAAAAAAGTACAATTTCTTTCTTATAGTGAATAATTAGAGGGTGAACAATAAAATACCCAATTAAACCAAAAAATAATGAAAAAATACTAAACTCTAATGATAGATATGCGACAACCAATAATACCCCAATTGTAACTATTAACGATGCCAACACACTCAATCCAAAATCCTTCAATTTATCCATAATATACTTTTTCATAATAATAGAAAAATTAATTGAAATAAAAAACCCCTTAGTTAAGGGGTTCTTTCATTTTCTGTATAAGTTCATTAACTTTTTCGATTCTTTTAAGGTTTTTAACCAAATTTCCTCGATTTCTTTTTTTCTTACCTTCTTTTCTCGCCTTCGCCATAGAACTAATTTAAAACTATTTATTTTTTTCCAACTAATTGGGATGGTTGTCCAGGTCTTTGAACTGTACCTGTAGGTAATGTTGGTAATGTTTGTATCGGTTCTTGAGCAGGTGATGATTGTTGTTGTGTAGACCCTAACGCTTTTTCAATCGCATTTAAAGTCGTATTTCCTAATACCCCATCGACACCATCTTTTTTAGGTCCTGAAGTACCCAAATTTATACCTTTACCCTTCAACAAATTTTGGATGTTCATAACCGTTGTTTTATTAAGATTTGGTTGTGTCGATACTTGTTTTTGGGGTGATGGGGTTTCTTTAGTTGGTGTTGTTGTCGTATTTGTTACTTTAGTTTCTTTAGGATTTGGTTTTTTACCGCTACCTTTAGGACATTCCCAACCTGAGTTCTTATATCCCTCAACATCTGGAGACGACACACCACTTTCAGAATTGTAATTTGACCATCCACACGCCTTAGCTCTTGACTGTAATTGTGCAACGTCTTCACTTATCACATTTAAATAATGTGATTTAGTTCTATTCTCATGTAAATTAAGAATTCTTTCTCTCTCTTCTTTTAATATTTCAAATATCTTACTCATACAATTATTTTATAAATAAATACAACGAATTTGCAATTATAAAACTAACCAGTATTGCACCAGTGATATACAATATTTTATATGTCAACTCAACTTGGTCTTTTCTTCTACCTTGATTTTCATTACAATCCCACTCTTCCATAATTTTAGTTTTTTCGCACTCTTAATCTATCTGTGTTATAACCTTGCTCTCTCAAGTATTCTTCAATTATATTAACGACATTATGTTCATTAGACCAGCTAGTATATCTTCTGAATATTAAAATTATATCAGCAACTAACTGATTAGAACTAAAAGATAATTTAACCGAATGCAAATAGTTTGAAACTCCTGTTAGTTGTTTTATTTCTTTTTTGAAAACTTTATTGAAATATCCTTTAACCCATTCTTCAGTACCTATAAATTTAGGGTCACCAACATTCAACTGTATCTTACCGTGGGCTGGACTACCTTGTTCTAATCCAAGATAATTGTTAACAAAATGTCTAAATTCTCTTGGGAATGCCTTAACATGATTAAGATTACCGTCATATTTCATTGTAGGTACAAAATCGGCTTCTAAATAAGCATAAACATTAAATGGACTCCTCTCTTCAATTTTAAAAGTTATGAAATCAGGTAAATCATAACTTTCAACAAAATGGTTAATAGCCTTTGCAAATCTTTCACTAAATTTAAAACCTTTACCCATGTTTGGTAATTCTTTAATTCTTTTTTCAACCAAAGACCTACCTACTCTAACTAATTTATCTAAAGCATTACCATAACCAAAACGAGTTTCCAACTTATAATCCTTATCAAAATCTTCAAGATATTTTTTTACCAAATAAGACATTGGGTATTTACCAACCTCGTCACCATGAGTTTTTTTTATCCAAGGTCTAAAATTTTCAACAAACACCTCTATAAAATCCTCATTTGAATACCCTGATAAATCTAATGGTTCCAAATCCTCTGAATCTTCCTTCAAATATATTTTATAATTTTCACTCATGTATCTATAAATACCATAAAAATAAAAAAACCTCGAATAAAAATCCGAGGCTCAAAATGAGGAAGGGCCCAGCGTGCCGTCTTTCAGGAAGGGCCCAGCATGCCTCTATTTTAGTATTTTTTAAATCTGTGGTAAAAGTATGTTACAGTAACAACCCAACCCCAAAATATTGCTGGTGCCAATAACACCCCTAATAAAATTTTCATCACAAAAACATTTCTAAAAGACCTAAGAATCCAATACCCGCCAAGAAGTATATTAGATTGTTAAGCCATTGCGGATAATTCTCCATTTATTTTACAATTTTACAATTATTAACTAATACATCATGAAAAAAGTTTTCACCTTTTACTCTGAAATAACTACCATTAAAATTAGACCACTCCGTATCAACATCATACTGTTCACCAACTTTAAATTCTTTTTTTAGTTTGTCTAACCCTGGCCTTGGGTAATTCATAATTTCATGTAAGTAGTGTTCGCAAGTACAATCTTTGGTAATCTCTATTTTCATAATAAACTAATAATAAGAATAATAAATCATTAATTCAATAAAAAACCCCACTTATTAGGTGGGGTTTTTTATATTATAGTTTTTTTATTCAGGCCAACTATTTCCGTAATATTTTTGTTTAGGTCCTTTATACCTCACTTTGGTAGAACAACCTTTTTTCTTAACCTTATATTTTCCACCGTGGTTTAGACCAACTTTTTTAGCCTCTTCAGCACTAATGTCGTCAAAACATTTCATGTCTTCAGATGCAATTTTAGTTGAGTCTACAACGACACCTGAGTCATCATCACCTTCAGCTTCATTCACTAATGGTTTCGCGTCTCCAAGTTTGGCATTTAATAATCTTGAGAAACTTTCGGTCATAACATTCATTCCCCCTGTATGTTGCTCACGGATACTATTTTTCTCCTGTTCTGATAAATCATTTAAAATATGTTTCATAATTTGTTTTATTATAAATACTAGTTAATGTTCAAATGTGTTACGTGTTTTGTAATCAAATACAACCATTAATCCACCTGAGGACTTTCTTATCAAATATTTAAGGTCATATATTAAATCTTCGTATCCATACCCTGTACGTGCGGATGAAATATTGAATGTAATTTTAATATATAAACCAGGTGTTGTCTCATACATATTACCATCCATGTCAGTTCTTGAACCTGAAATCATATTAATTTCGTCTACGGTAATACTATCAACATTATCAATTACATCACAAGAACTGAAACTAATATCATTTGGGAATGATTCATGACTTATGTCATTACAACCTTTTTTAATGTAATCCAATTTTTCATTAATCAGTTCTTGGAATACTTCTTTTCTATCTGATTTTTGTTCTTGTAACGTCTCTTGGTCATCAAGGTCTAAATCTTGATTGGGTGAAGTTTTTGGGGGTAATGGTGGGTCCAACACAAATTTATCATTAACCCAATTTCTTAATTCATTTTCAACAAAATATTCAGGAACCTCTTCGTCGTCAGGTTTTTCATCTGCCAAATCTGCAATGTAACGAGCAAATTTAACTTTATACTTATCATCCATCATGGTCATTAAACCATCGGAAATGAAAAATATTTTTGATAATGGGTCTTCTAAATCAAGGTCACCTTCAGCAAGTTTAAACGCTCTTAATATGGATTTACCCCAAAATGTTTTATAACTTTCAGTTTCGGTAAGTCCTGGCTTTAATATCTTATTAACTGCTCTTGCAGCTCCTGCAACAATACCTGGAATCATTAGTTGTGGTAAAAAGAACGGGATTAATCTGATTGTTGCTTTGAAACCTCCTTCACCCATGTGTTTATACAAACGAGTTTTGGCTGCGGCTTTAACTAATTCTTTTAACTGACCAAAAGTAATCTTACCCTGAGCACTACAAAACTTTTTACTATCACAAATATTTTTAACCGCAGTTTTTGATGGCTCGACATCAAGTCCATCTTCCATGATTGTTTTATATTGTGATTCTGTTATAACGTATTTCATATTAGAAATTTCTTATCTCGTCTCCGTCTTCGTAACTGTTATATTCTTCTTCGCTAATTTTGACAGGTTTAAGTCCAAGTTCAAAAATCCCTTCGATAAAATAAACTTCATTTCGAGAACCCTTTTCAGTTGCCCCAACACCTACGGTATCACCATCCTCATCAATAATCTTAAAATAGTTAAATACGGTTTTGGACTCATTCACTACCTTATTTACTAATTTAACTAAATCAGACTCCGTAAGTCTTATTATTTTCTTCATATTAAATAAATATGAAGAACAACAAAAAACCCCACCTATTAGATGGGGTTTCAGATATATTTAGGAGAGAATCTCTTTCCCCAAAATTAATGGGGATGCGGTCTCATTCTTTTTGACCGTGAAGTGACTCTCGTGTTCATGGATAATCAATGTATCCTCTTTCTTAAACATCAAGAAATACTTTTTTCTTACGTACTCCTCTACCTTCTCATAAATTGCTTGTGTCATGTCGTATATGTTTTTAATTGTTTAGACAAATTTAGAAAAAAAATTTGATTGTGCCAAATAAAATGGACTTATTCTACCATTTTATTTAATACTGTGTCTAGCGCATGGTCTTCATCCCATTCTTCAACCAATGAAAATTCCCCATACTTCCATTTTTTCCAAATCTCAAAATCTTTGAGTTGCTCTAACAA
>VFQT010003711.1_pt1 | contig 13617 bp, 18 predicted proteins | sample 3512381 | NCBI WGS metagenome assembly VFQT01 (sample SAMN10412376, study PRJNA504923) | tailings metagenome | isolation source: Relicate 2 Philex TSF3 active mining site | place: Philippines: Tuba, Benguet | collected 2017-08-29 | reverse complement strand
CCACCTGGACACCCGGCCCCACCGTCACCTTCCCTACCCCACCATCCACCACCACAGGGCAGTAATCCAATAGGCTGACCTCAACACCTGTCAGGAGGGGACATGACCAAGAAAAGCCTGCTCGACGACATCCGACGCGAAAACAGTCGGGGGACCGGCCCGAACTGCTGGGTCGGCCAACTGTTAGTGACACTCAGCGCACAAGACCGAGCTGACCTTGAGGCCGCTTTTGCCGACCAAAGCATCCAGCATTCGGCGATCATCCGTGCGCTCCGCAACCGAGGCCATGAGGTGAAGCAGTCGGCCATCCCTCGCCACCGCAAGAAGGAATGCTCCTGTGAGTCTTGCTGACGACATCAACGCCGAAAACAACGATCTGACCTCGGTCAACCGGATACGCCGTCAACGCGACCAGGCGAACGCCGAAAACCTGAAACTGATCGAACGGCTCGAGGAACTAGAACGCGCCCTCAACCTGATTGACGCGGCGACCAGCACCACCCTGCAACCCCCAAAGTGGCTGGTCACACCCCCATCGGGCCGGAAGAAACACGCCACCTTGACCCTCCTGCTGTCCGACACCCACTTTGACGAGGTGGTGTTACCCGAGGAAGTCGGCGGGCTGAACGCCTACAACCGTCGGATCGCCGAACTACGGCTACAAGCGTGGGCGCAGAACGCGATCAAGATCGCCCGCCACTATCTTGCTGGGGTCACCTACGACGGGGTGGTCATCATGCTGGGAGGCGACATCTTCTCCGGCGACATCCATGAAGAACTCGCCCAAACGAACGAAGACACGATGCTCGGCTCCCTGCTCCATTGGTCGGAGCAACTGTGCGCGGCACTCACCCTGTTCGCCGACGAGTTCGGGAAAGTCCATGTCGCAGCGGTGATGGGCAACCACGGGCGTATGACCCGCAAACCTCGAGCCAAACTGCGGGCCAGAACCAACTTCGACTGGCTTCTCGCCAAGATGATCGAACGCCACCTCGGCTCCGACAAGCGGTTCACCTTCCAAGTAGGGGAGAACACCGACTGTCTGATCCCCATCTACGGCACCCACCATCTCCTCACCCACGGCGACCAGGTGTCCGGCGGTGGCGGTATCGGCGGTATCTGGCCTCCGATCATGCGGATGCGAGCGAGGAAAGCCCAGCGGGCCAACGACACCGGCACCCCGTTCACCACCCTCTGGATGGGCCATTGGCACCAGCTGATCCAAACCCCCGGCCTGATCGTCAACGGCAGCCTGAAAGGCACCGACGAATACGCTTGGGTGTCCAACTTCGGCCACGAACCCCCTCAGCAGGCTCTTGCCATCGTCACCCCCGAACATGGGATTACGATTCAGGCACCCGTGTTCAGTCTTGACAGGAAGCGAGAAAAGTGGTGAAACCGGTCCTCGTCATCTGGCACGACGCTCACGCTGGCACCAACCAATGGACGCGCCTCGACGAGATGGACGACGACGACCCGTACGAAGTGTTCAGCGTCGGATTCCTGCTGGATCGCCGATCGGGCGGCAAAACGAAACACGTTTCCATCACCCAATCTTGGACCCCGGAAGCGTGTGTAGACTCGGTTCTCCACATCCCTGTCAAGATGGTCCAAAAGGTCATCTATCTTCTCGAGGTCGACGATGAACATTCCGGTGCGGTTGGCAAAAGTGATCTACAAGTTTCTCACCAGATGCACCCCTCGAGGACTGGAAGAGGAACAGGAACTGGCGTGGGCGATCAAAACGCTTGACGGCCTGTTGCACCGCAACGCAAAAAAGTGATGTTGTAATCTAATGCGGTGAGATATGTACCGCGCCTAACAGTCCTGCTAGTTTGCCTGTTTGCGTGGGTTCAGCCTGCCCGCGCTGAGACGGTGACGGTGACCGGGGCAAACGACCTGTGGTTCACGTTCACCGAGCCGACCGTGTTCACCGTGCGCACCTACGCATGGGAGTACGGGATTGACTCGATGCTGTGGCTGTACGACTCCGACGGTGTCCTGCTCGCCCAGAACGACGACTGGTTCGGGCTGGACTCTTGGCTCGAGCATCCCGTCACGGCAGGCTCCTACCGGCTTCGCACCGGCGTCTGCTGCCACGACCCGAACCGCTGGTATGGCACCTCGTACACGCTGGACATCAACTCGACACCCGACGAAACATCCACCACGACCAGCACCACAACCACTACTGTGGTGACCACAACCACTCTGCCGGAGGCGACGACCACAACATGGGAAGCTTCAACAACATCCACAGTCCCGACGACGACAACTACTACCATTGTCCCCGTCCCGACTGCCCCTGCCACGGAACCTCCCCCGGCATCATCTTCGTCCACTACATCGGCCCCGACGACCACGACCTCTACCGTTGGGCCGTCGAGCAGTACGACCGCATTTTCGGCTCCTACGACGACGACGACATCGACGACGACCAGCACAACGACCTCGTCGACTACGATCCCGCCGACCTCGTTGGCGACATCGACCAGTACCTCCGTTCCCGAGCCAACCACCCCACCGACAAGCAGCCTCCCACCCGAGAATGAGGCTCTGACCAGCGTCTTAGCAGACCCCACCGTTTTTGACGGTCTGTCAGAAACCGAGGTGGAAGACCTGATCGCCACCATCGCCGACACTCCGCTCACCGACGCCGAAGCCGAACAACTGTCAGCAGTCCTGTCAGAAGCACCTGATGAGGTGAAAGCCGAGTTTGAGCAGCAGGTCGACGTGTTCTCCGGCCAGTTTGACACCTACGTCCCGCTCGGCTCCGTCGTCCCGGTCGGCACCCGACGCACCCTCGTAGCGGTCACCGCGACCACCCTCGTCGCCATCCCCACCCCCACTAGCAGGAGAAAACCATGAAGAAACTACCCAAAGTCGTCATTGAAACCGGGGTGATGGCAGGGTCACTCGCCCTCGTCCTCATCACCTTGTCCGGCGAAACCCGGAATCAGGCTCTCATCATCTCGCTGGCCAGCATCGCCTTCTACGTTGGCTCCCAGCTGTTGTCCGACGACTAGACTGGCAGCATGAGCAGAAGCCGAAAGACACTCTCGAGCGCGATCATCGTGCTAGTTTGTGCCGTATTGAGCCAATGTTCAGACAGGTACAGGTACCCTTGTGACAACCCAGCCAACGCCGGAACAGCCGAATGTCAGGGAACGGATGGCACCCCGACCCCGTAAAGAGCGGATGAGTCCGCAAGAACTCGACGCCCGCCTCCGCTACTACGTCGGGATCGGTTTGATCGTCATTGTCGGACTGATCGTCGTCACCATGCTGTGGGGACTCCTGTTTGTCGTCCAGCCTCTTGACGCCCAGTCGCCCAACGACAAAGCGATGCTTGAAATCCTCGGGCCGATCTGTTACACCTTGGTTGGTGCCGCCGTCGGCATCGTTGCCACAAGAGGCAACCGTAAAGACGACTAACAAGGAGCCTGCCAATGCCCACCGTCCGAGCCACCCTGGTCCTCGCTGTCACCGTCGACCATCTGCCCCCGGAAATCCCCGGCTACAAGTCGCCTGAAGGTGACGAACCGCCGATCGACGGAGGCGAACAGGTCGTCTACGAAGTGATGAAGACCTTGCAGGAAGTGCTTCCCGACAACTGCTATATGTTCGTTCGGGCGACAACCGTGGACAACTGACCGTTTCCACCTGCTAGCGTTCTGGGAATGGGACGCAAATACACAGGTTGGGACGCGAACGCCACCGGCAAACGGGCCGGCCTCGAGAAGTTCGTCGAACTCACCGTCAAGCATTTCAACAACGGCGTGTGGAACAACGGCACCTGGTCGGTTCGCAACATGAACACCCCCGGCGCACCGAAGCCTTCCGTCCACGGAACCGGTCGTGCCGCCGATCTGTCGTGGCGAGCGAACAAAGGCAAAGGTTTCGGCAACTATCAGACCGCCTGTCAGGTCGTCGACTTTTGGGTCGCTAACGCTGAACTGTTCCTGATCGAGGAAATCCACGACTACCACCTCGCCCCGTTCGGGCGCGGCTGGCGGTGTGATCGTTCCGCATGGAAGGTGTACGCCAAGAACACCATCGGCTCCCCCGGCGGCGACTGGTTCCACGTCGAGATCGCACCCACCCACGCCGACAACCCCGCCTACTATGAGCAGGCTTTCGCCAGCCTCGGAGGCGCACCCGCCCCCACCCCAACCCCAACCCGCGAGATCAGCGACGGACTCAAGTTTGATTATCCCGGTCAGCCCGTCAAGCTCGGCTCCAAAGGACCGGCCGTCGCATTGGTGCAGGCTGTTGTCGGTGGCGTCAAGACTGACGGCGACTTCGGCCCCAAGACAGACCACCGCGTCAAAGAATGGCAGTTGGCTCACAACATCGCTTCCGACGGGATTGTCGGGCCGGTCACCTGGAAGAAGATGTTCGGCTGATGGAAGCGGTGCTGGTCGCCCTCATCGGTGGTGCTTTCACCATTGTCGCCATCTTGGTTGAGAAGGGTCGCAAAGAGAACCAGCGCGACCACAACAACGTGATGGACCGGCTTGACCTTGTGTCGTCGGAGATCCGTAAAGACATCCGGCAGGTGCGCTACGACCTGACCGACCACATCAACGGCCCAGCACACGGCACTTCTCCTGCTAAGGTAGTGCGGAAACGCCCGAAGGCTGGATAGCCGTAGGTTTCGACGGAGACTTCTATGGCCCAAACCGCAACCGCCCAGTATTACGACAAACAGGCGAACCTCACCAAACAGAACGCTGACATCGCCTACAACACGGCGTTGGCGAACCTTGCCCGCCGTTTCGGTGTCGCCAACCGCCAGCTGGAGGCCAACATGGAGGCTCGAGGCATCCTGCGTTCCGGCGAAGCGAACACCTACCGCACCGAACTGACCGCCGAAGAACAGGCCGAACGGACTGCCGCCGAGATGGCGAAACTGGGTGCCTACAATCAGGCTGACCTGACGTTGGCTCAGCAGATGGCTGCGCTCGGCTCCAGCGGTGGAGGCTCATCATCTGGTGGTGCCGGTGGAACTCGACCGCCTGCAACGCCTGCCAGCCCTGCTCGTCCGGCCACCCCGACCCGTATGTTGATCGGCTCCGTCGACGCCAACGAACGCCGTCTGGCGAACAAGCCTCCCGTATACGACTTCTCCAAAGTCAACTTTGCAGGTTTGGGTGACCTGATGCGCCGTGAAACGAGCCGAGATCGTCGAGGACGCTGATGGCCACCCCGCAGGAACTCGCCCAGCAGATCGCCGACCGAAGCGCACAAGCCGCCGCCCTGATGGCTGATCTGGATCGTCGCGCCCGTGAGGCTGCGACCGCCCGTCTCGCCCCGTCCGGCGACACTCTCGCCATGTACGAGGATCGGTTCAACGAGGTGTACAACCCGGCGAACGCTCAGGCTGTCGGCCAAGCGAATGCGATGCGCGACTATGCGACCGGCCTCGGTGACATTCTGGTGCGCAAAGCCCGTGAAGCGCGTGGCGGTGGTGGATCGTCGTATGTCAACCCGTACGACAACTTCCGTGTCCCCAGCCTCGCCGACTTGTTGGCTTTGCAGGGCTTGAAGTTCGGTCAGCCTGCGACCCCTACTCGCATGATGATCGGCTCTGCTGATGCCAACGAGCGTCGCTTGGAACAGCAACGTCGTGCCAACCCGCCTGCCCGTCAATACGGGTCTGCTGATGTTCTCGAACGGAGGCTCGGCTGATGGCACCGCGCACCGGCCCTCGAGGCGTAACAAACCAGGATGTCGCCAACCGTGCAGGCGTCTCCTATGTGGACACGTCCAGTCTACAGGCACCGATTGACCAGGGTGCGTTGCTGAACTACCTCGTCGGACCTCAGGCTCCAGGCTACGGCATGAAGTACGGCGGGTTCCCGACCGCTGCATACGGCGAATCCGCAATCGAAGGGCAAGCGTTCGCCATCGCCGACCTCGCACGGCAAGCCGCCCAGCAAGCCGCAGTTCGTGAGCAAGAACTTCAGGCACTAACCGAAAGGCAGATTGGCAATGTTCGTTCGCAGGCTGGCCGACAGGACGCGCAATTCCGTCGCATGACCCGCATGGATCAGACACCCCGACAGAGACGGGAAGAAATCCGAGCGTTGGAGCAACCGTTCTACAAACAGTATGAGGCGTCTGTTGCCAAAGAAGTCGACCCGTTGCGTCGCGTCGCAGAATCATTCCAGACCCTAACTCCGAGCCAGTTGGCTCAGCAGATTGCCGTGTCGCGTTATGGCTATGATCCGATGCTCGCCGCTGGTTTGTTCGGCGGTCAGACTGACCTTGACTACGCAACACAGTTGCAGGGCTTGCAGCAAGCACAGCTCCGTGAACAAGGGTTTGACACGTCGTTGAGCACGGATGAGATTCTTGCCCGAAGCGGAATTACGCCCGAAGAGTTCCAGGCGTATCAGGTCAGCAAGGCGAATCGTGCGTTGCGCAACGCTCTTGAGCCGGACTACAGCGACCAAGATGTCGCACTCTTTGACGTGTACGGCACGACCCCGAGCAACGAATCGGAACGTGCGATCATGTTGGATCCCGACTTTGCGACGTTGGTTGAGAACAGCAAGTTGGCGATGCTGGAATCTGACAAGGCCATCAACCCGAATGCCGTGATTGCGACGATCGCCCGGAACTATTTGCAGAATGGTGGCGATCCGGCCTATGCGATCATGCTCGAGGACATCCTGTCCCGGTTCTCGTTCCTCGTCGAACCTCTCGGCGCGAATCTGACTTCTGAAACGATACGCGACACGGTCCTATGAGCGAAAAAACAGAAGACCTCTTCAACCAGCGTCTTCGTGAACGTGCAGGGCTGACATCCCCGCAGAAACGACGTTCGCTCGTCGACTTGCCTGTTCCCAAAGGCGGAATTGGAACTGACTACAACCCACTAGAAGACCCTGACCTTGCTTCTGATACAGGCGGTGGTGGCGGTGGGATCCTCAAGAACATCATGTCTGCCCCTGCGGCGATTGCTTCAGGCGTCACACAGATTCCGACGTTCCTCGGCAAAACGATACAAACCGGCGGTGGTTTGTTGGAAGGCGTGTATGACCTCGCGTCTGAAGGTGTTGAAGGGGTTACTGGTTTCGACCCGTACACGTCACGTCTAGAAACCGACTTGGCCCGAGGCCGTGCGCAAGGGTTGACAGGTGTAGAACTAGCCGCCTACGCCGGTCACCGACAGTTCCCGTTGGCATCCGAGATGGTGTCGTCGTACGCCAGAACAATTCCTCGCGTCGCCGAAGTAGGCACTCTCGGTTTCTATGACACCGGGGAACCGGGCTTTGATTTCAAGAATGCCTACGAGAGAGGTCAACTGGGTGCGCTTCTCGTTGAAGATTTAGGAAACCTGATTCTGCTCGGTCGTGCCTCTGGAGCAGGCAACATCGTTTCCCGAGCAGGCACAGGCATTACTGCTGCCGGTGCGCCTCGACTGGGGCGTGTTATTTCCACTACTGGGCGACTCATTGAAGAGCCGGTTGGCACGACGGTGCGTGGCGCGGCCCGCCTCGGACAGGTTGGTGCCGAAGCCAAAGGTGCGACCACACTCGGTTCCCGGTTTGGGCGCATCGCACAAGCAGGTTTGGATGAAACGTCCGGTCCGCTACGTCAAACGCTTGTCGAAGCACAAGAGATTCGTCGCGCCCGTGGCGATGCCAACGTCGCCAAGATCGCCGATCGTCTCGGAGCGTTGGATGCAGAACTGTTCGCTCCGAACGCCGATACGGGACGCATCAAAGCTGAGATCAACGAGCAGAAGAAGCTGCTGGAGAAAGCGTTGCGTCAATCCGGTCGAGTGTCCGACGCCCGAAAGAAGATCGTGGCCGACCAGATTTACGAAGAGGCGGTCCGCACAAACATTCAGACTGAGGGTTCGCGCCTTCAGGAACGTGGCCCGTCGCTGTACTACCCAGATGCCCCAGAAGGCCCGCTACCTGACTTCGCTGGCCCTGTTGCCAACCTGATCCGTACAGGACGTTTCGAGATCGTTTTGCGTGAATGGGATCGAGGTAAGTCTGTTGACGAGATTGCCACCTCGCTGACACCCACACAGGTCGGCCCCGACTTGGAACGCATCGGCTACCGGTTTACACCTGCCGACATTCAGACTGCTATTGACTATGCACAAGGCGACCTGGACACGTTCGCCACCCGGTCAATTGACGCTGCGCTCGAGTTCCTCAGCCGTGTCGGTGACGAGTTCACTCGAGGCCAGTTGTCCGGTCAATACCGGCTGGAAGGCCCGATGCCCGAAAGTTATTTGGGTACGTTCCCCCTCGCCGAGTTCTTGTTCGCAGAAATAGACCGGGGCCGTTTCCCACGAACCGAACGAGCGAGAATCATCAACGCCCTTGACACCATCGCCGTTGAGTTCATGGACACCTTGCCTCCTGAACTACGCAAACTGTTCAAGCAAACCGCACAAGATCCGCAAGGTGCGTTCCGTGCGCTGGTCGAACTACCGCCTGATCATCCGCTTGCTGGTGTCGCTCAACAAATCTTTGAGCTGATGTTCCCGCAGTTCTTGCGAAATTTCCCGACGATCATGCGTGACCCGATGATCTATCCGGCGAACATGAGGCCCAACATCAACGCCGAAGCACGTCTGCTACGTCAGGCTCGCAGCGCGGACATCACCACGATCGTCCGAGGGTTGCAAGACCTTGCTGACGTTTACGGCAAGTTGCTCGGCACCAAACTGGTGGAGTCCATTATCAAGGACATGGACACGCTCGTCGGCAAGCCGGAAGCATATTTGCCTGGTTCGTACACTCGAATCATCGGCAAGATTGACGGGTTGATGGCCCGTATCCGTGAGCGCATCGCCGAGATTGAGGCACAACGCGAAACCGTGACCGCTGAGAAGGCGCAGACGATCAACGACCTGATTGAGGCTGAAGCCCGGTTGGGTGCCATCCAAACCACCGTCCGTGCGCTGGTCGACAACCTGAACCGTATCCCTGATGAGGAACTGCCGGGTGTCACCGCAGCGTTGGAGCAGGCTGGTTTGTCTGCCGATCAGAAGCGGGTCGCAGAAGCCGCCATTGACGAATATCGGCGTAAGGCGGCGCAGGATGAGTTGGCGTTGACCCCCGACGAACGTCAGACGATCATTGACGAGATTGACGAGGCCGTCCGGCTCGCCGAGGGCTTGGAGTATGGGGACAATCTTGACACGCTGATTGACGAGTTTGAGTTCCGTCAACGTCAAGTTGAGTCAGGGAAGGTCGATCCGACAACTGTTGAGCCGAAGCCGTTCACCAACCGAAGTAAAGAGGTGAAGGCGTTCCGTGACGAAATGTTGCGTGTCGCCGAGGACGTTGTAAAGACGGCGTTCAGTCGAGAAGAAGCATTCCAAACTGGTCAGACCATTAGCTGGAACACTTGGGCTGTCAACTCTGAGAACATCTTCGGTATGCCCTTGCGCGAAGCGATGGTGAACGAACTCGCTCGCTACCTACCACTTGAAGATGCTAAGAAACTTGCTGATGCGTGGGCTGGTGGACGATACGAAAACGAAGGATTCGTCTTCCCGTACGACGAGTTTGGTGTCAACAACGACCGGGGCGTTGGCGCAAGAGGGCTAGACGACTGGGTGGGGTTGAAGGGAACCAACCTAGATGATGCGCCTCCTGAGTTGAGAGAGTCCTCCTACGGAGGCTTCGGGTCAACTGAACGACCAGACGAATGGTCTGCCTACATCAGGGCAATGGCCGATTCGTGGAAGGCAGAGCAAGAGGTCAAGCGCATCAAGAAACTGCGTTTGTACGAGATCGCCGACGAGATGAACCGTGATCGTTCAGCGCGTGACTTCCAAACCTCTGGCTACAGCCTTCCGGTGTTGGCCCGTGCGATCGCCTACCTGACGAACCCGAACCTGCTGACCGCCGATATGCGTCTGCGTGATCGGTACGCCTCCGAGATGGAGGCCGGTATTCCGTACGAAGGCGCACCGTCGCGACTCATCCCCATTCCGAAAGAACTGATGGAGAACCTGCGTCGAGCCGACCGGGATGTCGCCAAGCAGGAGAAGACGGTCGCTTCACTCCGCAAGCAAGGTTCCCTCGAGCAACGTCGCATGGTCCGCAACCGTCTCAAGGGCATCGGCAAGATCGTCGAACGTACCGACGGCACCGTCGAAGGGCAGATGCTGAAGGGTCCGCAAACGAAAGCGGAACTCGAGATCGAACAGTTGCGCAACAAGGATGTGAACAAGCAGAACCGGCTTGACCAGTTGCGTGAACAGTTCGCCACCCAAACAGGGATGCTGGCTGACGTTACCGACGTGCGCCAATCGGCTTCCGCTGTCGGCGAATACATGGCACAACCGTTCGGCCCACAACTATTGGGTACGGACAGTCAGCTCGGCTACCTCCCTGGTGGTTTGCCCACCACAGCCCGTGACGCTTCGCGGGTGATGACCGAACTCCGGCTGGAAGGTGCCGCCCCGCAGGTCAAGTCGCCGACCTCCATGCTGAGAACCTCGGACATCATGCCGTTGCGCCTCGATGACATGATGAAGCGGTTTGACGAAATCTTCAACGTGGTGGGACGCAACCGGGTGCTCGAACAGGTCGTCATGGACCCGCGTGTGTCCGTCCGTATGGGCAGTCTGGTCACCCCCGAACAGTTGCAAGCAATCGTCAAGAAAGCACAGTCTGATGTAGCCGCCCAGAAGCTTGTCCGCACCCCAGCGAACGTGGATGCTGCGGTGCAAGCCGAAGTCGGTATGCGACTGTTCGAGATCGCTCAACGCAACGGTTACGAGGCGATCAGCCCTGTCAAGGTGGATCCGATCACCGGCGCACACGAAGCGTTCGGTGACCTTCTGCGCACCGTCCCCGCCGAACAGATCGACCCAAACACGATTCTGATGCGTATCGGTATGCGCGAGAAACTGACCCAGCAGTTCGTGCCGCGAGGTTCCGGCAATATGCCCGACGCCATTCAGGCGGTCGGCAACACGCTCGGCAAGTTCACCTCCGAATGGAAGACGACCGTTCTCCCGTTCTCGTTGCGTTGGCAGATAGGCGACCTCGTTGGCAACGTCATCAACGCATGGGCGTTGGCTGATGTCCCGCCCAACGAATTGTTCCAGAGAATGCTGGAGATCGACAGTCTGCTCACCTCGAGTAGCAAGCGTTTAGAGTCGCTGACCGGCACCATTGACAACGACCTGATTAGCGTACTCATCGGCGCAGGTTTGCAGGCCCGAGGTACGCGTGACTTTGACCTGCAACAGATGCGCGGTCTGAACCCTCGAGCCGCAATCCCCGACTACCAGATTCAGGGGCCGATCCCGAAACTGCGTGACGTTCCCGGCCTGCGGATGTTCCCTGGTTTCCGTGAGAAGTCATTCCGGTTCAACGAATATCAGAACACCGTCGCCCGTGCTGCGACAGCATCCATTTTGCTTGAGCGCACCCTCAACCAGCGCGGGCTGACGATTGACAGCGTGACGGCCCTCAACTACATCGACGATGCCAACATTCGTGATGCGGTCAACAAAGCCGTGCGCGACACCAACGAGGCTCTCGGAGCGTTCTCCGAACTCAACCCGTTTGAGAAGAACGTGGTGCGCAACATCTACCCGTTCTGGTCATGGATCCGCTATATCAACAAGGCTGCTGTGAAGATGGCGATCGACCATCCCGACCGAGTGCTGTTCACCGCCGCCCTCGGATCCATCGCATCTTCCCCTGAGCAGGACGGGTTGTTCCCATTCCTTCAGGGCCGTGTCCCGATGCTCGGCTATTACTTCGACCTGTCCTTCCTGAACCCGTATCAGGATGCGATCATCATGCAACCGAACCCGATCAAGGCGTTGACGGAACAGTTCCAGAACATTTCGCCGACCATCACCGCACCCGTCCGCGCCGCATCGGCAATCTCCTATTACGGTGGTGGCGGGCAGATAGACATCCTCGGAGGCAACATCCAACGCCCCGGCTACCTTGAGGGGCAGGGAAGCCTGCTGACCGGCAACGTGTCAACCACCCGAGGATGGGGCGACCTGCTTGGCGAACTCGGCTACCTCGGGTTGACGACGATGGGTGGTCCGTTCCGCAACCTGCCCGCTTTCGGCCCGACCGGCGAACGCATTCCCGGCACCGACATTGCGCTCGGTAACGTGCAACGGTTCCCGCAAGGTTCCGCACGAACCGAAGGCCGGTATGCCGTCCAACGGCTGTCCCGCCCCGCCCAGATCGCCGGTGCGCTACTCGGAACCTTCGGTGTCCCGAAGCCGATCATCGAGCAGGATGTCGCCGAAGAGCAGGCCATCCTCCAGTCCATCAAGGACATTCAGGCACGGCAAAGACGGGAACGTGAACGCATCCTGTCTAGGATCGGACAATGATCTGGGCTTTAGAAGTCGTCGGCAAACGTCCTACCACCCTCAACCAGGAGCGGAAAACCAACAACTGGGGCAAACGGGCGTCGGACACTAAATGGTGGCGTGAACAGTTCTGCCGTTGCGCCCTCGAGGCCGGTATCCCCGCCCACCAGCGGTTACACGTCTCCGTCTACCCTCTGCACAAGAACGGTCGCTCCCCCCAAGATGTCGCCGCCTGCTTCCCTGCCGCCAAAGCCGGGATCGACGGGCTGGTCGACGCTGGCATCATCGAAGACGACACCCCCGACATTCTGGTTCGTATAGACTTCTACGCACCAGTCATAGACGGCGTAGACGGATTGCGGCTCGTCGTGCAAGGAGCAGACGATGAACCCGATGTATAGCAACGCGCTTGGAAGCCTCGCAGCCGGTATGGCCGGTGGCGGTGGCATGGGCGAAGAAGCCGGTGAAGAGGCCGAGCAGTACCCCTGTCCGTTGTGTGGTGGCACCGGCGTCGTCACCGAAGAGATGCTGACCGGCGAAGGACAGATGATGCCCGCCCGTCTCGCGGCCCGTCAGCCGATGATGGGCGCACAGATGGGTGGCCCGATGCAGGCCCCCATGCAGATGCCCCCGTCAGGTGGCCCTGGCCCATTCCCCCGTTGAGTTGAGATGGCTACCCCAGCCTGGCAACGCAAAGAAGGGCAGAACCCTGCTGGAGGGTTGAACGCCAAAGGTCGAGCGTCGTATAAGGCGCAGACTGGTGGCACCCTGAAAGCCCCCGTGAAAGGTCGACCGACGACCCCCGAGCAGATGCGTCGCAAAGGCTCGTTCCTGTCCCGTATGGGTGGTTCGCCGGGGCCGATGAAGGATGAGAAGGGTCGCCCTACCCGCAAGGCTCTCGCTCTCAAAGCGTGGGGTGCGTCGTCGCCGGAGCAGGCACGGTCAATGGGGAAGCGTCTTCTCGAGCAGTACGCCCGAGCCAAAGCAGACAAGGACAAGAAATGAGCAAGCCTTTCTGGGAAACGAAGAACCCTGAGAAGAAGTCCACCAAACTCGGGGCCGAAGGTATCGCCCTCGCCAAGAGCATGGCGAAGAAGGCCGGTCGCCCTTACCCGAACCTCGTTGACAACGCCGCCGCCGCCCGAAAGCTGAAGGCCAAGTGATGGACAAGGTTCGTAAGGTGATGCGCGAATACAAGTCGGGAACCCTGCACTCCGGCAAGGGTGGGCCGGTGGTGAAGAACCCGAAGCAGGCTCTTGCGATCGCGTTGGCTGAGGCTGATC
>VFQT010003710.1_pt1 | contig 13618 bp, 13 predicted proteins | sample 3512381 | NCBI WGS metagenome assembly VFQT01 (sample SAMN10412376, study PRJNA504923) | tailings metagenome | isolation source: Relicate 2 Philex TSF3 active mining site | place: Philippines: Tuba, Benguet | collected 2017-08-29 | reverse complement strand
CAACCTTAACTTTTTCTATATCTTTTCCAACGACTTTTAGTGCGTTACGGAGTGCTGCCAAAACAACAATGGCCGTGCCATGCTGATCATCGTGAAAAACTGGAATATCTAGTAATTCTCGCAATCTGCGCTCGATTTCAAAACAACGCGGCGCTGAAATATCTTCTAGATTAATTCCTCCATAAGCAGGCGCAATTAATTGCACTGTTCTTACTATTTCATCTACATCTTGACTGTCAATACAAATTGGCCAAGCATCGACGTCTGCAAATTGTTTGAATAAAACCGCTTTACCCTCCATCACAGGCAAAGCAGCGGCCGCACCTAAATTCCCTAACCCCAAAATTGCAGATCCATCTGTTACAACTGCAACCGTATTCCTTTTAATTGTTAGTCGTCTAACGTTAGTTTTATCTTCAGCAATCGCCAGGCACACTCTTGCTACCCCTGGTGTGTAAGCTCTTGATAAGTCATCGCGGGTTTTCAAGGGAACCTTAGATCTAACTTCTAACTTGCCACCCAGATGAAGCAAGAAAGTTCTATCAGAAACTTTTTTAACCTTTGCACCAGGAAGTTTTCCAATTGACTCTGTTATTTCTGCAGTGTGTGAATCATCTCGAGCGTTACAAGTAACGTCTATAACGATGTAATTGTGACCTGACTCTGAGACATCTAGTGCAGTTAAAACAGCGCCAGCCGAAGTTACTGCCGCCGCCAACCCACCAGTTGATGCACCTTCCGCAGGCATTTCAACTCGTAAAGTTACTGAATATCCTGGTGAAGGGACTACCAAAAATACCTCGCTTAAACCGACGCTTTAATCATACTTTTGACAGCTCAAAATCGTCTGTGGCAACTAAAGAAAATTCTGAAATAATAAGTCCTGTGAATAATCAACAAGAAATTCAAGCTCCTCCCTTGATGAGAGGTTGGTTACATCTTGGCACTTCTCCAGTTGCGATAATAGCCGGTTTTGTCTTGGTAATAGTCACGCCCACTTTGAACATGAGATTTGCAATCGCACTTTTTACACTTGCCTCTGCTGCGCTCTTCACTGTTTCAGCTACCTATCATCGAGTTAAGTGGTCACCAAAATGGAAAAGTGTTTTTCGCCGACTTGATCATGCAAATATATTTCTAATTATTGCCGCAACCTATACCCCATTATCGATTTATTGGCTAAACCAAAACGAAGCTAGAACTCTTTTGCTAATTGTTTGGATTGGTTCACTTTCCGGATTATTAATGAGAGTTTTTTGGCTTTCTGCGCCGCGATGGCTTTATGTTCCCATTTATCTAGCGCTCGGCTGGGCAGCAATCTTTTATTTACCAAGCTTCCTAAATAATGCCGGCTGGCTAATTGTAAGTTTAATTTTTGCTGGTGGTGTCTCTTACTCAGTTGGTGCCATTATTTATGCGCTAAAAAAGCCTAAATTAAGCGAAAAATATTTTGGATTTCATGAGTTATTTCATGCGTTTACTATTTTGGGTTATTTATGCCACTATTTAGCGATCACATTCACTGTAGTTGATATGTATTAAACAATCTTTCCTAAAAGCGGAAGTTTCACATTAGAAAACCAAGTTCTCCATATTGCAAGAAGTGCAACAAAAACTGGAAATCCGATTAAAGCAAATCTAGCGAAGTCCGGGATGTTATCGCCGGATAAGTTTGGATAATACCAAGACAAATAAGCGATGGTTACAAAGTAGTAGATAGTAAATGTGACAGTTAATGTCCTTAAAGCTTTAACTCTAACCGGATGAATGATTTTTATTGAAGTCATTTGAAGAACTAAGAGAATAATTGAAATAAAAGCAACTTCAATTTGTGAAGAACCAAGCAAGATAAATGTATGAACTACTAAGTTCCATACTGCCGGAAACCCATTGAACCATTTATCCTCAGTTTTTTGATCTATTCTTGCGAACCAAATTGCAGAAAACAGTAGAATCCCAGCACCTACAATGAATTCTAAATTTTTTGGAAGTAATTCAAGGTTCCATAAAAATACAACTGGTACGACAACATAGGTTACGTAATCAACAACTAAATCAAGCATTGTGCCGTCTAGGCGAGGTGCATGAAAAACTACATCTAATTTACGAGCAATAGGGCCATCTAGTCCATCAAGTAACAACGCAACCACAAGCCAAAGCAGCGCATCTCGAACTCTTCCATCTATGACGGCTTGTAGTGCAAGCAAACCGACTACCGCTCCGCTTGCAGTAAAAACATGCAAAACGTAGCTAGCGTTTCTTGAGGCTCTTGATTTAGATCTGCTCATCTAGAGAAACTTACCGCAGAACATTTTCACCAGGCGAGGTAATCAAGACTTATTAGGCTCTATTGTGACTTTTCGGCTTGCTCCACTCTTAAAGATCTCTAAGCCTTTTTGATAATCATCTAATCCAAATCTATGGCTGATAAATACTTCAGGATCGATCACACCTGCCGCAAATAGCTCAACCGCTCTACCAAAAGAATGTAAAACTGCCATGGATCCTATTATGTTAATTTCTTTGTTATAAATCCAAAATGGTTCGACTTCAACTTTTGCTGACTCATTGGCAACACCAAATTGCAAGAATGTTCCACCAGGCATTACTCGCGTGAGTCCATCTTTTATGGCCGGAACAACTCCCGTGCAATCAATCACTACATCCCATCCTCTGGCTTTTTCAATTTCGTCTGCGCTTGTAGCTAGATTGTCAACACCTAAGATTTCTGCAGTCTTTAATTTCTCTCTATTGGGATCAACTATTGAAACTGAAGCAGCTCCATTTCGCTTTGCCATTTCCATCATCATTAAACCCATAGTTCCCGAACCATAAATCAAGTAATCAGAGCCAGGAATTCTAGGTAGAACATCAAATCCTCTTACTGCACAAGAAAGGGGTTCAATTAACGAAGAGTCACTTACTTTTACGCTTTCTGGAAGTTTGTAACAATTCTTTACTGGAGTTTTTAAAAATTCAGCTGCCGCCCCAGCTACAGAAACACCAAGCGCACCCCAGTTTTCACATAAGTTTCCTCTAGCACGCTTGCAATAAAAACATTCACCGCAGTGTAATGAAGGATCTATCGCAACTAGATCACCGACTTTTAATTCATTTACTTTTGAGCCAATTGCTACTACTTCACCGGACATTTCATGACCAGGAATGATGGGTAATGTTGGTGCAAATTCTCCTTCTAAAATGTGAAGATCTGTGCCACAAATTCCAACCGCTGCTACTTTTACTATAACGTCTCGATCTTGAGGCGTTGGATCTTCAAAATTATCAATAGTAATTTGATTAACACCAGAAATTACCGCAGCCTTCATTTAGCGCCACCTCTCACATTCACTGCAATAGAACTCTAACCCAAGATCTTATTGCCAATAATTTGCAGTTATTTGACTATTAGATTAAGGTTTTTTTATTAAGCAGGATACTTATCTTATGGAAAACGCATTCGCTCTACTTTTAGTCGTTATTTTGGCTTCATTATTTGGACTCTGGCACAAGCTAAATCAGGGTTCGATCAAGTCTGCCAAAAATCACCCCAATTTTTCTTCATATTTTTCAAAACATGGGCAGCTCGGAAACGCAGGCACATTGGTTCAATTTTCAACGCAATTTTGCAGCATTTGCCCTGCATCTAAAGAAGTTTTAAAGCAAATTAGTAATCAATATACAAATCTAGAATTTATAGAAATCGATGCAGAAGCCAATCTTGAATTAACTAAAAAATTAACTATTTTAACCACCCCGACTGTTTTAATCCTAGATGAACGCGGTGAAGAAGTAGCTAGATTTTCTGGCAGACCAAATAAAATTAAAATACTTAAATTTATAAATGAGCATTTATTTTTTGATAAACTAGAAAAGAAATTAGTCTAATGTCTACTGCAAAATCATTAATCGACGCAAGAGGTCCAAGATTTAGTGCTTTGCTTACAACTATCGTCTTAACTGTAGTTTTAGTAAGTGAATCGTTCTGGCTATTGATTTTTCAAGCTATCGTATTTCTTATTGGCGCCACATTTGGGCCAGCAAAGTCACCGTACGGAATAATTTATAAGAAATTTGTGCAACCTAGATTGCGGAGTGAACTAATAACTGAAGAATCAAAGCCGCCACAATTTGCCCAAGCAGTTGGTCTAATTTTCGCTGCAACAGGGATTTTGGCTCTGTATTTTCAACTAAATTTACTCTTTCTTATCTCAATTTCATTTGCATTATTTGCTGCAATTTTGAATGCTTTTTTCAATTTTTGCCTAGGGTGTCAAATTTATTTACTGCTCGCAAGATCAATTAAAAAATAGGAGTAAAATGAAATCTGATCTCGTCGAAAATTATCTTTTAAGTGCTAAAGAATTTCTTAAAGTCGCGCAAGAAGCAGAGCCAGCTAAATTAACCAAAAAACCAAGTGAAACTGAATGGTCTGGCTCATATGTAATTCATCATCTAGCAGATTTTGAAATTCACTTTTCACATAGAATTATTAGAATTCTCACTGAGAACAATCCGTTAATCGAGTCATATGATGAATCCGGCTACGCAAATGTCTTGAATTATAAAGACCGTGAGATTTCAGAGTCATTAAACTCAATTTTGGCAAATAGAAAGTTAATTTATGAAATATTGTCAAAGTTGGATGAATCAGTTCTAGAGAAACCAGCAGTTCATTCTGTGAAAGGTGAAATTAAACTAAAGAATCTTTTACAATCTGCTACTGGCCATTTAAATGACCACAGGGATCAATTAAGAGCTGCGATTAATTCGTAGGGCTACGGTACGCCCATACTAGAAGCGGTATTTGTAGCGGAACTCTTACCCAAGCTGCAATAACACCGGCTGTAAATCCTTCACTGGTTAAGTCAATAGCGAACCACCAATTGCCTACCCAAACGATTAAAAGCAATGCTGCTGTGCCAAGTGGCGCCCATTGATACCGCATCAATAACGCAACAGCAAAAATTATTTCCGCAACACCGCTTACGTAAATCCATAAATATGGAGATGGCAAAAAAGGTGGTATTAGATTTAAAAACAAATCTGGATTAAATAGGTGCCCAATACCGCTCAAAAGAAAAACCGTAACCAAGATTCTGGTACCAACAGGTAGTGAGGTAAATCTGTTCATTTGGATCCTTAATAACGATAGAGCTAGGCGCGAGGGTTTGGTGAAATGATCTTAGCCGGATCTCGCTCAATTACTTGCGCCAAAACTTTATCTATCTGCTTCATTATTTCTTTTTCCAAGACCACATCTGCCGCTTTTGCATTCTCTAGGATTTGCTCAGGTCGACTTGCCCCTACGATTGCTGAAGCCACATTTTTGTTTTGCAACACCCAACTGATTGCAAGTTGTGCCATTGTCAGTCCCAAATCATTTGCAATGGGTTTCAAATTTTGAACTGCATTTAATATTTCATCTTTCATAAATTTTTCGATGTTTTGGCCGACACCAGGATCTGCTGCTCTTGATCCAACAGGTGGTTTTTGCCCAGGCAAATATTTTCCAGTGAGAACCCCTTGAGCCATTGGAGACCAAACTATTTGAGAAATTCCTTCTTTCTCACTCAACGGAATAACATCTTTTTCGATGACTCGCCATAACATCGAATACTGAGGTTGACTAGAGACAATTCGATCAAAGTTCATTTCTTTAGCAATCTTGAGCGCTTGCTTAATCTGATCAGCAGTCCATTCTGAAACTCCTATATAAAGAACTTTTCCTTGTCTAACTAAATCTTCAAATGCGCGCAAGGTTTCTTCTAATGGAGTTTCATAGTCAAATCTATGCATTTGATAAAGATCTATGTAATCAATCCCTAAACGTCTAAGAGAGCCATCACAAGCATCCCTAATATGTTTTCTAGAAAGTCCGCGATCGTTTACGCCTTCGCCAATTGGCCAATAAACCTTAGTGAAAATTTCTAAGCCTTCGCGTCTCATGCCTTTTAAGGCATCGCCAAGAATTTTTTCGGCTTTAGTGCCTGCATATACATCTGCCGTATCAAAAGTTGTTATTCCTGCATCAAAAGCTGCGTGCACTGTTTTTGTTGCAAGCTCTGCCTCAACTTGATCTCCGTGCGTTAACCAGTTACCGTACGAAATCGCAGTTATCTTAAAACCCGTATTTCCCAATTTTCTGTAGTGCATTTTTGTTCCCTTACTTGTCTAAATTATTAAGTCGTGCCTTCAAGGGTGGATGTGTGTAATGAACTTTTACATACCAAGGGTGTGGATTTAGATTGGATAAGCTATCTGTTGTTATTTTCACTAACCCTGTTTTTAGTGCCTCTGCATCATCGGTTTCTTTAGCAAAAGTATCTGCTTCGAATTCATTTCTTCTAGAAATAGAGTTATTTACAATTCCAGTGAGCAAAGATATAGGGCTAAATAATAAAACAAATGCTAAAAGGGATATGTGAAAACTAGGCTCACTAGCTCCGAGCGCAGTTGAAAGCTGCGGATAACTTAAAAGCCAACCTAAAATAAATAAGAAAATAAAAGTTTGTGCATTTGACAATAAAAACATAGCTAAAGTGTGCTTCTTTTTGTAATGTCCAATTTCGTGGGCTAAAACTGCAACGATCTCGTTGGTTTCTAGCTTTTCAATTAAAGTGTCAAAAAGCACGATAGTTTTACTTTTTCCTAAACCACTAAAAAACGCATTGGCCTTTGTTGACCGCTTTGATCCATCCATTACAAAAAGATTTTTTAGTGAAAATCCTTGACTTTTACAATAAGCGGCTACTCGCTCTTTTAATTCACCATCTTCTACGGGGGTAAGTTTGTTAAATAATGGAACAATCAAACTAGTCCCGAACATAAACATAAATAATGAAAAACCAGCTACCAATATCCAAGCAAGAATCCAAAACCATTCTTGAAGATTTTCATAAATAAATAAAATTGCGGTAAGAATTACCCCACCCAAAATAATTGAAATCAATAAACTTTTAATAGTGTCAGTAATAAAAACCGACTTGGTAGTTTTATTAAATCCAAATTTCTCTTCAATAACAAATGTTTCGTACCAAGAAAAGGGAAGCCCAATAAGCGAAATAATCAGTCCCAAGATTGCAAAAAATCCCAATGAAACTGCGATTTCATTGAAAAATACTGATCGGATGAAGTTATCTAAAATCGCAAAGAAATCGCTAAACAGAGCTATCAAAATTACAGTGAGGCTAAAAATCGAGTTGACTAGACCTGATTTAAATTTAGCTTCACTATAGGCAAGCGCTTTGATTTTTTGCTCATCGTCATAAAACTCACTAACTGTTTTACTGGTGCTGATTTTTTTGCTTGATTTTTGATTCAAATAATCTAGGCCTGTTTCAAGAACAAAATTTACTAATACAAATGTAACTATGAGGCTAAAAAGTAATTCTGGAGTCATATAGAGAGCATATAAGGTCTAAATTCCCAGTATCAATTTAGCGAAACTTAGATAGATCAAAAGCCCTGCCGCATCAACCAAAGTAGTCATAAAAGGTGCTGAAACAACTGCTGGGTCAAGTCCGATTCTATTGATAGCAATAGGTAAAACACTTCCCACGAAAGTTGCCAAAATAACCACGCTCAATAAGGCGAGCGAAACTACCAAAGCAATTTCATAACCTGTGCCCCACGTGACTGCTCGAAAAATAGCAAAACTTGCCATTGTCAATCCAAGCAAGATGCCAACGCGCATTTCCTTCCAAGCAACTCTTAAAACATCTTTTGTTCTAATCTCTTTAATTGCCATCGCGCGAACAATCGTGGTAGCAGTTTGGGAACCGGCATTTCCACCTGTACCAATAAGTAACGGAATAAAAAAGGTTAGAGCAATAACCGCTTCTAAGCTAGTTTCAAATAATTTCATTACCGAGCCAGTCAAAGTAGCAGCGACAAATAAGACTAATAGCCAACCAATTCTTGATCTAAAAATTCTCAAAACACCAGCTGACATGTAAGGGCGATCAATAGGATTTGCACCACCGATTTTTGAAACATCTTCTGTGGCTTCCTGTTCTAAGATTGAAAATGCATCATCGTGAGTAATAATCCCTACTAATCGATCTTCGCGATCAACCACTGGAACTGCCAGTAAGTCGTTATCGGCAAGACGGCGAGCAACATCTTCTTGGTCTTCATCCGTATGCGCAACAATTAAATTTGATTTTGTAGCAATATTTGCAATCTTTTTATTCGGTGAAGCTAAAACTAAATCTTTTAATGAAAGCGTTCCTATTAGTCTACGAGTTGAATCCACCACGTATAAAATATAAATAGTTTCTGCACTGATCCCGGCATTACGAACTTTTTTCATCGCTTGCGCTGCAGTCAAATCTTCTTTAATGGAAACTAATTGCGGTGTCATAATTCGACCTGCACTCTGCGGGGCATAGCCGAGAAGCGTGGTTGTTGCAAATTTTTCTTTTGCGCTCACCCCTTCAAGTAAGCGAACAGCAACCCCAGCAGGAACTTCGTCAAATAGTCTTGCGCGGTCATCTGGATCTAATTCTTCAATAATGTCATTTACTTCATCAGCCCTAAGCGCATTCAATAAATTTGCTTGCTCAGTTGGAGCTAATTTTTCAAATACATCTATCGCACCATCTTTGGAAAGCAATCGAAATAGCACTGCTTGGTCAACTAAGTTCAATCGAACTATTTCTTCGGCAATTTCCACATCTTTATAGCCTGGAAGTGCTTCACGTACTAATTCCAAATTTCTTAAGGCTAAATTTTCTAAAATTTCTTTCATGGCGACCCCCTCTCAGAGCATCGCCCTGGTTATGCGATGCAGCTAGTTACCGAGTTTGAATTTTGAATTAATTCTTGTTTAAAACTTGGGGGTTCTGATGAATTAATCATGAAACCACCACCTAGATATAAATTTTACGGTCAAATCTTAGCAAGCAAATTTCTTCAAAGCCTCACCGGAGAGACGATAAACCGTCCATTCATTCATAGGCAAAGCCCCAATAGATTCGTAAAACTTAATGGAGGGCTCATTCCAATTCAGTACCCACCATTGAAAGCGTTCATATCCGCGATCAACACAAATTTTTGCAAGCGTTTTCATCAGATTAAGCCCTATTCCATTTTTTCTGTATTCAGGTTTCACGTAAAGATCTTCCAGATAAATGCCTTCTTTACCAAGCCAAGTTGAATAATTTAAAAACCAAATAGCTATACCAACAATTTTTTCATCAATCTCTGCAACATGACAATGAGTAACAGAGTCGGGCTTAAATAATGATTCGTGAATGTCTGATTCACTTGCTATTACTGCGTCAGGTGCTTTTTCATACTCAGCTAACTCTTTTATTAATCCCAAAATTTGGGTAACATCAGCTTCGGTGGCCAAGCGAATTATCATAAAGACTTCTCTCCCTTTAAAAAAAATTTAACCATGTAACCATTTAATAACTTTTGTCGTTATTTTTTCAGCTATACGACGGCGACTAAAGGTTGTTAGTTTTAGAGGGCCTTGAAATTTGGGTTTAATGATTGACTTAGCAGATACAAATTCCAATAACCCTTCTGGTCCGTGAATTCGCCCGTAGCCACTTTCTTTTACACCTCCAAAGGGAATTGAGGCGACTCCCGCGAATGAAAATACAGAATTAATAGAAACCATTCCACATTCAAGTTGACTGGCTATTTCTTCTGCGTGTTTCTTTGAAAACACTGCTGCTGCCAAACCAAAATTACTTTTATTCGCTAAATCCACAGCATGCTGATTCGATTTAACTTTATTGATAGCAATTGTTGGGCCAAAAGTTTCTTCAGTCATAGCAACTGATGTTTCTGGCACTTCTAACATAATGGTTGGCAATACATAAGGTGCCTGAATTGAATTTGGACCTCCGACTAAAAAATTAACTCCCTCAGCTTCTGCTGACTTTAAATGCTTCTCAATTACCTGAAGTTGAGATGGCATGGTTGCAGGGCCATAACTAACACCTGGTTTGACCTCTAAGGCCAATTTTTTAATTGTGGTAATGAATCTGTCTGCAACTTTCTCGTGCACATAAATTCTTTCAGCACCAATACAAGATTGACCAGCATTTGCCATTGCCGACCAGAGGGCATATTCAGCTGCTAGTGAGATATCGGCATCTTCAGCAATGATTACAGGATCTTTGCCACCACATTCCAAAATCACTGGCGTCATATTCTGAGCACAACTTGCAGCAACTTTTTTTGCTGTTTTGGTAGATCCCGTAAACGCAATCTTGTTTACCGCAGCTTCAGTTAAATACTTACCCGTTTCCGCAAGACCGGTAATAGTTATGAAAACATTTTTTGTTTTAGTCGCAACTTCAAAACTTTTTGCAAGCCACAGCCCCACCGCAGGAGTAAATTCACTAGGTTTAAAAACCACTGTGTTTCCAGCCGCTAGCGCATATGCGATGGAACCTACGGGCGTGAAAACTGGATAATTCCAAGGCCCAATTACACCTACTACTCCTAGCGGCATAAATTGCACTTTTGAATCCATATTGAAAAGTAAAATTCCAGAAGGCCTGCTTTGCGTTTCCAGAACAGCTTTAGCATTTTTTGCTGCCCATGAAATATGTTCAATTGCAAGAGCTACTTCTAGGGCAGCATCTGCATCTGGTTTTCCTGTTTCTCTAACCACCAAACTAGAGAGTTCTTCTAAATTATTTGCAAGATACTTAGCCCATTGTAATAGTAAAACTTTTCTGTCATAAAAACTCAATTGCTGCCACATGGCTCGCATCAGTTGCGCATTATTTACAGCATCTTCTACCTCGTATTGTGAATAATTTATGTAATCTGCCAGCCGTTCGCCAGTGATGGGATTATTCTTTGAAAAGGTTGATTTTCCTTGCAAATTTTGCTTCAAATCTAAATTCATGACTCAAGACTAGAGGGTACGAACTTTGACCACAAATAGAATTCCTTCGTGAGTTCAAAAATTGATTTTGACGTAGTGGTGATTGGGTCCGGCTTTGGTGGCTCTGTTGCAGCGCTCCGTTTAGCAGAAAAAGGATACAAAGTAGCTGTCATAGAGGCAGGCAAGAGATTTAACGATGAAGATTTTCCAAAAACTTCCTGGAATTTAAAAAAATTTTTATTTTTTCCTAAGTTAGGTTTTAAGGGTATTCAACGAATTCACGCCTTACCTGATGTTTTAATTTTAGCTGGCGCAGGTGTTGGTGGTGGTTCATTAGTTTATGCAAATACTCTGTATCAACCTCCTAAAAGTTACTTTGACGACAAGCAGTGGTCACATATCACTGATTGGGAAGAAGAATTACTTCCAAATTTTCAAATCGCAAAAAAAATGTTAGGCGTTAGAGAAAATCCATTTCTTTCGCCAGCTGATGAAGCTATGAAAAAAGTTTCCCAGGCAATGGGAGTTGAAAATACTTTTCGAATGACCCCTTTAGGAGTTTTATTTAGCAACTCGCTTGGTCAAGAAATTTCTGATCCCTATTTTGGGGGGCTTGGCCCAAAGAGAAATAGTTGTACCCTTTGTGGCTCATGTATGACTGGTTGCCGATTTAATGCAAAAAACACCCTGGTAAAAAATTACTTATATTTTGCTGAAAAATTAGGTGTAGAAATTTTTCCAGAATTTACGGTAAACAACGTGCAGCAACTAGCAGATTCTTCTTGGAAAATCTCTGGTAAAAAAAGCGGTTCTTGGTTTAGTCGAGAAAAAAGTTTTGCTGCAAGCCAAGTCGTATTCGCTGCTGGTGCATATGGCACGCAAAAATTACTTCACACCCTCAAAGCAAAAGATTTTTTGCCCAACCTTTCTGATTCACTAGGAAGACTTTCACGGACAAATTCTGAAGCCCTGACTGGTGCGATAATGCCGCTAAAAAACACTGAAGATTTTTCAAAGGGTGCCGCAATCACCTCGTCATTTTTCCCCGACAAAAACACCCATGTTGAGCCAGTGCGTTATGGCAAGGGCAGTAATTTTATGGGTCTTCTGCAAACAGTTATGTCGGATGGAATTAATGCTAAAGAACGTAGAAGAAGTTGGATAAAAAACATTGTAAAAAACCCTTCAGCAATTTTTAAGATTCTTTATTTAAGAAAATGGAGTGAAAGATCCATAATTACTTTGGTAATGCAAAATATTGATTCATCTATAACGCTTCAGAGTAAGAAGTCAATTTTTGGTTGGGGATTAACCTCTAAGAATGATTCAGCTACACCTAACGCTACTTATATTCCCGCAGCAAATGAGGTAAGTAGAAAGATTGCCCAAATCTACGGTGGTACACCTGCTGGTCATCTTGGTGATTTGATTTCAGCTCCATTTACTGCACATTTTGTCGGTGGCTGCGTAATAAGTGATAATCCTGAAAAAGGAGTAATTGATCCATACCACCGAGTTTGGAACTATCCGTCTTTACATATTGTTGACGGATCAAGCTTGACTGCAAATTTGGGCGTGAATCCATCGCTAACTATTACTGCTCAGGCCGAAAGAGCGTTTTCATTTTGGCCTAATAAAAATGAAGCCGATACTAGACCAGCACAGGGCGATCCTTACAAAAAATTATCGCCAATCCTGGCAAATCAGCCAGCGATAAGTAATTTCTAAACTAAGGCTTCTGAAACCATATCGAGCACAAGCGGCTTTACTTTTGTTGCGTAAAGTTCAATAGATTTCATTAACTTGGAATGCGACATTGGCCCGTTTGCGTACTTTAAATCAAATCGATTTGCACCAACAGATTTAATTGCATAGGCCATTTTCTTTGCAACAGTTTCTGGAGAGCCAACATATAGCGAACCATAATGAACTTCACTTAAATAATGTTGCTTAGTCAACTTGCCCCAGCCACGTTCGCGACCAATGCGCCCAAATGCAGCCTCATAATTTGGCCAAAGTTCCTCGATAGCTTGCTCGTCAGTCTCTGCAATGTGGCCAGGTGAATGAATAGAAACTGGCAACTGCGCTTTATTCAAATCTTCTAAAGTGCGGCGGTAAAGCTCAGCAAATGGTGCAAATCGTGCAGCATCTCCGCCAATAATTGCCAGCGCTAAAGGCGCATTAAGTTTTGCTGCTCTAACTACTGATTCGGGTGAACCACCAACACCAACTCTTACTGGTAGGTATCCCCGCTCAGTTTTTGGATAAACCTCTTGATTATTTAGTGGTGCGCGAGTACTTCCAGACCAAGTTACTGGGCCTTCTTGGACTAATTTCATTAAGAGTTGTAACTTTTCTTCAAACAAGACATGGTAGTCAGATAACTCATAACCAAATAAAGGAAACGACTCAGTAAAAGATCCACGACCAGCAGTGATTTCTGCGCGACCATTTGATAAGCCATCAACCGTGGCGAATCTTTGATACACCCGAACCGGATCGTCACTAGAAAGAACTGTAACACCGCTACCTAGCACAATATTTTTGGTTACTGTTGCAATTCCAGCTAATACTGAGTCTGGTGCTGAAATTGCATAGTCATCCCTATGATGTTCACCAACATTAAAATTATTTAAGCCAACTTCATCAGCAAGCTTTGCTTGTGAGACTACATCTCTGATTACCTGACCTGCAGATACCGGAGTTCCAGCATCATCTAACGTCATATCCCCGAAGGTGTCTAGTCCAAATCTAATTTCGCTC
>VFQT010003707.1_pt1 | contig 13625 bp, 23 predicted proteins | sample 3512381 | NCBI WGS metagenome assembly VFQT01 (sample SAMN10412376, study PRJNA504923) | tailings metagenome | isolation source: Relicate 2 Philex TSF3 active mining site | place: Philippines: Tuba, Benguet | collected 2017-08-29 | reverse complement strand
TGAACACCGCGTTTCAAGTATCGTCGGCGCCGATAGACGGCGCAAATGGCAGCCGCAGAACGTCGCATGAAATCCGCCGCAATGGCCAGCGCGATGAAAGACGCCGGCATTTTTCATGGAAAGCGCCCGATGCCTGGCCCCTGTCCGATTTGCGGCGCCGCAGTCGCGCCGGAAAACCTTTATCAGCACATTGCCACGGTGCGCTGTAACGGCGGCCGTCGCGGTAACTGACGTCGTCGCCGCGTTAATGACGCGGCGGCGCCGGTCATGCCTGAGATTGACTCAGACATTGCCGGCGCCGATTCACGGCGCGTAAGGAGACAAATACAATGGATGCCGCCCGCATTGTCGGTTTTGTATCGCTTCCACCGTCCGGCGATTTGCCATTTCTGTGCACGCCGGAAATTCTCGCCGTACACCGAAAGACAACGGTCGAAAAGATTACATCGTCGCCTCGCATGATGGCAATTGTTGCCGCTGAGCGCGCTAGGTGGGAGGCTTGGAGCCGCTCCCCCATTCACTGCGAATCGCCAATGTCGCCGGTTCGCGCCTTTTTTGGCGTCGACCCCGCGCCGACCATGATTGTGTTGGTGACGCCGTGAAATATCGCGGTTTGCTAGTAATTGCGTCCATCATTTCGTCGTCCAATGACGTTGTGGGCTGCAATTTCTCTTGACAATTGGAGTCGATACCGTGGCCGAAATTGAAATTACAGCGCCGACTCTAGGCAGAATTGTCTACAAACGGACGCTTTTGTCTGTGCCGTCGTGGGAGTTTCCACCATACAAATCAAGCCGAAAAGAGGTGGTCACACACGATCAAATCGGGATTGTGCTTGACACATTGGATGAATTGGTTAGAGCCGCAATCTGGAATGGAATTGGTTTTGTTGATTCCGGCGAATGGCTGAAACCGTGGGATACAGACCCTTATCAGCAAGTCGGCTGGCTGTATCCGCCAGTTGAAACCCGGAAACTGAAAATCGTTACCGGCGCGGTGCTGGCACAGTTTGAATAACAATATCGGCCGGCGACGGCCGATATTGCTTGAAAGGATACAAATGCCTATTTTGCCTACTAGACGAGAATTGACGAACAGAGACGCCCGCTCATATCGTCAAATGGTCTTTGATTTCGCGACGGAGCTAAGCGACGCGGCGGTCTTTGATAGTCCAGACTCTAACGATGACATGAAAGACAAAGCCGCTCGTTTCATTTTTGCGGTAGTGGAGCGCTCAGAGTCGACGCGACAAATTGATTGTGATTGTGATTGCTGCCGGAAATGGCGCGAACATTGGGAAATGACGGCCGCTAACTTTGTGAGGTTGTGAATATGCCTATCTCTGACGCTGACAGCCCGTTGACTGAGGAAAGCGCCGGCTTGACGTTTGTTGAACGTGTCGTTTCATACAGCGGCGACGGCCGACACATGCTTATTTGTGAACGGTCGTTTATCAAGCGGACAGTCTGGAATGTTTGCGACACCGCAGCCGGAAACGAAACGCTTAAGCGTTATACGCAAACCGATTTCGACGGTATGCAGGCGCTGCGCCGCGAATGGTGTGAGCGTCACGCTTGCGAATTCGCACCATTTAAGGACAATTCGCGATGACGTCGGACATTGATTTTGATTGGATGGACGACGTTGTTAAAGACGTCACCCTAGAGCGGGCGGCGCAACTGGGAATGAGTCAAGCCCTTATCGACAAATTGCGCGCTGTCGCAGACAAGGCGGACACACCGTATCTGTTTCGAACGACGCTGGAAGGCGGTTTTTCTGGCGAGCCGGAGGACGACGGCACTACCAAAATTTCTCACATTGGGAGTCTTGATTCTTATTTGGTTCATATGCTTGGATGGCTGGAGTCGCACAGAATCATTGACATTCAAGTGAGGGAAGCCGCGTTTTCTAAGCGCAAATTTCGCCCGGTCTTTGAGGGCGAGTCAATTACACTTAGCGACGGCACAGTCACAAGCGGCGTCGGTGTCGACTTGAAAAGCGACACGATGACGACAACCGATGATGGATTGCCGGTCAAGAGTCGCGACAATCCACGCCGCAAATATCACGAGCTACGCGCTAAAAGCCCTGCTGAGGCTGAGCGATATTGGAAGCGCGTTAAAGCGGCTGCGAAAGGATGGGAGACGCGCCAGCAATCGCCTAAAGCAAAGGCGGCGAAAAAGCGCGCAGATGCAGCCGAAAAGAAATATCGCAAACTCCTGAAAACCGACAAAGAGGCTGCGGCTAAATTCAAGCGCCGTTCTGAGGCGGCAAAAAAGGCGGCTAAGAGCCGTCGGAAAGGCAAAACGAAGACGTGACAGATATTGAGCCGCCGCACATTTACGATCTTGAAGCCGAGGACTGGACGAAACCCCTGTCCGGCTCTGGTCTATTGTCTAGCGGCGTCGAAATCTATTACGACGGCGCGTCATCGTTTCGGACATTGGCTGAAACGATGGTGCGCGTCGGCGGTGTGTGGGCGGCTCATTTTGGCGGGCGGTATGATTTGCTTTTGTTGCTGCCATATCTGCCACGTCCAATAGAAATGGTCGTCGTCGGAAACACGATTCTTTCAGCAACGTTTCCGGCGCGTAAAGGCAAATTGATTATTCGGGATACATATCCCGCATTTCTTGCGTCACTCAAAAAGATTGGCGAGTCTGTTGGTGTTCCCAAGCTTGATTACAATCGGTCTACGCTGCGCGCGCTTTCAGCGCATGATCTGAGGCGCTACAATATGAATGATTGCGTCATTCTGCATAAGGGAATGGTGCAAATGCTCCAAGCATTCAAGACGCTGCGAATGACGCGCAAATGGACGGCCGGAGGCGCGGCTATTGAGGCGCTGAGAATTCTAGAGCCGCAAGCGTGGCAACACTTTATCGCCAACCGAATTGACAGCCGCACCGCCGTTATGGCTAAGCCGACAGCGCCGGGCGGCATTGTCGATTGTGCCTATTACGGACGCAAATCCGGAGTGTATGTGTATGACATTAAATCGTCGTATCCGGCGCGCTATTCGCAGGGTCCAATGGGCGCGGGGTTGCAGGCGGCGAGCATTAAGGATTGGAATCATCCGCAAGCAATCTTGCTCGTGAAATGGAAAACAAAGGGGCGCATTGAATTTGCCGCGCCGGCGCTGTCGCGTTTTACGCATTCCGGCTCAGGCTTGTGCGAGGCGTGGCTAACGTATCCTGAGCGGATGAACCTAGAACCGTTCCTAGATAAACGCATGGTCGTTACCGGCTACAAACCAACCGTTGTCTTTAATGTCGGAGCCGTGTTCGCGTCGACTATGTTTAAGTTGAAAGAAAAAGCGAAATTGCCGTTTGCTAAAGTGTGGGCTAATTCGGCGCATGGTAAATTTCTAGAAGACCCTATCAAAGACATGTGGACGTCAAAGCCTAGTGAGGATGCTAGACATTATCCGGGCGTTGATTTGTATCGGTCTGACGTCGACATTTTCGGCGATGGGTTGTGTGATCCATATTATCAGCCGGTCATGGCAGGACTAGTTTACGGGCGCGCCAGAGCCGACATCACGTCAATTCAAATTGCTGTGGAAAAAGCCGGCGGAGAATATCTTTACACCGACACCGATTCAATTCATTGCACATTGCCGCCCGACCGGATGCCGGTATCGCTCAGCACAGAGCTAGGCGGATTGGCACTTGAGGGCGGGCCGTATGACGCGATATACCTAGGTCCTAAACTTTATTGGCTTGGCAATGCTAATGAAACAATTAAGACGGCGTCGAAAGGGGTTAATATTGGATCCTTGAAATCCGGCAAATTTGAAAACGGGGTTTATTCGGAAACAGTCAATGGCGAAGACTTGCGATTGGACGTTTACGAAAGAGTGTTGAAAACTGGCAGCGCTCAAATTCTGAAAACCGGCGTGCGCTCATTTGTCAGCGGCGCCGGGAAAGCGAATTGGAGCGAGCCGATTAACGAAATCCGGACAATTAAAATGACATGGTCCGGGCGGCAAGAGACTACCAGCGGGCGGGCGAAATTCCGCCATTTTGAACGAGGAACAGAATGAAAAAGGATAAGCGCACCGGTCGGTTTACCGTCAACCCGAATTCCAAGCGCCAACAGAAATTGCGCGCTAAGGCTATGGGCGCCGCGACGCCCGCCGCGACGGCTCAGCCGCGCGCTTCCAGTCCGGGCGTCGGCGCGCCTCAGAGCGTGCCGGCATCCGCGTTTGCGGGTTTCGCCGCGACACCGCCGGAGCCGCCGCAGGGCGCTTCCACGGCGCCCGACGCGACCGCTGACGGCGCCGCGCACGGCCCATCCACGGTTGACACGGCGCCGTCTACGGGCGAGCCGTCCGTTGGCGCCGACGGCGCTAGCCACGTCGACGATTATTTTTCCCCCGTCGACACAAGCGCTAACGCGCCTGAACCGGAAGTGTTGCCGCCGGTCGGCGACGACAATCCGTCCAGCGACGACGCCGGCAAAGGCACAAAGCGCACAAAGCGAAAAGACAAATTTTTTTCGGCCGGCGTTGTGGAAATGCTCGCCGGTGGATGGTCTACATATGTCGGATTCAGACACGATTGGATTAGCCGTCTAGATCCGAATGAGCCCGGCACCGCCGAAATTCGCGAGGCTGCCACGATTAACGACACTGAAAAATCAATGCTGACGTCCGCGCTTCAGGAATATATGGCGGAAACCGATTTTGAATTGACGCCGGGCGAAGAATTGGCGTTGGTTATGGGAATGGTTTTTGCGCCGCGCCTGATTATGCTGGAGGGCGCTTTGTACGCCGGGCGCAAACATGCCGCGTCATCGCAAAAGTGAGACGCTGCGCCGGCCGTCGTCGAAACCGACGGCCGGTCCTCTTGTGTATCCGCCCGGTTATCCTCCAACCGCGTCAATCGAAATTGCGACGCTGATAACGACGCTTCACAAAATGGGAATGACCGTCATTGTCCGTTGGAGTCTCGGCGGTCATTATGTCGTCAGAGTGTCATCCATAAAGCGGCGGGCGCGATTCACTAAAGACACGCTAAACGCTGTTATTGCACTGTTAAAGGAAATTCGCAATGTCAATGCCCGACGGAAAATCCCATCTCAATAAACGCGAGAGTTTGGGAATCTTTGGACGCAACGGATCCGGCAAATCGTCGCTGACTTGGGAGATTATCAAACGATATCGCCAGCGCGGCGGTTCAGTGATGGCGCTAGACCGTCAACGTCAATTCGGAGAATATAGCGTGTGGCCGGGTCTAGAGAATCTAGATACGTGGCTTAAAAACAAAGTGCTAGGCCGCTTTAAGGGTCTTCTAGTGCTAGACGACGCCGATATTTTCATGAATTCTCGTTCTAGCCAGCCGTGGAAAGACCTCATCGCGGCAAATCGACACTGGAATATTGATATTCTCGTGTCGTCGCGTGCTCCACAAAATATTGATGTGACATTGCTTGGCACGCTGTCGGTTATTTGCGTCTTTTGGACGACGTCGCCGCACGCTCTAAAGCACCTTGAAAAGCTGTTGTCGGAATTCCCTGAAGCAATGTCGATGATTCCGCAACAGCCTTACGAATATCTAGAAGTAAATTTCAAGACGCGCACCGTAACTAAGCGCACAACGCGAGAAATCAAATGATAATCATTATCGCTCTGTTGATTGCTATTCTTTCGTTTTATTTTGGACGTAAATTTGCTTATCAAGAAATTGATTCAGACGAATTTGCGCGAGAATATACCGAGTCAATTGAAGATCTGGGATATCGCGTTTTGTGTCCTATGCACTGTGATAAGTGTATCAAACACGCTCGCGAATATCTGAAAGACGCCGATGAAAAAAATTAGTAAATGACCGCTACATTACCTATTGCATTGGAAGGCTATAAAGTGAAAATCAAACTGTGCTGTCGGTATGAAAACCAAAATACACTGTCGCTCGTTTCCGCAGAATGTGGCTGCGGCCATCGGTTAATCATAACCCATCGATGATTATTCTGTCAGCATTTGCGACGGGTTCTTATTGTCTTCTAGCGGCGCTGTTTTCGGAGGATTGAAATGAAAAATGGAATTGTGTTTTTGAAGTCTATTCGCACTGACAGTCCGGTTATGTGGATGACGTCTGACGTCCAGAAAATCGGCTCGCAAAATACAATTGTGTTTGCTGAGGATAAGCGCCACCCTATTTTCAGCGGCGGGCGTATGACACTGAGCCGACCGGCCGATTATTCGGCGTGTGGAATGGGTTTGTGGCTTCCTCCGGGCGTCGCACGCCGCGTTTATGAACCGCAAGTGATGGCGGTTCTAGAGCGTGACAACGCAATTGTCGCGGGGGCCGCGCTGACAGCACATGCCGTCTATTCGATTGCAGCCAATCGCAATCCAAAAGACTTGATTTTCGGCGCTGATAATTCCTATGGCGGCTGTCTGCCGGTTTATCTGGCGTGGGCCACGTCGGGGCATATTGAGCACGTCGGAGAACCGGAAAATATCGCGTTCCGGCTGGCGTCGCTTCTAGGCACCATCATTGCCCGGCGGGAGGTCATGTCTTGACGCCGACAATTCACTATTGCGCGTCATGGTCGCAAATGCCGCCCGGCGTCGTCGACATGAGGGAAATTCTGTCGACAAAAATATCTGATTTGCCGGCTCCGGGCGCGCTTTGCTATGTGAAACACAAGCGACAAACGGCGTCGTTTATCGGTGCTGTGCAATTGCTGGCGCAATTCGGCGTCATTTCCATTGGTAGGGAGTATAAGCCGCCGCTTAACACGGTCGCAGACATTCACGGGCTTACAATCAAAATGATTAAGACTGCTCTTAATCAGTTTAAGACGCCTCATCCGTTACTGATAACGGATTTGCACGTCGCGGCGGCGCTTGCCGGTCGGGCGCCTGTATATGTGATTTCATCGACATTGCCGCCGCAATGGCTTTTGACGGAGTGCCGACGAAACGGCGTTGTTATTGCGCTCAAAGAGAGACGAATAACCCCGTGAAATCAACAGGTTAGCACTCCTCTAGACCGGCCCTGAGCCGGTCTAGTCTTATGTTTTCGGGGCCAATATCGGTCCCTAGAGGAGTCTACCAGTGAAACAGCACCTGATTACCGCCGCGATTGCGCTTGGCGTGTCCGCTCTGTATTTCCATGCCATCGGTCCGGCCGTCTCCAAGGCGATGTCGAAGGATGACGCTGAGCCCGCTCCTAAGTGAACGCGGTCGCGCTGTCGTTTTTCTTCATTTGACGGAGTTTCAAAATGGCTGATTTTACCTCCAAGCGCCGCGCCGACGGCGTCGCCGGACCTCTCGCCGGCGTCGATACTACCTACACGTTTAACGTCGTGGGTCAGATCGTGACGACCGATGAGCAGGCGCCGTTCTTCAATACGGTTTCCGACGTCGCGATTTCGGCAAATCATACGGTGCTGACTCCGACGCAGACGCCCTCGTCTGGCTGGACGCTTGCCCAGATTGCGGCGTTTTTTGCGTCGCATCCGGCGCCTCTTGTCAACATGAACATTCCATTTGTCAGCGTCGCCGCGATGATTGCTGGAATGATTCTTTACACGGTCCGCCGCACGCCGGACGGTAAGACGATGCAGAGCGATTTGAATCTCGCGACGCTTCAGTCTGCCAGCGACTACCAGAACACGCGTGTTCAGGTTGAAGCCAACGGTAAGATTGTTTTTGACGGCGTGACCTACGCTCGCCTTGCTTGGACGGCGCAGAATCCTGCGGCGCTCATGACGGTGTCGTGGTCTTTCGGCAAGTCGCTTGACCTCCGCGACGGTGTTCAGGAAGCGGCGCCCGTCAAGATCTGACGCCAGCGCTGAATCCTCCAAAACCCGCCGCAAGCGTCAAACTTGCGGCGGGTTTTTTCATAAGGAAAATCAATGTCGCTTCCATTCCCGCTGAATCACTTTGGCACCGACCCCGCTGACGCCGTCGTCGCGGCGGTTAATGCTTTTCGGGGGCGCTTTGTTCGCGCAATTCGCGACGTTCAAGCGCGCAAGAAACTCGCCGGTATTAACCTTCAACCCGGCGTGCGGCTTGACCTTAACAATTGGAATTCTCGCGATGCGTTGCAGGTAGCCGCTCGATGGGTTGCGCTCCTCAAGCGCTATCCCTCCGATATGGCCGATGCGACGTTTAAGGCTATGTCGTCGCAGGGCGCCGATGACGACGCCCGCGCTTTTGAACCGATTACCATGACGGCTATTGCAGCCGTCGTTATTCCGTTGCTGCCTGTTATCATTCCCGCAATCGCCGGAATGGTAACGGCGGCCGTCGGAGTCGCCGGCAATATGCAGGCTGAATCCGAGGAAACCAAACGCGCCCGGCTCGCCGCAGAGCGCAAGGCAAAGGAGGAGAAAGAAAAGCGCGCCCGCAACCTCAAGATTGCAATTGCCGCCGCTGGCGTCGTCGCAGTCGGCGTCGGCGTCTATTTCTATTCAAAGCGAAAGTGAAATCATGGCGACGTTTAAGCCCGTCGACAGAGCCGGCAAGGTTTCGCCCGGTCATGTCGCAAGCATCATCGGCGCTGAATCTGCCCGACGCGAAACCGTTTGCTTTGTCCGATTTGCTGCGATTGGCGCCGCTGTCGGAATTGCTGCAACCCTTTATTACCGTCTCAAAAAGACGGCTCCGGTGTGAAAATGTCTGATTTCGACCACGGTATGGAAGCCGATTTGAATCGCAATTCTGAGTCTGAATATCGCCGCGCGCTTGACGACGCCAGCGCTATTGAGGCTAAGAGCCGTCTTAACCGTAGCCGCGCGATGGGTTTTGCGGTCGGCGCGGTCGCCGGTCTTGTCATTACTTCAATCGTCCTCAAGGCGATGGGGCGCTGATAATGAGTGTCGCTAATCTCACCGTCGAGGAGCGCACGCGATTTCGCGAAATTGCGTCGCGCTTTAATGCTTTCGCCGCTGAAAACAAGTTGAAGCCGGATGAGGCAATCGCCGCACAGGCAGCGCTTACCGCCGCGCTGGCGTCTGACAAAGCGCTTGAAGTGTTTCCGGGCGCGCTTGAGTTGCTGCCGATGCCCGCCGCATCCAAGGCGATTCTCCGTCGTCTGATTAAGGAGGCACGCGAAAAGAATAACTCCGCGTCTCCTACAGGCAACCGCAACGCCGACGTTGCAATTTTCGTCGCGCTTGGCGTGCTGACGGGCGCTGGTCTGGCCTATTTTCTGAGGTGACAAATGCAGGGTTTTTATCGAAGCGCAGACAGAGGCGCGGCAATCTTTGAATTGGTAAACGGAAAAGAGCCGGGCTTTTTGGATGACGGTTTTGTGCCGCTCCAAACGTTTGATAACGTCGCCGCCGGTCAATCCGTCGTCGTCGCCTTGGACGACCCTGCCAATATCGGCAGCGATTTGCGTAAAATCGCGCTGATTTTTGACGACACTCAGGTGCTTACCGTCGCGCCGCAGGAGGAAGGCACGACCAAGTCTTATCCCGTCGATAAGATTATGGGGCGGCGATTGACGGTGTGGGCTGACAAAGAGGTTGACGCCCGCGTTAACGTCATGTCGCGAACCGACGCGCTTAAGGCGGTTGAAAACTCAGACGTCGGCGTCTTTGAGGAAATCAACAAGACGATTGATGAGCAGGCTGAAAAGCAACGCAAGGCGGTTAATCGCGTGCTTATCGGCGTCGGCGTCGTCGTCACTGTCCTTATCGTCGCGGCTGCTTACGCGCTTCCACGCGTCAAGCTGCCGTCAATCAATGCGGGTTGATTGTGCTGCACATTGGATGCCCGGTTAACAAATCGCTAACCGACAAACCGCCGGATTTGTCGCGCTATCGTGTCGGGCTTTCCAAGGTGCCGCACAAAGCCGATATCAATATTCACAATCAACGGATTACAGTTGACCGCGAATATTGGAATCGGCTTAGCGACGACGGAAAGCGGCTTTTGCTTTTTCATGAAATTGCGCATTTGCAGAATAGCGGATGCGCAAAATCCTGTGAGGGGAAGCCGCTTGGTTGCGAACGATGCGCCGACAATAGGGCCGGCGCTTGTCTCGCATTGTCTGGTTTCACTGTTGAGCGCATGAGGAGCGCAGTAAGGGAAATGCGAATGAGTCGAAACACTTTTGAAGGCGACGTTTCTGCCGGGTTTTTCTCGGCTTTCCGCCGTTTGAACGGTACGCAGTATACGCAGCCAAACGACATTGCGATTACGTCTGGTATGACGACGTCGACGTCCGGCAACCTTAGCGTTGTTTCGACGCCCGATGCCGGCATTCCTGAGAGTAAGCAGCCGGCGCCTATGCCGCCTGAAATTGACGGTCCGGCTAAGGCGCCTCCGCCGTCCGGCGTCGAAAACGTGCCGCAATGTGCTTGCAAGACCGCCGGCCGCAATTGGGAATGGATTATTGGCGCTGCCGGCGGATTGTTCGCGCTTGGCATCGTCATTTCTGGAGGTGGAAAGTGAAGTATCTGCCCGGCGCCGTTTTGCTTCTAGGCGCGGCCGTTATCGGCTACGTCGCTTATCGCCACATTGCAGGAGGCCCCTTGAAGCATCCGCTTAAGAGCCAGATTCTGGCTTATCCGATTACGCGAAAGGTTATTTCGTCCGGTTTCGGAAAGCGAAAGCATCCAAAGACCGGAAAGGAATCTTTTCACAATGGTATTGATATCAAGACCAAGGTCAAAAACGGTGTTCCCGACCCCGACGGCACGCCGGAAATCGGTTTGCACATTTTCGCGCCGTTTGACGGCAAAGTTTTCCGCAAGTTTACTGACGAATTCGGCGGACTGTCGCTGATTATTGTTAGCCGCGATGGCTGGAAAATGGGCTTTGCGCATTTGCTGTCGGCGCCTGTAGAGGTTGGCGAGGAATTCAAGGCCGGTGATTTGATTGCCGCGTCTGGTAATTCCGGCGGCTCTACCGGCCCGCACATTCATTTGACGTTGCGCAATCCTGACGACGTCATCGTCGACCCCGCGCCTTTCTTTGGAGTGTGAACCATGCGCGCATTTTTGATTGCTCTTATCCTCAGCGTCTGCGCTCCTTTGTGGGCGCAGACGTTGCCGCCTACCGACCCGACAGAGGTAACGATTGACTCGCAAGCGTCAGTGACGCAGTCGGTTACGGTGTGCCAAAACATTGCGGCTGTAACTAATCTGTGGACCCTTGCGCCGGCCGCTATCAACACGGCGTCAACTCTTTGGCTTGTCCGTTACGTCACGATTCAAAATATTGAATATAGCGCGGCGCCGTTTACAGCCGAATATTTTGCGGTCAAGGTTGGCGGTTCATCGCCTGCGGCGCTGACGGATGGAATGCGTCTCTTTTCTGGAGCGTCGCTTCAAGTGAATGTGCGGCGCCCCGTCAGTAAATCCGTCGTCGGAGGAACCTTTCCCAACGGTCCGATTCCTATTTGGCTGAGGCCGTCAGACGCCACTGTTTCAACCTGCATCACATGGTGGATTTGAATATGTTCATTACGTTGCTTTTTGTCGCCGCTCAGATTGTAACCCCGCCTAGCGGTCCGTCGCTTGTTGCGCCCGGCGGTAACATGGCGCCTCCTGCGGCGTCTGTTGACGCAACGTTTGCAACCATTGCAACGGAGGCCGGTCTTCCAAATAGTCGAAAGCTTCAAAACGGAGCCGGTATCGGCTTTGTCGATGGCGGCGCCGGAGGGAGTCTTACTATTTCAAATACCGGCGAAACCTCGCAATCCTGCCAGCTTGACGGCGGTTCTAATTGTCAGCTTACCGGACAATTCCGCGCCGCCGTCACGTCGCCGCTTCCGGGGTTTTCGTTCCACGGTTCCGATGGGTGGGGCACGGCAACGTCATATGGTATGGGAAAAGTTGCCGGCAATTTGAATTTTTATGCTGACAGCACAACCAACCCGTCTGCGTCTTTTAATCGCAACGGCACAATGATTCTTGCCAGCGCTCAAGCCGGAAATCCGCGTTATCTTGAATGTTACGACGGCGGCGTTGCAGATTATTGCCAGTTTTTGACGACGTCGGCCGGCGATGATTTTCTTGATATTGACGCCCAAGTAAGAGCTAATTTTGGCTCCCTTACGCTGGCAGCGTATGCCTTTGACGGTGTAACCGACGCAGGCCTTTATTACGCTCCAGCCGGAAACGGCGCTCCGATTGTTTACAATAACAGTGGTGACGCGGGCGTGGCGGCGTCAATTAATGCTAGTCTTGTGGCAATTTCGGGGACCGCGTCGGTTTCTGGAAACACTGTATCGGTATCAGCATCGGCCGGACAGAATATCAGTCTTACAGCCGGCGCCGACGTGCGTATGCAGGCAATGACCGGCGTGTTGGCGTTCCCTGCCAGTGTTTCCGCCACGCCGACGACAACGCTTCCGACATGTAATAGTGGAAATGGCGGCGCTGCGAGATACATTGACGACACTAACGATGCCAAGCCCGGCGTTATGTGTTATTGTGTAGGCGATGAAACCGATACGTTTACATGGCGCGGGCTGGCCTATAATTCCGTCGGCGGCTGGGTTGCCGGCAATTGTCCTCCCTGATTTGAAAGGAACACACATGCGAAATGTCATTGCACAGATTTCAGAGCATTACGCCGCTGCCGGCTCTATTCTCGGAGCACAGACGACGGCGATTGCGTCTCAGGTGGCGCCTCTACCGGAAACCGCGCCGTGGTGGGCGACTTGGAGCCTGTCGGCCTGTATCACGCTGACGCCCGTTGTGATTCACCTTGTGACTGCATGGAAAGAGGAGCGCAAGCGTCAGCGCGAAAACGACAAGCGCAAGGCAGACGACAGCGACAAGCCGGAAGCGTGACCCAGGTCACGGCGCAAAGAAATCGGCGCTTTCGGGCGCCGATTCTTTTTGTTTGCGCTTTTCTAAGCGCCATCGTAAGGTGCCTGAATCAACCGCCGCAATGGCACTAGCAGGAGACAGACACATGGCTGAGAAGACGACCACCGCCGCAAAGACTGACCGCAAGACCGTCAACGCTGAGCGTGCTCCCTACGTTCCCGCTGCAAAGGGCGAGCGTGCGGAGGCTATCGCGCTGCGCTGGTACCGCTCCGGGCACCTTGAGGAAGGTATCAAGGCGCTCGCTCAGGAGGACTACCGCCGCGCTGTCGCTGTCGCCAATGCGGCCGGCGTGGATGCGCCTCCGGCCCCGGCGTCGTCCGGCGTGCGCGGTCGCAAGCCTGTCAGCGTCGGCGCTGAATTCCGCGTTGCTGTGACGCGCCTCCAGCGCGACGACGGTCGAAAGCAGACGACGTGCCGCGTTCCTCTTGACGCTTTCGGCGCCGCGCTGGAAGGTAAGACGGCCGTCGCGCTGACTCTGAATCCGGACGGTTCTTTCAGCGGTCGCCTTGTCTGAGACTGCGTCTCAGGAAGCGACAAACGCCGGGCGAGGGTGCCCGGCGTTTTCTTTTGTGTCGCCCGTCACTTGTCATTGTCGGCGCCTTTGATATGTATACCGTATGAGCAACACCGCCCCTCGCAAACTTTCCGCCACTTGCCCAGACGGGACTATTGTGTCTCGCACTACAGCGCGAAATTATCGATTTGTCAGCATCGCACTTAATCCATACACCGGCGAATTTGAAGTGCAAGGCTGGTCTACAAAGCCAATCGCGCCTAAAAGCGTGTCATTTTTCGACCGGAGCGCTGCGGTTGATTTCTTC
>VFQT010003706.1_pt1 | contig 13627 bp, 5 predicted proteins | sample 3512381 | NCBI WGS metagenome assembly VFQT01 (sample SAMN10412376, study PRJNA504923) | tailings metagenome | isolation source: Relicate 2 Philex TSF3 active mining site | place: Philippines: Tuba, Benguet | collected 2017-08-29 | reverse complement strand
AGTTTACATCCGACATAGGCACCGGCACCTCGAACGTTGACTCCTGCGGACATGGCACCCACGTCGCTGGCACCATTTCCGCCCTGAACAACGACCTCGGCGTGCTCGGCGTCAACAACTCCGGAAGCCTCAAGCTCAAGATCGTCAAGGTCTTCGACGGCACGAACTGCGCCTGGTCCTACTCGTCGACCCTCATCAAAGCCCTCGACACCTGCCGCGCCAACGTCACTGGCAAGCTCGTTGTCAGCATGAGCCTTGGCGGGAGCGGCTCGTCGACCACCGAGAGCAATGCCTTCCAGTCCGCATACTCGGCCGGTGTTCTCCTCGTAGCGGCTGCCGGCAACGCCGGCACGAGCGCAACCTCTTACCCCGCTGGCTACGCATCGGTCATATCGGTCGCTGCCGTCGACAGCAACAAGGCGCGCGCCTCGTTTTCCCAGTACAACGCCGACGTCGAACTCTCTGCACCCGGCGTCGGTGTTCTCAGCACCGTTCCCTGGGCCACCATCGCCGACCTCACTGTGGCCAGCTTGTCCACACAAGGCTTCCCAGTCGAGGGAGCCGCGACCTCTTCGGGCGTCACGGGAACGCTCGTCAATGGAGGCCTCTGCGACACCGTCGGCGCCTGGTCTGGCAACGTCGTTCTCTGCCAGCGGGGGACCGTCAGCTTCGTCACCAAGGTCAGCAACGCACAGGCCGGCGGGGCCGCCGCTGTCGTCATTTACAACAACGTCGCCGGTGACCTCGTCGCGACCCTTGGCACCGGGAACACCAGCACCATTCCCGCGATCGGGATCACCCAGGCCGCCGGTGACAGCCTCGTGTCCTCGTCGCTCGGGCAATCTTGCACCGTGAGAAACTTCGTTTCCTGGCCCGCGAGCGGCTACGAGGCCTGGGACGGCACCTCCATGGCCACCCCGCATGTGTCCGGCGCGGCCGCGCGTATTTGGAACCTCGTCCCCAATGCTACCAACGCTCAGGTTCGCCAGGCCTTCACCGACACCGCCCTCGACCTCGGGACCGCGGGTCGTGACACCTCCTACGGCTACGGTCTCATCAAGACCAAGGCGGCCCTCGACCGTCTGAAGGTCCTCACGAGCACAACGACCTGCACCCCTGTCGCCGAGGTCTGCAACGACGGCATCGACAACGACTGCGACGGCCTCATCGACGCTCTCGACTCGAATTGCCAGGTCACGACCTGCCTCGCCAAGAACGCGGCCTGCACGACCAATAACGACTGTTGCAGCAAGGCCTGCAAGGTCAAGGCTGGCAGGCGCCTCTGCAACTGACTCCACAGAGCTCTCTGCGACGGGCCGCAAGTCGCTCGATTTTCAATTCACTTGGAAACCGAGCAATCTGCGGCCTTCGCATTTTCAACCCTCCCGGGTCGCCTCGATCGGGCACCGCACGCTGAAGCGGGCACCCGGGCCGTTTCGGATCTCGAGCCGCCCTCTCAACTGCCGGACGAGTGACCTCACAAGCTGCAACCCGAGCGTAGGCGTCTTATGAGGGTCGAGCCCGATGGGCACTCCGACACCCGCATCCTCGACAGCGAGAATCAGCTCACCCTCACAGGCGCCAACCTCGACGCGCACATCCGCACCGAGCGCCTCTCTCGCCTCGTCGCTCACCGCCGTGCCGTACTTGAATGCGTTCGTCAGAAGCTCGTTTAGGATGAGGCCGATGGGGACCGCCGTCTCCACGGACACTTCGGATGGACTTACGCGCACATCGACACTGAGCTGAGGTGCCATCAGCTCTCTCAATGTCCCTGCGAGGGTCTGGGCATAATCGGCAATATCGATCTTTTCGAGTGACGCAACTCCATAGAGCTGCTCGTGAACGAGCGCCATCGAGCGCACTCTCAGCACACTCTCGTCGAGAATCGTACGGCCACGCTCCGAGGGAAGCTGGTCCCTCTGAAGCATCAATAGACTCGCCACGGTCTGCAGGTTGTTTTTTACTCGATGATGAATCTCCCTCAACAGCACCGCCCTCTCATTCGAGAGCTGTTCGAGCGCGAGGGACATCCCGTAGCCGCGGATGAGTCCAGTCACCATCGTGCGGACACGATGTGGCTGTTGCTCATCTTTTCGCCAATAATCACTGATGCGATATTCCTGAAGCACCTTCGCTTCGGGATAGGCCCCCGGTTGCCCTGTCCTCACAACGATCGGCGTGAGTTCATGGCGCCCTCCGTCGCGCATCTCCTTCACGAGGTCGAGCCCCGCATGCTCTGTCTCCATGACGACGTCGATGATCGCAAGTGCGTAGCGCTCAGTCGCGAGCTTCGCGCGAGCCTCCATCGCCGAGCGACACAGATCGAGTCTCAAGCCACGCCCGTCAACAAGCATGCGCCCGAGCAGCAGCTCAGACACCTTGAGCGTAGCCTCGTCATCATCGACGACGAGCACTGGCCATGGGCCCTCGTCCTTCATGACTTCGGCAGCACCGCAGGCAATAGAATCGTCCAGCGCACGCCTGCGCCCTCCCTCGTCTCGAGCAATAGCGAACCCCCGAGTTCGGCTTCCACCACATGACGCGCGAGGAACAGCCCGAGCCCTGCCGCAGGCTTGGTCCGTACCGTTGTGAAGAATGCGTCTGTGCAACGCGCGGCCTCTTGTTCCGACATCCCGCGCCCGTGGTCGGCCACCACCAGCTCGGCCATGCCGTCATGCAGCAGCGCCTTCCTCACCGTCAGTTCCAGTGCCCCTCCCTTGTCGCCATAGGCATGGGTCATCGCATTTTCGATGAGGTTCTCCACGACCTGAGTCAGGCGCACTTTCGCACCTTCCACGCGCGGACTTTCGCCCGTGACGTCGAACTTCAGCGCTACCTTCGCCTTCTCCAGGGCAGGTCTTTTCGTAGAAACTACTTCCTCGACCAGCGCTGCGAGGTCCACGACTCCTACATCGTGCTCTCCCTGTTCAAGGACCGCGCTCCTGAACGTCCTGACGATCGCGATGCCACGTTCGAGGTTGTTCCGCACGAGCCCGAGCGTCCCTTCTACCTCTGCCCCCTTGTCCGCGAGCTCCTCGCTCAGCAACGAGGCTGCAGTCTTTGCCACCCCGAGCGGCGTGTTGAGCTCGTGCGCCATCCCCGCCGTCAGCGCGACGAGCCCCTCATGCCGTCGCCTCTCGCTCTCGCGCAGCGCTTCATCACGGCGCTTCCGCTCGATCGCGATGGCCGCGAGATGGACGAAATGATCGACGAGCGCGAGGTCCTCCTCAGAGGGCTCCCGAGTGTCCGGGTAATACATGCCGAACACCCCGAGCAGGCTCCCATCACTGGGGCTCACGAGCGGCGTCGACCATGCCGAGCGGATATTGTGCACGGCCGCGAAGTCCTTGAACGCCGCCCACAGCGGATCGACCTGCACATCGAAACTCACCGTGCGCGTCTTGAAGTAGGCGGCTGTTCCGCAACTCCCTGCGACGGGCCCTGGCACGAGCCCATCCACCGTGTCCGCAAACGCGTCGGGCAGGCGCGCATGACCACCACGCCTCAGTCGGCCAGTGGCCGCCTCGTACCAGAGGATGGAGGCCTGCATGTTCGGCGTACACACCTCCGCGTAGTGGGCGATGCTCGATAATGTCTCGCGCAGGGATGCCCCTTCCGCGAGCTTGGCGAGGACCGCACGCTGACCAAGGAGGAGCTGTTCGGTCGCAGAATGGGAGAGCTCGAGGGTCATACCATGTTACCTGGGCACGGGGTGGGGCGCCCTACCTGTCGGGCGATTCATCATGTCTCGAAATTCGAGAACAACGAAAATCGAGACTCATATAGAGCGATCTGTCATTCCCTCGGGCATCGGACCACGAATCGGGTCCCATTGTCTACGTCAACGCTCATCTCCCCGCGGAGCTGCCGGTTGAGCGAACGAACGAGCTGCAACCCGAGGGTTGGCGAAGTCTTCGGGTCGAACTCGGGCGGAAGCCCCGGCCCCGAGTCCGTCACTGACATCTGGACGCGTTCACCGACGATGCCGACCTCGATGAGCACATCTGCCTCGGTCCGCCGCGGTCCGGCAAATGGACCGAAATTTTCGGAGAGGCCATATTTGAAGGCGTTCGTCAGCAGCTCGTTGAGAATCAGCCCGAGCGGGACCGCGAGCTCGACCGTCACCTCGACCACCGACGCCCGTACCTCGATGCTCGCCTTTGGCGCAAAAGTTGCGCGCAGCGAGTCCGACAGGACCCGTGCATAATCCCCCAGGTCGATAAACTGCAGCGACTCGACCCCATAGAGCTGCTCGTGAATCAGCGCCATCGACCGAACTCTATACACGCTCTCCTCGAGGAGCCTGCGTCCCTCCTCGGACGGCATCTGATCACTTTGCAGCATCAGCAGGCTCGAGATGATCTGCAGGTTGTTCTTCACCCGGTGATGGATCTCCTTCAGCAGGGTCTCCTTCTCCCGCAGCGACTCGCTTATGCGGGCCTCCGCCTCGAGCCGCTCGCTGATATCGGTGATGCCCGCAAGCACTTGCAGGCCGTCCGCCACCTCGAGGGGGACGAGCCCAATCTCGCCCTGGAACTTCGAGCCGTCTTTGCGCACCCCCTCGACCACCCGTCCCCGTGCCATCGAGCGCGCCTCATGAGCCGCATGAAACCGATTCATCCAGGACTCGTGGTGGGGCCGCATATCGGGGGGCACAAGCGCATCAACTGGCAATCCGAGGAATTCCTCCTCCTCATAACCAAAGAGCTTCCTCGCGTTCAGGTTCGATTGCAGCACCCGATGCTTGGCATCCGCGATGAGCATCGCCTGCGGCGCGTCGAGGAACAATCTCTCGAAACGTGTCTCGCTCGCTCGCAACGCGATCGTGCGCTCTTCGACCCTCTTCTCGAGCTCGGCATTGAGCCCCTGGAGAGCCTCCCTCGCCCGGAGAATCGAGAGGTGTGCGGCAAGCGTCGCCGTCAGCTGCTCTGCGACCTCCAACTCCTCGATACTTAGTGGGCTCTCACGTTTGAGGCCCACATTCAGAGTGCCAATGACCCCATGGGTCCCCTTCATCGGCACCACTGCAAACTGATTTAGTCCCTGACTTTCGATGAAATGAACCCAGTCTGGAAACGCCTCTGCTGCGCGATTTCGCGTGCTCACGATCTCGCCAGTCTCGAAAGCGAGCGCGGGTGCGGTGCCTGCCAAATGACCAAACTCAAGGGTCACTTTCTGCGCCTTCGAATTCACGAAACGTAGAGTGCTGTCATCGACAGCCTCGTGCTTCGCCACGAACTCGATGTCGACAAGTCGCCGATCCTCGCTGACCTCCATCAACGAAAGGCGGTCGGCCTCGATAATCCCAGGAAGGTCAGCTCTGATGATATCCAGGATCTCATCGCGCCTCTCGACCAGAGCTAGCGCGTTACTCATCGCTAGGAGCTTTCTCTTGAGCTCGGTCTTGCGAGTGAGCTCCTGGTTCAGCGCCCTCAAGGCTTGTTCGTCCGTCGACCTCTGTAGCCCCGCGGCGATGGTGTCCGCAAAAAGCTGCATGAGGCCCGCGAACTCCATCGGCTCCATCGGCTCGACGCTCGGATTGTCGACACCGACAAATCCGACGAAGCTCCCTTCGACTCTCAAGGGTACCGCGAGCAGCGTCTCGATCCCCTGAATCGACAAGAGCTCCTTTTCCGCCGCTGCCTCTTCGGTCAGGTTCGCAACCGATGGGATCCAGAGGGGGCCCCCGTGCTGAAACGGCGCCATGAAGAACGAGAATGCCTCTTCGGGCAGATTCTGAAGGTTCTCGAGCTGTGGGCTGACTCCGACCCTGCACCACTCATGGGTATTGCTCACCAGACCGCCCGCAACCTTGAACACGTAGGCGCGGTCGGCCTTTGTCAGCTCTCCGATCCCAGCGAGGGTCTCGAGAAGAACTTCATCAGGGACAGTCCCATGCGTCTCGAGAAATCCCTTGGAAGCCTTCGATACGAATTTCCGCATCGTGAGGAGAGCGTCTAGCCGAAGTTCGCTGATTTTCCTCTCGGTGATGTCGAAGGAGGCGCCGACCGCCCGCACAGGCTTACCGTTGGAGTCCCGGACGAGCCTCAGGTCGTCACGCAACCACCGATAGGTCCCATCGCTTCTTCGATGCCGGTATTCGTGTGCATGCCGCCCTTGTTCGAAAAGTCTTGGCAGATCTGCCATGATTCTCGGCATGTCCTCGGGATGGACGGCGCCTTCCCAGAAGCCTGGCGCCATCATCTCCACGGGGGCATATCCAAGGACATCTCTGGCAGATTCACTCACATATTCGACCTCGAAGTTTGGCAATCTTGCCACGTAGATGATGGCCGAGGTTGATGCGAGGACGGCTTCGAGTTTTGAACGTTCCTCCTCGAGCGCCTTGTTCCTCGCCCGCTCCTCGCTCACGTTCCGCACGATGACCATCGCCTCGTCATCGCTCATGCGCGCCATTCGAGCCTCGAAGACCTGCCGACCGATCGGCAGGTCGAGGCTATATTCCACCCGCGTGATTTCATCCCCCCCAACCGCCCGTCTCACGGACTCGAGAAGGCGATTGGCAAGAGCTGGCTCGAACAGATTCTGCAGTGTTTCGTGTTTCAACTCCTCGGGCGATTTCAGCAGGTCCGGGCGATTCGCCTCCTGGGCATATTCCACCCGCCCATCCGTCGACACCGCGAACAGCAGGTCGGGCAGCGCATGACCGATCGACTTCATCCGCTGATTCTGCAGCTCGATCTCGCGCCTGACCCTCTCTTCCTCGCTCACGTCGCGGAACGTGACCACCATGCCAAGCATCTCGCTGCCCTGCTCGATAGGCGCCACACTGAACACGATGGGCCTCTCCTGCCCCTGGCAGCCCCTAAGCACCGCTCGTCTTTCGGTCACTCTCGCGGCGCTCTTGACGCTTGCCATCTCGAGACTCAGCGCCCCGCAACCGTCCCCAGTCGTCGCCGCGAACAAGTTGAAAATCGACTGCCCCACCATCGAGCAGCCCTGACACCCGAGAAGACTGCTCGCCATCGGGTTCTGCATCGTGATGGTGCCCTCGGTATCCGTCGCGAGCACCGCGTCTCCAATCGACGCAAGCACCGTCAGATGCTGCTCTTCGAGTCGTCTCCTCGCGTCCTTCTCGACCGCCTGGACGACGAGGAAAGCCGCATCCTCGCAGAACCTGATCTCCGTGCTTCGCCAAGTCCTCGCTTCGAAGGTCTCGACGCAGACCACCCCGCGCACACCGGCATTCAGCGAGCGCAGTGGTGAATCGAGCATCGATCGGATACCGAGCGGCTCGAGATAGACCTCCTTGAAGCACGCCGTCGCCGGGTGGCTCCGCGCATCATCCGCCACGATGCACTCGTCCCGCTCGAGCGCCTCGAAGTAGGGGGGAAACATCGCCTTCGTAAGAATGAGCCCGCTCGAATGCGTCCTGTCTGCGCGCGTGAACAGTGTCGAACAGTGGATGGCGCCGTCGCGGAGTCTCCAGATACTGACCCGATCAGCATCGAGGCCGTCGGCAATCCGTTCGGCGATGGCCCTCTGGAAATCCTCGAGCTCGAGCCCTCCGAGTTTCGCAATTTCCAGGACGAGGCTTGCGATATGCCTGTCCTGTTCCGCTTCCCTCAGGGTGGCGAGCTCCATCCGTCGCCGTCCCTGCACATCCCGTACGACAGCGGTCCTCAGCTCATGTCCGACCTGATTGAAGACCACCTCCACCGGCATCCTCGCACCACTCGCGGGCACCATGACGACCTCTAGCGGTCGGCCATATTCGAGGAATGTGCCATTCATCTCGAAAATCTGCCACACCGACGCGCTAAGGAGCGAATCCCGCGTCTGGCCGAGTATCCCCTCGGCCGCTCGATTCAAGAACCCGATTCGCCCCTCACCATCGAATCCGAGCACCGCATCCGACAAGCTTTCCAGGACTGTCATTGCATCGAATGCCCCGAGCCCTGAAATTCGAAGTTCCGTCATCGTGCCCCTCCTCACCACGCCGCTTTCTCGCCTCAAGGGCGGGGCAGGGGACCCGGCTTTCCGAAATAATATCCCTGAAGTAACTCGCACCCGAGATCCATGAGAAGCGCCGCCTCGGCCTCGCTCTCCACACCCTCGGCGACCACCATCGTCTTGGCGCGCCGACACACCCCGACGAGAGACGCGACAAGCTCCCTCTTCATTCTTGAAGTGTGTATGTCTCGAATGAGTGACATGTCCAATTTGGCAATATCCGGTGTCAATTTTACGAGCCATGACAACCCGGCATACCCCTCGCCGAGATCGTCGAGCGCCACTCGGAATCCCGCATGTCTGAGGCTCTGCAGGGTCAGCTCGAGGTTGCCAGCAGCCGCGAGCTGAGCCCTCTCGGTGACCTCGAGAACGACCCTCGACGCGACCGGGATGAGCGGCTCGTCACTTCTCAGCAACAAATCCGTCCTCATCTCCATTGGGTGGAGATTGACAAAGAATTGCACGTGTCGCTCGTGATGCTCTATCACGGCCTTCGCGACGAGCGTCCGCACCCGCCGCCCGAGCTCGTCCACTCGCCCAAGCGCCTCGGCCGACGCGATGATCTCGAGCGGCGACATCGCTGGCTCGCGACACCGCATGAGCGCCTCATACGCATACACCGAGTGGTCGTACGCCCGCATGATCGGCTGATACGCCATGAACAGCCCGCGCAACGCCCCCTCGAACTGCGCCTCGGTCGCCCCGATATCCGTCAGCAGCGCGCCCGCGCCTGCCTTCGACATCAAGAGCTTGTGCTGCAACCTCGCGACCTGTCCTTCACGCAGCGCCCTCTCGCATTCGTCGATGAAATTCTGCGTCACGATGGGCTTCGTCAAGAACGCGTTCGCCCTTCCCGAGAGCGCCCGCTGCGCGTTCTCGATCGAAGCGTCTCCCGTCATGACCACCGTCGGCAGCAGCGTGTCTCTTGCCCTTAGCCCCGACAGCAACTCGAGTCCGTCGATATCTGGCAGGTTCACGTCCATCACCGCGAGATGCAGTTCCTCGCTATCGATGATCGCCATCGCAGCGGCACCTGTACCAGCTTCAAGGACCCTCAGGTTGCGAGACTCGAGCACCGACCCGAGTGCTTTTCTGAGGGCCGCGTCGTCCTCGACGAGCAGTACTGTCGGCTTCTTCGACTCCTCTGCCGGCATGGCCGCCTTGGGGGCAGCCCCGCCGAGCGAGATCGTCGTCGAGATCGTCGGCGCGGACGGTACGACGTCGACCGAGATCGTCTCGGACTTGGTCACCGACGTCGTCTTGCTCGCAGGCTGCAGCGTATCGAGAGCCCGCCGCGCAAGTGTCCCCGCCGTGAACGGCTTCCAGAGGATCTGCACCTCAGGTCCGAAGTGCTCCTTGTCGCGGTCGAAGTACCCGGTCACCACCAGCGTCGCCGCCTCTGGGGCCTTCTCCTTCGCGTACGCGAGCACCTCCGACCCGCTCATCCCCTGCAGCACCATGTCCGTGATGAGCAGCTTCACCGCGCCGCCGTCACGATCGAGCGCCTGCCTTGCCGCCTCCACGCTCGCCGCTTCGATCACCTCGAAGCCAGCGTCGGTCAGCGCCCTCGCGCAGGCCCGCCGTAGCGCGGGCTCATCCTCAACGAGTAGACATTTGGCTCCCTTCGCGCTCCCGATGATCCGAGCCCCGCGAATGGTCGGAACCCCCGCCGCCGACGGCACCACCATGTCAGCGCTCGTTCGGTCGAGCATCACACTCTCGGCGAGCGGGAAGTCGAGGTGGAAGGTCGTCCCGACGCCAAGTTCCGACTGGACAGCGATAATTCCCCCTGTCCGTTCGACGAGCATGCGGCACGTGTAAAGTCCGAGCCCCGTCCCGACCCCGCGTGGCTTCGTCGTAAAGAACGGGTCGAAGATCTTGTCGACGAGGGACGCTTCCATCCCTGTGCCCGTATCACTCACCGAGAGGCGCACATATCGCCCGGCTTGCAGAGCCCCCGACGCCTCGATGGGTCTCGAGGCCGAGATGGTGACCTTGCCACCATTGGGCATCGCGTCACGTGCATTGACCACGAGGTTCAGGACGACCTGCTCGAGCGAGGTCACATCGAGGGACACGAACATCGGCTCAGGATCGAACCGTGTCACGACTTCGACCGTCGAGCCTGCGAGCCGCTCGGCCATCGACCGCGTGTCCGTCAGTACTCTTGAAAGGTCTGAGACCGCCATCGGCGCCTCGGTCTCGCGCCGCGAGAAGTCGAGCAGCTTCCGCGTAAGCAACGCGCCTCTTTGCGCCGCATTTACCACCTCATCCAGGTGGATCATCCGCTCGTCACCCTGCTCGAGCTTACGTCGCGCGAGGTCGGCAAACGCCACGATTGCCCCGAGCACATTGTTCATGTCGTGCGCGATCCCCGCGCTCAGCCGCCCAACGAGCTCGAGCCGCTGACTGTCGGCTAGCGCCGTCTCGGCTTCGCGCTGCCGCGTGATGTCCATGTGGAACAGCAGCAGGTGGGTGATCTGCCCGCTCCTGCTGCGCACCGGCGAAATCGTCACCGATGACCAGAAGGCCTCGCCGTTCGCTCGCTGCCCCCGGATGACCTCGTCCGCGCTCGTCCTCTGATCGAGGGCCTCCCGCAGCCTGAGCACGCCCTCTTCCTCACCGTTCTTCGCAAGAAAGCAAGGCCTCTGACCGACGATCTCCGAGACCTCACGCCGCCCCATGCTCGCGAACGCGTCGTTACAAAGCACGATCTTGCGGTCGTCCCCGCGAGCATCGACGAGCACAATGCCCACTGTCGCCGACTCGACCGCCGCCCCGAGCAGCCTCAGCCGCGTGTCGGCGTGATACCTCTCGAGCGCCACCGCGAGCGTTGCGTGCAGGGTCCGTTCGTCGAACGGCTTCAGCAGATACCCATACGGCGAGGTCTCGGCTGCGCGCCGCACCGTGTCGTCGTCCGCGTAAGCCGTGAGGAACACGACTGGCACGTCGCTGACCTTTCCAATCGCTCGCGCCGTCTCGATGCCGTCGATCGAGCCCCGGATGAAGATGTCCATCAGCACGAGGTCGGGCAGGGTCTCCTTGAAGAGTTCGACCGCGTCCTCGAAGTTGTCGGCGATCCCCACGACATCGTAACCCGCCCGAATCAGGCGCCGCTCGAGGTCGAGCCCGATGAGGGCCTGGTCCTCCACGACGAGCACCCGTCCGCGGAAGGTCTTCCCCTGTGACATCGGATGCTTCGCAAATGCGCTGACGCTGCCGCTCGCGCTTTGGCCATCCCCCGAGCCGGCCTGCATGCCATCGGCTTGTCCCGGTCGCTTCTGCTCGGACGTCCGCGGCGTGTTGGCGGGCTTACTGGCGTTCAAATCTGTACCTGACATCGCCGACACCTCAGCGAGCGAAAGTAATTCACGGGGTGCCGCAAAGCACCATGTGCCAAGACCATACCGCGACAATCGCTCCCATGTCACCCCTTCACACAAACTCAATCCGAACTCCGCCCAACCCAGCTCGCCATGCCGTATGGCAGAGATCGTGTGAGGTCTTCGAATCGACGGAGCGGTGACCTCCTACCTTTTCCGTTCGCAGTTCTAGCGCTCCCTGCCTTCCCCTGGCGCTCCGCTTTCATGACGTCTGACCCTGCAACCACTCAACCCATAGCGCTTCACGGCGAACCAAGGCTCTCCCGAGAGCTACAGTTGACGAAGCACTGGCTCGACGCCCCGCCCCTCTCGAGCAGCTCCGTCGCAGAATGGCCAGGTTCGACGCGTGACGAAGCGCGACGTCTGCATCGCCTGCTTGCCGAGGAGGGCCGTCGCTTCTTGCGAGTGACGCGCGAGCTCACAGGCGAGCTTGCATGAGAGCCCCCCTGTCATCGAAAACCTTTCGCGTCACGTGGTCTCGTTCGCCCTCATTAGGAGCCTATACGCTAACGGTGGGGCTACACTCGCTTCACGACAGACATCGATAGTCTTACCCTCGACACTCGGATTCTGGACAAATCCTATCGGGATGCGTCGCTCCTCGGCCGGTTCCAGTCCATACGTCGACGCGACGACCAGGGGGCGTTCGCTTCTCGGACCCGCCGATTGCTGTCATCGTCGGCCAAAGAGGGCTCGCCCAAGAAGCAATCTCGCAGGCAGTCGTTGACACCGAGCTTGGAATACCAGTCGCCTCACCACTGTCGCTCGCGGCTTATGATGAAACTCCTGGCTCCCACCAATCCAACTCGATCCCGTTTTTTGCGCGCTTCCATACTCCGCCCCGAGAACAGCTTCACGCGAGAGGCCGCAAAGTTAGACCAGCTCGTCATATTGGACACGAATTGTGTCATAAATGTGCGACTTTTGCGTACCGCAACGGATTACCTGATGAGGCGCCGTTCATCCGTTGAGCCATCAGCTCTGTTCGAAGACCTCTTCGAGCGACTCTGCGGTGATGGCCCTATCGAACCAGAGCTCGAGCTCGGGCAGTGAGGCCGCATCGAGCTTGCGCCGGACCCCCACGGGCAGTCGTCCGAAGCGCCCCTTGAGCAGCCTCAGGCAGGAGCCCCTGATACCGTGTTCGAGACCCTGCTCCCGTCCCTCCTCCCGCCCTTCTTTGAGGCCTTTCAGCTTCCCCTTGTTGAAGACGCTCTGCTCCCATCGCTCGCCTGCGTTCATGACCTTGTCCTCCTTGTCCTCGCCCGCGATGTCCATGAACATGTCCATGACGACGTCTCTGTCGACGTCCTGTCTTCCAGCCACATATACCATGATAGAGCCGATGACCCACAAGTCATCGGGCGAATCGAGGACCCTTCTGAGGTCCTCGATGAGGCGCGTCGAGCGCATCGCCTTCGCCTTGAAGTCACGTTCATGCGCGAGCTTCATGAACCTCAAGGCGGTGGCATGGACCGGGCCGCCGAGCTTGTCGTCGTCGACCTGCGCAAGCTCGGTGATCTGCATGTCGAAGTCGGGGAGAAATCTCCGCCACTCGGGTCCGAGTCGGGCGTCCTTCATCGTGAGCTCCGACATGAATCGAGGCACCCTCCATCTGCCCTGAGACAGAATCATTGGAAAAATCGGTGGCAGTCGCTTCGCCCTGGGGTTTTGTTTCTTCCAGTGGTCCCAGATCCTGACCATGTACTCGAGCATCCTGAACGGCATCATCGGGTCGGGCCTCCGCTGATGCTCGAGCAGCACATACGCGAAGGCTCCCGCATTGCTGCCCCTGACCGGGGCGGCGAACAGGAGGTCCGTGCGACGCTCGTCGAGCTCCTTGTCGATGAACGTCCCCGCAACGACCTCGAGTCTCTCGAGCTCGAGCCTTTTCGCGACGGTCGTTGGCAGGAACAAGGCGATGTGTTCGGCCGCGTACCTCGGTGTCCCGAAGACATCCCTGAAAAGTGGGTCGTGTTTCATCTCTCTCCCTGACAAGCGGAGTGACCACTCGTCTTATGGGAGGTACCGGTTCGACCCTTTTTTGATCCGCCCCGATGTCGATTTTTTCGACTTTTTTCCGACCCGCAACGGGATACGTGCTGCCCCCGCCTTTCTGCAGAGCCTTCAGCTCTGTTTGAAGACCTCCTCGAGAGACTCGGCCGTGATGGCCCTGTCGAACCAGAACTCCAGCTCGGGGAGTGAGGCCGCATTGAGCTTGCGCCGGACCGCGACGGGTAATCGGCCGAAGCGCCTCTTGAGAAGTCTCA
>VFQT010003704.1_pt1 | contig 13630 bp, 14 predicted proteins | sample 3512381 | NCBI WGS metagenome assembly VFQT01 (sample SAMN10412376, study PRJNA504923) | tailings metagenome | isolation source: Relicate 2 Philex TSF3 active mining site | place: Philippines: Tuba, Benguet | collected 2017-08-29 | reverse complement strand
CAGTTCGAGACGGTGCGCAACTTCCTCACCTCCTCGACGCTGTTCGTCGCGGCGCGTCGGAGCCACCACCAGCAGAGCGAGACGCGCGGCCACTTCGAGGCCTCGGGCCCCTTTTCCATGGCCTTGCATGCGGATGCGAAAGGCCCCTTTTTCGTGACGTACTCCTTCGAGAGCCCCTCCTCCTTGGCGCGCGACAACAGTCCGCGCCGCTTGAGGTCCGAGAACACCGTCAACGCCTGTCTCACGGCATCGCGAATCGAGGCATCATAGAGGGCCTGCGCCGTCTTGCCACACATGGGGATGTCGGGAGGGGGAATGAGCTCGCGACCGACCCAGCGAACGAGAGCGGGGTTGAGATCGATGAGGTTGTTAGACGGGTCGATGTCGAACGCGAGCCCGCTCACGAAGGCGAGGCCAGTGCGCATGCTGTTGAAGGAATTGAGTTCTGCGAGCTTGGACTCGACGAGCGCCGGCTGGAAGCTGTTGTATATGCTCCACTCGTAGTCGATGAGGCTCATCCAGGGGGGCGGCATGGGCTCGAATTTCGCGCCTGCCGCGTTCGTGAAAGTGCAGGGCTCGACGGCGCAATCGATGGGCTTGCGCTCGACCATGTCGCAGGCTTTCGCCCAGAGCAGGTGCTTGACGGCGTTGGGCAGTGGGCGACCTTCGTAGGTCTCGTTGGGCTCGGCTCTGGCGGACGGAGAGAGCAAGACGGCGACAAGGGTCGGGACAAGGACTGCGGTGCGCATGATTGAGGCTCCTGAAAACGCAATAAGGGCCTCATACGGCGAGGTCGGGCGCTTATTCAATCCGAGCGGCCAAGTGCGGCTCAGCGGGATGTGGGGCGAAGTCGGAAATCGCGTTCGAGGTGGCGATGGACGCTGCCCGTCGCGGGATCCACGAGCCAGCGCATGGCGAGCTTCTTAGGAACCTCGATGACGGGAGCGGGCGAGAGGGTCCCGAAGACAAAGTCCCACAGCGGGCTCGTGACGCCGTGGTTGCGGCTCGGGTCGTGAAAATGATGAAAGAAGTGGTGGCGGCGGGCCCAGCGGGCGTAGGCGCCGCGGCCCTCCCAGACGTGGAGGAGGCGGTGAAAGACCTCGTAGTAGAGGTAGAAGCCGACGAGACCGAGGGAGTAGGCGAGCCCGACGGCGACATCGGTCACGAGGATAGCGAGGCTGCCGACCCCGAGGAGGAAGAAGATGGCGAAGGCGGCCTTCTTCCTCGACTCGGCGAAGTAGTTGCCGCGGCTGTGGTGGGCGGTGTGTTCGTGGCCGAAGGGGGTCTTCTTGATGAGTCGGCGATCGTGGCCGAGGAAGCGGTGGATGACGTACTCGAGAAAGCTCCAGGTGAGGATGCCGAGGAACGCTGCGACGGGGATGGCAGGCTTCATGGGGTTCTCCTTGAGGATTTCTGGGTAGAGGGAAGTTCCGGGGCCCAGCCGAGGAGCAGGGTCTCGACGAGGGTGGCGATGAGTCGGTCGATATCGACGAGGCCTGGGGCGCGCTGCGCTTGCTTGCGGAGCATGAGGAGGCCGTTGACCGAGGCGAACAGGACGAGGGTGCGGTCGATGGGATCTCCTTCTGAGAGCAGGCCCGCGTCCGAAGCCTTCGAGAGAGCATGTCGCAGGGGGCCGAGGCCCTTCATCATCGATCCGATGGCCTGCTCGGCAACGATGTCCGCGCTGAGAAATGCACGAGCGACGGAAAAAGTCGATGCGATGAGGCCGAAGCGCTCGGGCGAGGTGTGGGCGAAGCGCGTCCAGACGGCAATGCAGGCGCGGATTTGTTCGAGAGGCTCGAGGCCATCGACGGAGGACACGAGCTCGGCCGAGACGTCGGCGACGACCTCCTCGATGAGGGTCAGGACGAGTGCGTCCTTGCTCGGGAAATAACGGTAGAGGGCGCCAGGCGTGTAGTCGAGCGCATGGGCGAGCTTGTTGATCGAGAGCCCTTCGAGCCCGACCTCGTGAACCTGCTGCATCGCGACCTCAACGATGCGGTTGAGGTTCTTCTCGCGCCTTCTCGACCGGGGGCTTGGTGTGTCGTCCATGGCGATAAAGTAAATACCATTTACAAAATATGCAAGAGATTTCTCCTGGGCCCCAAGTGTTTTGAATGAATTGAGATTGTCCAGTGCTCGAAGAGAGGTCCGGGAACGGTGGGCGACCGCCGGGGGTTCGGGGTATGAGGCTCTTGAGGTCAAGGAGAGGCGCCATGGGTCGAGTGATGAGGTCGAAGTGGCTTGGTTGTGGGTTGCTCGGGCTCCTGCTGTCAGGACAGGCGGCGCGGGCCTCGGAGCCCCGGGAGGAAGATCCAGCCCTCGTGGGCCGATATGTCGGCCTGGGCGAAGGTGGCATCGAGGTGGCGGTGGATTTTGCTCGGGAGAGCCTCGTGATCGTGGACGCCACCGAGGTCCTCGTCACACGCCTCGGGGGCTGGACGAAGAGGCAGCGGGGGACGGACACGATCCTCGCTGGTGTGTGGGTGCCACTCGCGCGCATCAACCGGCTCCATGGAGACAAGAACGACCGACTCGTGGGTCGGATCGATGTCCTCGCGGGCGAACGCATGACCATGTGCATGGCGACGAAACAGGTCATTCTGCGCGCGAAGAAGTCACCACGTCCCGACGAGGCCGGAGTGGTCCTCGACCTCCGTGGGGCGAAAGGCGTGAAGTGTTACACCCTGACCGCTGCCCCTGTTTCTGCGCCCACGCCAGACCCCGAGTGCATGCGCGAATGCCGTCAGCAGAACATGATGAGGGCGGTCTCGGCCGAGCAGATCGACGAGGACTGCCGAAAGACCTGCACCTTCAAGTGAAGGTCGCCGAGCGTAGGTCTGCCATGGGACCTCAAGCCCGCCGAGAGCCGCTCGAGCCCGCTTGACCCTCGGACGCGAGGCGCGGTAAGGCGCGCTCATGGAAACGACCATACGAGACATCCGTGAACTGAACCTCGAAGGCCGCCGCGTCTTCATCCGCGTCGACTTCAACGTGCCACTCGACAAGAAGACAGGCGCGGTCACCGACGATACCCGTATCCGTGCGGCGCTTCCCACCATCGAGTTCGCTCGCAAGGCGGGCGCGCGCGTCATCCTCGCGTCCCACCTCGGCCGGCCCGACGGCAAGGTCGACCCGAAGTACAGCATGGTGCCCGTGGGCGCGAAACTCGCGGAGCTCGCTGGGTTCGAAGTGCTCGTCCCCGACGACTGCGTCGGTGAAGGGCCGAAAAACCTGATTCAGAACCTGCGCGACAACCAGGTCGTCCTGCTCGAGAACCTGCGCTATCACGCGGAGGAAGAGGCTAATGACGAAGGCTTCGCGCGACAGCTCGCGAGCCTCTGCGATTGTTACGTCAACGACGCCTTTGGTGCCGCCCATCGCGCGCACGCCTCGGTCGACGCCCTTCCCCGCCTGATGCGCGAGCGCGCCGCGGGTTTTCTCATGAAGAAGGAAGTCGAGACCCTGACCGGCCTTCTGGGAGAGCCTGCGCGCCCATTTGTCGCGGTCCTCGGGGGTGCGAAGGTGTCTGACAAGATCGGCGTCGTGGAGAGCCTGCTCGGCACCTGTGACGCGCTGATCGTGGGCGGCGCGATGGCCTACACCTTCCTCGCCGCAAAGGGCGTGAGCCTCGGCAAGTCGCGGGTGGAAAGCGACAAGATCGCGCTGGCGAAGAGGGCGCTTGCGAAGGCCGAGGCGCGCAAGGTCGAGATTCACCTGCCGACGGACCATCTCGTCGTGACCGAGGTCAAGGAAGACGCCCCGAGCAGGATCGGCGTGAACGCGGGCTTCCCCGAGGACGGCATCGCGGTCGACATCGGACCGGGTACGGCCGACTTCTACGCGACCCTCGTGCGGCAGGCGAAGACGGTCTTCTGGAATGGCCCGATGGGGATCTTCGAGATGGCCCCGTTCGCCGGCGGGACGCGCAAGGTGGCCGAGGCGCTCGCGGCTTGCGAAGGGACGACGGTCGTCGGAGGTGGCGACTCGATCGCGGCGCTCACCCAGCTCGGGCTCATCGGGAAGGTTACGCATGCTTCGACGGGCGGAGGCGCTTCGCTCGAGCTGATCGAGGGACGCGACCTTCCTGGCGTCGAGGCGCTGAAGCAGAAGGCCTGAGTCGACTGAGAAATCTCAACGACGTGGATTCGAGTTCGAAGAGGTACGGCATGGCACGCAGGAAGCTCATCGCGGGAAATTGGAAGATGAATCCGACACTTGCGAAAGGGCTGCTGCTCGCGCGAGACGTCGTCGAACAGACCCGTGGGGTGGACGCGGACATCCTCGTGATTCCGCCCACCGCCTTTCTGACCTCGGTCCACCAGGCGATCGCGCAGAGTCATGTCCGGCTCGGCGCTCAGAATCTCCATCCTGAGCGGGCTGGCGCGTATACCGGCGAAGTCTCTGGTGGGATGCTCGCTGAGCTCGGAGTGAGCTCGGTCCTGTGCGGGCACTCCGAGCGGCGGGAGCTGTTTGGTGAGAGCCCGGATTTCGTGGGTACGAAGGTCGCGGCGGCGCACCGGGAGGGGCTCCTTCCGATCCTGTGTGTCGGAGAGACGCTAGAGGCGCGAGATGCTGGGACGACGGAACAGGTCGTGGCGAGCCAGCTACAGGCGGGACTCGCTTCGCTGCTGCCGATTCAGATCGCGATGACCGTCATAGCCTACGAACCCGTGTGGGCGATTGGTACGGGGCGGAACGCGACCGCTGCCCAGGCCCAGGCGGTGCATGCCTTCATCCGCGGGTGGCTCCGGGCGAGGATCGGCGAACACGCAGATGACGTGCGCATCCTCTACGGCGGCAGTGTGAAGCCGAACAACGCTCGCGAGCTGCTCGCGGAACCCGACGTCGATGGAGCCCTTGTGGGAGGTGCAAGCCTCGACGCGGTGGGGTTCGGTGAGATCGCGAAGGCGATTCCGACGGCCTGACCCAACCCTCGGGGTCGATGGGCCGGTTGCGGCTCGCGGAGGTGTGAAGTCTCACCACGGCGCCACCTCGACCGCGAATCTCGAATCCCGTTCATGGGTGAGGCGAGTGAGAGATTGACCCCGAGGGGTGAACCTGCTACGTCGCCCTCCCCCAGCGCCCTTTGGAACCTGTTGAGACGTGGCGCGGTGGTGGCTTCGGCCTGGAGTGTCCTGTGGAGACTGTGATCCTCGTCCTCTTCATCCTCGTGTGCCTGCTTCTCACGCTCGTCATTCTGCTGCAGCCCGGTAAGGGCGGCGGCATGGGCGGGCTTGCCGGTGGCGGCGGTCCGGCTGGTGGTGTCTTTGGCGCCCGTGGAGCCGTACCGTTCCTCTCCAAGATGACCGTCTACCTCGGCATCTCCTTCGGCGTGCTCGTGCTCATACTCGCCAAGCTCGGCAGTGATTCGAGCCGCGTCGACCCGGGCCTTGTGCCCCCGCCAGCCGCAGAGACGGACGCGACGGCATCGCCAGACGCTACCGCAGCTGCGACGGACGCCACTGCCGCGCCTGCTGATGCCGCTGTGGCCCCGTCAGATGCATCGGCTTCGACACCTGACACGGTCAGCGCTGCTGCTGCCGATGCGGGCCCTGCTGCCCCGAGCCCCGATGCAGCCCCTGCAGTGGCTCCCGACGCAGCCCAGCCCGCGGCGCCTCAGCCTCTGGAAGCTCCGAAACCGAACTGATGAGAATTCTGCCTCCTCGCGATTTTTTCCGTTGACGGAGCGAGGAGGACCCCTTAGAACGCACCTCGTTCGGGGCGACCTGAACGACGTGAGCGAGAGTGGCGGAATGGTAGACGCGCTAGTTTGAGGTGCTAGTGTCCGCAAGGACATGGGGGTTCAAGTCCCCCCTCTCGCATGCACCCCTGAGAGCCCCATCGGAAACGGTGGGGCTTTCGCGTTTGAAGCGCCTGGTTTCGCCTTGCCGACAGGCCGGACGTGCCCCGAGACGGCGCGTCTCGAAGCGAGGATGACCCGATGACCTGCCGCATGGAAGTGCAGCTCGTGGGGCCAAACAGGCCGCGGGCAAGTGTGTGTGTGACCATCTTGGGTATGCTCCTGCTCGGGGCGCTTTCTGGATGCGCCACGCCACCGCCGCAGCAGGTCGTGCAACAAGCGATGGAGGCGGCGCGGGACGGGGACCGGGAGGCCTTTCGCGCTTGCTTCACGCCTCGATCGCAGCCGGTGCTGGACACGTGGTGGGATACCGTGGACGTGCAGAACCCGACGCTCGGAGCACTTGATGCCAAGGCAGGGAGGGTCATGGTGGAACGCCTTATCCCGAGCCGTGACCTCGAACCCGAGCGAGCGCTCCTCGAGATCCGAGAGGGTGATGAATCGATTCGCGTCGTGGTTCATCGTCTAGGCGGGATGTGGCGCATCGACCTCTTCGATACGGAGAGGGTGTCGGCGATTTCGAGCGGCCCATGAGACGTGGAGCCCATTCGGGAGAGAAGTACCTGGAAGTGTCTCTCGGGCTCTTTTCGGGACGAGCGTCCCCTGATAACGTAGCGACATGATGTCTGGGATACGCCGCGTCGCGATGTTGGTACTGTTGTCGCTACTGGCCTCGGGATGTGCCGCAGCACCCGCGGAGAGGCTCGCCCTCGTGCGGGCTGCAGCAGCGGACAAGAACCTCGAAAACTACACGAAGCTCATGACGCGAGAGTCGGGCATCTTCCTGCGCAACGCGGTGGAGAATCAGAAACGCTCGAAATTCGAGTATCTCAAAGACCCATTCGACCTCGTCCCTGAGGGGGATGTGGAAGACACGATCATCGAGGGGAAGGTGGCGGTGCTGAAGCTCGCAGGCAAGAAGGGAGCGGTTGAGCTGCGGATGTTCATGGAGAACGACGAGTGGGCTCTCGACATCTTTTCGCTGCCTGCCCTTTGGAAGCCGCTTGGAGGAACACAGTGATGCCGACGCTTCCGAGACGCCTCGCATGGTCCCTCGGGCTCGCAATGGCGGGGCTCGGTCTGTATGGCTGCGACAAGTCGGGGCCGTTGAATGTGTACTACGGCATGGCGACCTCCGCCGAGTTCGGTGACTACGACGGCTTCATGAAGGGCTTCACGAAGCAGTCGCAGCAGGTGATCCAGTCGCAGTTGAGCCTGTCGGAAACCTACGGGCTGAAGTCGGAGAACCCCGTGACGATGCTGGTCTTCCCGACGGTGGAAGAGGTTGTCGAGGAGGGGGATCAGGCGATTCTCACGGTGGTGCGCGGGACGGTGCGCAAGAAGCTTCTGATGAAGAAGACCGAGGAGGAGGGCTGGAAAATCGACGTGAAGGCCCTCGCGGAGTTCTGGGAGAAGAACCCGAAGTAAGGGCTACTTGCGACGGAAGCGGCGGCGGACGGCGCCGAGCAGGCTCGATAGCTCGTTGATGCGCAAGGCAGATGAGGCTGCGAGGTAGGTCACCCCCGCGATGAAGAGCGCGAGCAGGATCCAGCCGATGAGCATCAGCCGGCTGGGCATGTGGGGCGGCAAGAAGTGTGCGAACAGCGCGACAACGCCGGCCATCATGGCCGTGGCGAGCCCGATGAGGGCAAAGCGCTTGAGCAGGTCGGCAAGCCCGAGGCCTCCCGTGCGGCGCGCGAGGAAGATGTGGAGAAGGACGCTGTTGGCGAGCGCGGCGAGGGTCGATGCGAGCGCGATGCCGCCATGGCCGAGCGGCCCGGAGAGAGCGAGGCACAGCGCGATGTTGATGAAGGCATCGAAGATGGCGATGAAGGTCGGGGTGCGGAGGTCCTTGTAGGCAAAGAAGGCCTGACTCAGGACTCGCGCCTGCCCGATGAAGAAGAGGCCCATCGCGTGAAAGGTCAGCGCGAGGGTGGTCTTTGCGGTGGACTCGGCGGAGAAGGCCCCGAACTGGAAGAGGGCCTCGACGACTGGGCGGCCGAGCAGGATGAGGAGCGCGGTCGCAGGCAGGGTGATGAAGGCGATGAGGCGGACGGCGTAGGAGACGGTGCTGCGGACGCCTTCGTGGTCGTCTTTGGCGGTGTGCTCGGAGAGCGAGGGGAGGATGACCTGGGCGACCGAGACGACGAAGACGCCGAGGACGAGTTCCTGGAGGCGGAGGCTGTACTGGAGGCTCGAGACGGAGCCCTCGGCGAGGCCGGATGCGATGATCTGGGAGGCGAAGACGTTGAACTGGTAGATGCCGGCGGCGAAGATGCCGGGGACCATGACCTTCAGGACGCGGCGAACCTCGGGGTCGCGAAGGTTAAGGTCGAGGCCGAATCGAATGGGGGTGTCGCGAAAGAGCCAGGGGATCTGGAAGAGGAGCTGCAGGACGCCGCCCGCGAGGAAGCCGATGACCAGGGCATAGGCGGGGTCGTCGAAGGTGGTGCGAAAGGCGACGGCGCCCGCGATGATGCCGGCATTCATGAGGACTGGGGCGAAGGCCGAGGGGCCGAAGATCTTGTGGGCGTTGAGGATGCCCTGGATGACGGCGGCGAGGGTGACGAGGACGAGGTAGGGCCACATGAGCTGGGTCAGCGTCGTCGTGAGGACGACCTTGCCCGGGACGTTGCGGAATTCGGACGCGAAGAACGTGTCGATGAGCCAGGGAGTAAGAAGAATCGCGACCACCGTGAAGGCGGTGACGGCGAAGGTGAGGAGCGTCACGAAGCGGGAGAGGAACTCGCGCGTGCGGGCGAGAGTTGATTGATGAAGGTGTTCGGTCAGGATGGGGACGAAGGCTGCCGTCATGGCGCCCTCGGCGAAGAGGCGGCGGAAGAGGTTGGGGATGGTGGGGGCAAGTCCGAAGGCGTCGGACGAGGCGCCCGTGCCGATGAGAACGGCGCGGACCTGTTCGCGGACGAGCCCGAGGATGCGCGAGAGCACCGTCATGAGGGTCATGATGGAGGCAGAGCGGAGGACCTGGCGGTGGCCCTTTGCGCGCGCGTCTTCAGCGGTGTTCGTCACGCTTGACCGCCTCCCATGCGGCGTCGAGCTCGGCAAGCGAGGTCGTGTCAGGGGTCACACGGGCGCGAACCCCGGCGTAGCGGCGCTCGAAACGGTCGCAGGCGGTTTGAAGGGCACGTTCGGGGTCGACCCCGAGATGGCGCGCGACGTTGACGACTGAGAACAAGAGGTCTCCGAGTTCGGCTTCAGCGCGTTCGATGAGGTTCGGTTCAGTGGCGAGGACATCTTCGATTTCGAGGAGCTCTTCCCGGACCTTGGCGATAGGGCCGGTCACATCTGGCCAATCGAAGCCTTCACTTGCGGCGGCTCGACCGATGCGGTTCGCACGCTCGAGCGCTGAATCACCATTCACTTTTGCTCGCCCTGGTTCTGGGGCGCTTCTGCAGGGGCTGGCACGGGAGTGGCAGACCCGGGAGGAGGCGCCATGGCGAAGGTCACGCGGCCAAAGCCTGGGAGGTTGTGGTAGTCGTTGCCTGCGGGAGACCAGGCGGCGTGGAAGCCCTGGTCGAGGCGGTAGAGGTTGATCGACCAGGAGGCTTCCGCCGATGGGGGGCCGCCGGCACTCGGTATCTGCGCCCATGGGATGGCGACTTCGACCGTCCAGGAGCGGTCGACATCGCCGTCCTGATTGAGGGTGCCGTCGATGGAGACCTTCGCCACCATGTCGATGGTGAAGGCGGGCGCGGCCTCTTCCCACGGAGGGCTGCGGCGGCTCGTGAAGAGGGCATCGAAGATCTCGCCGGTCGGCGCCACCTGGAGTTCGAGGTAGTTCTCGCCGTCGGCGCCAGGGTCGAGGTAGATCTCGACGACGTCCGCCTCCCACAGACGCGAGTCGCGGCCCGAGAAGGTGCTCGCGATGGATTTGTCGGGGACAGTGAAGCCGACGTAGAGGTAGGTGTCGTCCCAGACCATCTTGGCTTCGGGGCGGTCGGCGTCCTCGAGCGCGAGGCCGTCCTGGGGCTTCACGAAGGCGCTGACCGATTGCACGCCCCCCCATCCGGCATCATCGAGGCGACCGTCGACAATGATTGCCCCGGGCGCCTTGTAGGTCATGTAGCGCCGCGGCTTCCGGTCGGCCCGCGGAGGCTGTCGGACCTCTGCTGCGGCCGTCGAGGCCTTGGCAGACTTCGAGACCTTGATGCGCGGGCCCTCGACGCGCTGGCTCTTGTCGTAGCCCACGGCCAGGGTCGCAGCGTTGACGATCTGCATGCGGACATCCTGCTGTCGCTCGGTCCAGGCCTTCGCGTCGAAGATGCCTGTCCAGAAGCGCGCCTCGCCCTCGGGGAAATCGGCGGGCACCTTGATGACCTGCACATCTTTGATGAACTGGCCGGGTTTGAACTTCTCGATGGGCAGGAGCTCTCCAACGGGGTCGTGGTCGAAGGGCTCACGCCGTCCGGGGCCCTCGAAGTGCACGAAGGCCTTCCAGGGGCCTGGCGCCTCGGCAAGGGACTCCCAGTACCATGTCACGGTGAAGCTATCGCCCGGCCGGACCTCGGTCTTGTCGATGTCCGCGCCAACGAGCCTCACGCGGTCGTCGAACACCGCATCGACCACCATCTTCGGCTTCGGCCGCTCCGTGAGGATGGCGGCGTTGACGGTCCTCTCCTGCTCCTTCGTCCAAGCGCGCTCCCTAGGGCGTCGACATCCTGTGAAGGCGACCGCGACAAGGCCGATGACAAGGGTGAGAGCGAAGATTTGCAGCCGGGCGGAACGCGTGTGCATGGGTCCGCGACTACCGCACACGACGCCCCTTTTCAACCCCCACGAAAGCCTTCGGCATGGCCTCAGTCGAGCTTTCGATGCGCTCGCAGCCGGAACGACCTCCCGCCGCCATGAAAGCGCAAGGTCGATTTCCGCCGCTCGGGGGCAATACGCACAATCGCCTTGTAGCTTCGGGCGTTCGGCACTACGGTCTCCGGAGTCTGTGGCGCGAGGTCCAGAGTGTCCGTGGCCCCCAACCTATTCGAAAAACGCTTCGTCATCGTCGCTGGCAAAGGCGGCGTCGGAAAGAGCGTCGTGTGCGCAGCCCTCGGCCTCGCCGCCGCCCGACGCGGCATGCGGACCTGCATCGCCGAACTCAACACCCGCGAAAAGGCACCGCTATTCTTCGGCAAGCCCCCCTCGGGATACACCTACGGCGAGCTCGCCCCGAACCTCTTCAGTATCAACATCGAGCCTGAGCCCGCGCTCCGCGAGTACGGCCTCATGAAGCTCCGCTTCGAGCGCGTCTTCAAACTCGTCTTCGAAAACGACGCGATGAAGCGCCTGCTCCGCGTCATCCCCGGCATGAACGAGCTGTTCCTCATCGGCAAAGCCTTCAACATGGAGCGCGAGAAGCGCAAAGACGGCCGCCCCCTCTGGGACATGATCATCGTCGATGCCCCTGCGACAGGTCACGGCGTCTCGCTGCTCCGCCTTCCCGACACCATCTTGAAGGTCGCCGACGCGGGCCCCATGGCCGAAGAGGTCGGCGCGATGCGTAATCTCCTCCTCGACCCGAGGCGGACGGCCCTGAACCTCGTCACCCTCCCCGAGGAGATGCCCGTCCGGGAGACCTTCGAACTCGCCCATCAGGTCAAGGACGTCCTCTCGATTCCGAAGGGCTTCCTCATCGTCAACGGTCTCTGGCCAAAGCTCCTCTCCGAGACCGAGAGCGGCCTCGTCTCCGCCCTCGACGCGGTCCTCCCCGACGACGCCACCCGCGCCCGCGCCGGTGTCCGCTGCCTCTCGGGCATGCTCGAACGCCGCCGCTTCCAGGAACATCACGTCGCCGAGCTCCGCGACCACCTCGCCTGGCCCCGCCTCGAGCTCCCCTACCTCTTCCTCGAGCGCTTCGGCGCCTCTGCCATCGAGACCCTCTCGGACTCGCTCGCCACCCAACTCGCAGCCCACGGGAGCACCGCGTGAAAGATTCCTCGACCATCGAGTGTCTCGATTTTCAAGATGATGGTCACGCGCGCGTCGAACGCTACCGCCTGCCAAACGGCCTCGAACTCATCCTCTGGGAGGACCACGTCGCCCCCGTCGTCTCCTTCCAGACCTGGTTCCGCGTCGGCTCCCGCCACGACCCCGAAGGCCGCAGCGGCATCGCCCACCTCTTCGAGCACATGATGTTCAAGGCGACGACGACCCGCGCCGAAGGCGAATACGACCGCATCATGGAGCTTCACGGCGCCCAGACCAACGCCGCGACCTGGGTCGACTGGACCTACTACAAGGCGAAGCTCCCGAAGTGGGACCTCGAGCTCGCCTTCGAACTCGAGAGCGACCGCATGCAGAACCTCGCGCTGAGCAGCGACATGCTCGAGCGCGAGCGCGAGGTCGTCAAAAACGAGCGCCTCATGCGCGTCGACAACGACCCCGAGGGGCTACTCGCCGAGCGCCTCTACCGCACCGCCTTCACGACCCACCCCTACGGCGTCCCGACCATCGGCTGGATGGAGGACATCGAGCGCATCTCGCTCGACGACTGCATGCAGTTCTACCGCACGCATTACGCCCCGAACAACGCGACCCTCGTCATCGTCGGCGACTTCGACACCCAGACCGCGCTCGCTCTCGCCGAGCGCTACTACGGCCAAATCCCGGCTCAGGCCCTCGCCCCCGAACACCTCCCCGCTGAGCCCCCTCAAGACGGCCCACGCCGCCTCGAGCTCTCCCTGCCTCTCACCAGCCCGCGTCTCACCAAGGCCTGGAAGGCCACCGCGTCAGGCTCCCGCGAGCACGCTGCCCTCGACATCGCCTGTGAGCTCCTCGTCGGCAGCGACAGCTCTCGCCTCCACCGCCGCCTCGTCGAGGAGCTCGAGCTCGCGACCGACGTATCGGGCTGGGTCTCCTCCTGGGCCCACCCCGGGCTTCTCGAAATCTCGCTCACCCTTCGCCCCGACGTCGACATCGCTACCGCCGAGGCCGCGCTCGACACCGAAATCGCCGCCTTCCTTGCCTCCCCTCCGCCCGAACGCGAGCTCGAAAAAGCCCGCAACGGCCTCGAGGCGAGCTTCCTTCGCGGCCTCGCCGACGTCGGCTCCCGTGCGCGCCAGCTAGGCCACCACCGCGTCACTGTCGGCGAATGGCGCGACCTCTGGCGCGAGACCGACCGCCTCCGCACCGCGACAGCCGACGACGTCCTCGCCATCGCCCGCGCCGTCCTCCGCGATGACCGCCTCACCACCGGCATCGGCCTCCCGAACGGCGAGCTCCCCGAGGTCACCGAAGACCTCGAGGACCACATCGGCCCCTCTGACGAAGCCCCCGAGGACGAAGCCCTCGACGTCACCTCCCACGCGCAGGAGCCGACCCATGGCTGAAGCCCGCACGCTCCCCGCCCTCTCCACCTACTCGACCACACACACCATCGCCATCGCGGACCATTCCCGCCCGTTCTACAACCTCGGCCTCATCATCCCGCGCGGCGCCCTCCATGATCCCCACGACAAGGCGGGCCTCGCCTACCTCACCGCGCAGATGCTCGTCCGCGGCGCAGCCCACCTCTCCCGCCCCGACTTCGCTGAGGCCATCGACCACCTCGGCGCCAGCCTTGACCTCACGGTCAGTCGCGACCACACGACCCTCTGGGCCGACGGGCTCACGCGCAACCGCGAAGACCTCCTCACCCTCATCGAATACGCCCTCCGCGAGCCGGCCTTCCCAGCGTCCGAACTCGACAAGCTCCGCCGCGAAACCCTCGCCGAGCTCATCGCCCACTTCGGCGCCAAGGAGGTGAAGGGCGAGATT
>VFQT010003703.1_pt1 | contig 13631 bp, 27 predicted proteins | sample 3512381 | NCBI WGS metagenome assembly VFQT01 (sample SAMN10412376, study PRJNA504923) | tailings metagenome | isolation source: Relicate 2 Philex TSF3 active mining site | place: Philippines: Tuba, Benguet | collected 2017-08-29 | reverse complement strand
TGATGGCGACACTCGTTCTTATGACAATCGGACAAGATGATTACTCAAATTGGGGAGAAGAGTACATGGACGACGAATTTAAGAAACTTAAATCGGAATAATATGGAATCTATTGCATTGATGTGCTGTGCACCAGTTTTGGTGTTAGTTGTAAAATTGCTCATTGAAAATAATAAGTAGCATGATTAACCTCGGTTTCATTTTTTATCCTCGAGGAGAATTTATACTTTAGCTTAGTAAACCAATTAAACATATCTAAGATGGAAAAGATACACCTACCTTCTCCTAAAATAGGAGATAAGATTGAAGTAAGAACACATTTTGGAAACAAAATTTGTGTTATTGATAAGGTTGATGAAAAAACAATACATTTTAAAAACGGATCCTTTGGATTGGAAGTAAATTCAGAAAGGGTTCAACCTCAATCGAAAGAATGGCGAGGATCGAAATTTTATTATTCATCTTTTAATTGAAGCAATAATAAACCACTAATCATTTTTTATCCTCGTGGTGAATCATTACTTTAGCTTAGTAACCAATTAAACATATCTAAGATGGAAAAGGTCCCAACAGCAGAAGATTTTTTACAAGACCATTTAGAAATCAGTCATTTCTATGATGATAAAACTCAAAACATGGTTTGTTATAGTGATGATGTCCAAAAAGCAATGATTGAGTTTGCTAAAATTCATGTAGAAGCAGCATTGAAAGCGGCCGCATCAGATGCTCACACAAAGGACGTTCCTTTCACAGATGATGTAGAGGTTGACAAAGAGTCAATTCTTACCGCTTATCCATCAGAAAACATTAAGTAAGGAAACATGAAACTCTTCCCTCACTTCAAACGCAGAGTCAAGGACACTGCCCAAATGATTAAAGAATGCTATTCCATCGTCACATGGAAGAACTTCATCTGGACCATACCAGGTGCAACCTTTGTCACCCTCTTCGTTCTTTTCTGCATGCTCTTCGAGGACTATGATGAGACCGATGCTTGGGAAAGAAAAATTGAAGAGAAGCTAAGGGGGTCGGAGGAACGAGGCGAGCGGAAGGAAGGGTTTTCCCGAACCCTACCCGAGAAAGAGTGGACAACCCTGCGTAACTTTGAAAAAGGCACCGACGACAATGTTGAATACAACTACTTCAAGATCTCACATTACAACGGAGAAGTTTATGGATATTGCGCGACAGAGAAGGGTTCGGACAATGAGGTCAAAGTCGTTGAGAGCTGCATGGACATGGGACTCAAGGTGGAGAAGGTGAGCAAGGAGGAGTATGATGAGGCTGAAAAGAATCCCCCTTCCGATCCCGAATAACCCCGGTTTTATTTTTTATCCTCGGAGGGAATCATTACTTTAGCTTAGTAACCAATTAAACATATCCAATGATAGCAATCACCATCACTCTCATCATTTTCTCCGTAGCTGCTACCGCATATTTTGTTGGAGTTTACTCAGAGAGAAAAGCTTGGAACGGACTCATCCGAACAGGAAAGATTCCTAGACCTAGCAATCCAAAACTTGACCACAAGAACTACTGGGCTAATCATTGATTAACCCAGTTTTCTTTTTTTATCCTCGTCAAGAGTTGTTACTTTAGCTCTGTAACCAATTAAATCTTTTCACATGAGCAATCCACTTTTTCGAGTCACACAAATCGGACCGGCATCAGACTCATTCATTTCAATCGGGGTAACCGATGAGGTCTACAAGTTAGCCAAGATGACCAACATGGAATGGGCACAAGAGGGAATGTCAGGCTATGACATCGACGAATTTCTCCACGCAGCTTTGACGGAGAAAACCGCGGGAGAAATCACCACCGACCCGGAATTCAGTAACTGGTATGGCTACTACAAGTCGGACAAGTCGGAGACGAAGGACGTGCAGGCTGAACTGGCCAAAGCCAAGGCTTGGGCAGTGGAAGCAGCCAAGGATATCCTAGCCTACATCCCACAAAGGATGAGAGCAGAAGCAGACCGTTTGGAGTCGGATCTTGTCACAAGGTATGAATCCCTTTTCGATCCATCCCTTTCCACCAATCAACAGGAAGCATGACAATCGAAGAGATCCTTATCAAACGGGACGGGATGACACCTGGGGAAGCCAAAGAGCTTCTCCAGGCAGCCCGGGAGAGAGTACTGGAGGGAGAAGATCCCGAAGAAATTCTCCGAGACGAGTTCGGGCTTGAACCCGACTATGTGTTCGATCTTCTATATTAATCCTCGTTTCATTTTTTATCCGCGAGGATAATCCTTACTTTTATAATGTCAATCCACTAGGACCTGAAGGGCGAGGGCTAACAACCCGGGAGAGTAGACTCCAACCTGCGCTTTATTTTTTTTAAGCCCCAAACCCCGCAAGCCTCTGTCGGGAACTTGCTGGAGAAAACCAGGGGATAAAAAAATTAGAAATTAACCTCGATTCATTTTTTATCCTCGGGGGTTGTTCTTATATTAGCTATGTAATCAAACAAACCCTCACGCTATGATCCGTTCTAATGTAAACCCCCTCACTTTCCCTCAGCTCTTCACAGCTGGTCGCGCAGTCCTCACTTTCCACAACCCTGAGACTGACAACCACATCACCATCAAATGTCAACAGTGGAAGAAGCGCAACCCTGCTGGGAAGATGGAGCGCCTCCCTAAGTTCACCATCTTCGTTTCTCTCCTCGGAGACAAGGAGCAGGGAATGGTCCTAGGAGGATACTACTTCCAAGACCAGAACAACTGGTTGCTCGCTAAGGGAGTAGATCCTAAGTCCCAATTGGGCAAGGTCATCTCTTTCCTCCGTGGTTCATACGAGGATCCAATGACCCTCCGCCAAAAAGGAGTCAATCTCCTCCACGAAGGTAAGTGCTGCCGATGCGCACTTCCACTCACAAACCCAGCCTCAATCGAAAGAGGTCTCGGTGATGACTGTCACGCTTACACCTTCGGGACAGACAACCAGAAGAGAAAGGAAAAGTTAGGCCTAGCCTAACTTTCCTCCTCATTCATTTTTTATCCTCGAGGAATTCCCTTACCTTTGCAACATAATCATACAACCATGGCAAGAAAAGAAAATACCGGCATCCGCAAACCAATGACTGAGGCGACCCGCCAGAAGATAGCTCAGGCGGTCAAAGAAAAAGCAAAAGCAAAGCGAATCGAAAAGGGCTTACCTCCTGACGCTATAATCCCGCTCATCCCAGACCGTTCTCGGTCTCTCGAACTAGTTCAGATGAAGGACCAGCACTTCGATCCAGCACTGTTCGTTCCTATGGCCACTGGTTCCGCCATCGACAACATGTTCACTCTCGAGGGTGGGATTCCTAAAGCAACCAACTACATGGTGGTGGGCGATCCCGGAGTTGGCAAATCAACTGTAGCTCTGGACATTCTCGCAGACCTCATCAAGTCCGGCTACAAATGTCTTTTCATCTCAGCGGAGATGACCAGAATCGATCTTTATAAGTACGTGCAACGGTATCCGAAGTTTGGGGGAATCGATATCTTATTCCTCGGAGAATATTTGGATGATAATCCGAAACTGGTCGTGGAGGAAGCTCTGACCCCTGGCTATGATGTTGTCCTCATCGATTCGTTCGTCGAGGTTCAAGAAGCTGTCAAGGAAGTGAATCGCATCACCACCAACTCAGCAGAGAAATGGCTCATTGACCTCATGCTCCGTCACAATCTAGCCCACAATACAGCGTGTAAGAACACTTCTTTCCTTGCCATCCAACAGGTAACAAAGGGCGGAGTTTTTGTCGGCTCTAACAAGCTTAAACACAACACTACGGGGATGATGGAGATCCGATATGAAGATGAGGATGCCAACCTACAGTACATTGCCTTCACCAAGAACCGCCGTGGTCCAGTAAACCAAAAACTCTACTTCTCCCTCAAAGCAACTGGAGCAGTACAGTACACCCAACACTCCGGATCGAATCACGATTCAAAGGACGAGGATTCCACATTCGACCGGCTCATCGAAAAAGAGGTCAACCCTTTCCAATAATCTTGCCAGGAGATTCCCCGGGTGGTGTCAGAGGTCATTCTGCCGCCGGGACCGAAAACACCACCCGCTCCTATAAGGCCCGCGCATCCAAATAATTGTCCGTTCATTTTTTTAGTACGTCAGTCTTTAGTACTTTAGCTTAGTAACCAATTAAACATTATTCATATGGCAACTATCACAGAAGGACTAGGAATTCAGCAAGGCTGGTTTGAAGAGATGGAGCAAATAGCTAAGCGTGCTATGGACGAGCTCGATGAGGTCTCAGGAATACTCACCACAGTAGGCAAGGAGATCCGAGAGGAGGATCTAGGATACTCTGAGGGTGAACTCTCTGTCTATGAGAAGAAGCTCCTGATGGCTGGATACACCATTGGATCCATGGCCCAGGCGAACAAGGTCCGTGAGATCATGATGCTCAAGGACCTACACAGGCTTATCCAGAAAATGAAGGACCAGGCCGAGTCAGAGGACTAAGCCCCAGAGCTCCCAAGAAAAACCCCCGAAGAAAATCTCTGCAGCAGCTAGGTAATTCTTCGGGGTTTTTTGTGGGGTCAGAAATCCCGGGGTATGTCCCAGAGCCCTTTGGACCCTTTCACGAGGAAAAAATCCCCCGGGTCTTTGCCTATTCTATTACAGGAACCCCCGGGATTCCCCACGACTAAAGCTTATAAGCACTAGGGAAACCGTCGGGGACCTAAATAAAGACCCCCTCTGGGGTCTGGAGGGGGGTAAAAATGGGGTCCCTGTATAGGGGGTACAAGGGCCCCTCGCGTATAAGGGGTCTAAGATAGGGGGCTATTCGCTTAGGGGACCCCAATTTGGGACTAAGTTAGGGGACCCTTGTATAGAAACCTTGGGACCCCTCCCGTATAGGGACTTTGGCATAGGGTCCAAACGCTTTAGCGACCCTTGGAGGGCGGGAGGGCAAAAGGGCGGGAGGGCAAAAGGGCAAAAGGGCAAAAGGGCAGGAGGGCAATAAGTGCAATTGGGCTAGACTAAAAGGACTAGTGAACCAAAGGACTGATCTACTTAAATGGGTTAAAGGGTTATTGTCCTAGATAGAGGTGTTGACTCAGTCTAACGTGTATGCTTCGTCCGACTCTTCAGGGTTGCCATCATTCGGGTATTCTATATGAGCCTTCCCTTGCTCTTTCTGAGCCTGATGATATTTGCTTCGAACGTATTCCCCTAAGGAGTAATTGTTCGGATGAGATTCAACTTCCTCTGCTGTGATTCTGAGCGTGATGTGATGCTTCATGGTCATTCCCATTTTCTAATTTATATGGGTTGGACCTTCGGATGTTCCGTTCGGATAGAGACTTGGTTATCTTTGTGTAGGTACGAGTACTGTGTCTCCTACATGTACAGGGACATTAGAGATAGACCAGTAGTCACCTACATAGTATCTCCAGTAAACTCTTCTGAATGTGGGAGGCATCCCAGAGTGTTGGTTGACATAGACCACTGAGTCCACTGGGTGCTTTTCGTATTTGACCTTTCCATGTTCACTTGTGGAACAAGAGGATAAGGCTGAGAAGACTAAGAGGGCAATGATTGACTTTTTCATAGAGTAAGATCTTTAGGTGACATGCCTCTCTCTTCTGTGATTTGCTTCCAGAGACTCTCTGTCATCATGTGACCATTCCCAATCTTATTCATCTCATGGAAAGATCCTTTGTGTTCAATGTCCCATGTGAGAGGATTAACTCTGACCCATGGGTATTCGTGTGTGAGTCCTTGTATGTGCATGTCACTTATATTGGGGTAAGATTATAGAAGTTTCTCGAGAAGAAAAAACGAGAATTGATATTTTGAAGCCGGCGGGTCTGGTGGAATACGGGTCACGAAGCCCCCGAATGTGGATCAAAATGTGAAGTAATTGAGCTCTATTTTGCTCTCTCGTGAGCTACAAATGGTTTATAGGTCACTTTGCATTTTTTTAGTACGTGTGGTATGGGTACTTTTGATACATGGAAGATCTAGAAACTTTATTAGAAGACCTCGGAGGCATTGGACTGAAGTCATGCCTGAGAGAGGGAATGGACTTCGGCTGGGGAATGGACTTAGGTCCTGAGTCAGAGTGTGATGGGCTAAAGCCTCTCTTCCTGACAGAGGAAGCCATCCAGTGGATGCACGATCACGGACACCTCCCTGGAAGTAGTGTCCAAAAGTTCTCTCTTGAGAATAACAGCTCTATAGTTTGGCTTTCCGTGCAGTTCTCTGATGTTTGGATGGGAAAGTACAAGATGGACTACACTCTGTATCAGGTAGGTACCCAGTCTCTCCGAAAGGATCTATACAAGGTGACTGGTTCCTGTGGGATATACAAGGTGACTGGTTCCTGTGGGGACTCTGGATTTGGTAAAGGTCGTTTCCAGTATCACCTCAAACCAAGATCTGTTGCGAGCTTGCAAAAGAGACTCGCTCAAAAGCTAAGAGCACTGACCATCTCAGTCCCAACTTTTATTAGCCCTAAACACTCTAACGTACATGGAAAATCTGGATCTGTTATTACAAGACCTTGAGAGTCTTGGTATGAAGTCATGTCTAAGACAAGGCGTTGACTATGGATGGGGTATTGACCTGCAGGGTGAGTGTAACGGCAAGCTTGACATGTACCTCACACGGGAAGCTTTTGAGTGGTTGCATGAGCATGGTCACACAGAGCATAAATCCTCCGCAAATAACGCACTCGTTTGGGCTATAAACAACGGAAAAAGTTCCTTTGTGCTTCCCCAGAAATTCAACGATTTCCTTGAAGATAGATTTGTGATATTCTCACTTCACGGCCAAATTCACCTCTTTGAGACTTTAGTACAGGATCCACCGGAGACTCTCAAGGCAAATGGGAAGGAGGTCTATAGAGCAGAGACTAAGGTGCTCTATATAGTCAAAGCAGCCTCTACCACTGGCCTTTATGAAAGCCATGAAATCCTTTTCCCACTGACCCAGAATCACGAGGAGTCCCAGAATTTGCAGTTGAGGCTCGCCCAAAAACTGGCAACCCTTACCCCCTGACCCAGACTTTAGGGAGCCGGGGGATCTAACCCAGACTTTGGAATCTAAGCCCACAGAGGGATCCAAAATGTGAGCTAAGATGCCTCAAGGCGCGCAGAGCCTAAGATCCCAGAGATGGACAGAGATATATAAGGATAGAAATAACAGATGACTATGAAAAACCTTATTAGCTTTGAAAATTTTGGGAGTGCTTCCCATCATGTAAATGAAGCAGTGGCCAATGTAAGCTCAAGCATTCCATCTAAGGCTGAAGCCAAGGTATACTTTGGAATAGGTTCAGGGGGAAAAAAGAAAAGATTGATTATGGAGCCACAAGGATCTTAAGTCCAAAGCAAATCGCAAAAGCCGGAGAGGCATCAGCTATTCTTGGAACCATCATCAAACTGTTTTCAGAACAGCCAGAAGGATTTTGGGCTAAACTTCTTAAGGAGGTCAAGAGGATCAACAAACTGAACTATCCTGCTTGCCTATGGATTGTACAGAACTCTCCAAAAATTAAATCCCTATACGGCAGGAATTTTAGGCAGGTTGGACAATTCATGGCAGCCAATTATGCGCTAGCAGCTGACAATAGGCAAACAGAAGACAAAGGACTTTTTGGCATGATTGGAGAATTGGGTTATCTTCTAGGATATGGAGTTTGGGCAGGTATGATTGAGGTATTTAACGGAGCGCAAGAATCCGTAGATGCTGTGGAACTTTATTTATCTACTACTGTCAACCCGCAGGAAAGAGTTTACCCCGACTTTACAACTAAATGGTTTGATCCCAACAGAGAGTGGAATGCGGGGCTGATAGGACCATTTTACGAGCCACTAATTGATCCAATGACAGATAAGGAAGCTGTCGATTCGAGAGGGAGGAAAATCTTCGGATGGAAATACGATGATACTGGTAAAGACTATTATTTGTATAAAAACCTTTAACAATATTAGAGACTGTGGTTCACCTGAATAATAAATAAAAAAATAGTGTCACAATGAAAAACATTGAAAATTTTGAGGATTTCCTAAATGAAGGCCAGACATCGGGCAAACCGATCAAGGTTGTCGAAGTAGGAACAGACAGGAACGCACTTCAGAAATTGAACCAGGAGATAAAAAAGTCAATCGCCGGGGGTGGTAAGGTTCACATGAGCATGACGAAAGACCAGTTCCACGTTCTGATAGAAATCCCAGCTGGAAAGATTCAATACAATTTACCCGCAAATAGAGCTAAAGAGGTTGTTGACATTTCCTTGGATGTAACAGGAGGAGCATAAATCCCATATTACATATGGTCACAAAAAAGAGCCCGATAAAGGCTCTTTTGTTGTTTTATGATAGATGAGATTATAGACCCAAATTCTTAAGATCTAATTCCTTGGTTGCATCTGCCTTGTAAGCTTTGAATATCTCATCTGCATTTGAGAAGTGCACATACGCAAGATCCACAAATGCTTTGGCGTTGATAGTGTAATTGTCTGTGAAGACAATCACGGCTTCGGAAGAGTCTTTGGCTTTGAATGGACCGTAGTAACCAGCATCTGGAACTTGACCTTGCTCAAAGAAGAATTCCATCAGTTCTGGGAATTTCTTTTCCTTGAGATCCGACATAAATGCTGGAGGTGGAGCTGTAAATCCAGGTCCACTCGTACTGTATTTTAAAGACGGAGGTGTGGATAGCCAGCTTTTCATCGAAAGCCCGAGTAAAGCCTGCACACATCTAGATTCGTCTCTAGCTTTGATTAGAAAAGCAATTGGCTCGTCGCCTTTCGTAGACAGGAACATGTACCCAATGGATCTGTCAAATCCAACTCCTTCCAAGTCCCCAATCAGATCTTCAAGATCCTCTTCAAATAGTTTAATGTGTTTCATAGTGTTTTCTTATGCTCCGAAGTCTAAATCTAGATCTATTTCTTTATTACCTGCAATCTTATTGCCGTTCCGGTTTTCATCCAATTGTCATTGCCTATTCCAGCTGCGAACTGACCGACCTGTCCTTCGTAAGGTATTGCTGTCAATTCGTTTCCCGTTGACATTTCGATCATATCGATTAGATCTTGAATTCTTTCGCCAGCTTTTGGTACAACGTAACCACCAACAGATTGCCCGTCGAAGTTAAATTCTAAACCTGCACCTTTATGACCAAGGACTGGATAATATTTCCTGTATTCCTCGATTGTCAATTTTCCGTCACCGTCGACGAATTGCTCGAATAGTTTTATGTGATTCATTTTCTTTCCTTTCTATCGTAATATTCCCAAACCTCATCCAGCTGCTTAGGATCTGCTAACCAAGATTCCCACCAGCCTCCTCCGTCTTCTTCAACAAGAGTTCCGTCTTTAAGTTTCTTGTATTCCTTTTCGTGCACGTCGATGACGAAAGTCTTGGGTGTGAATGGTAGGGACTTGATGTATTGTTGTGAACCTATTTTCTCTTCGCTTCCTTCTGTGACCCCGACTCCTCCTGACGTAAATGTATAGTCTTTACCTACTGGTTTGAATACTATTGCATCCAAATAATAGGGTTTTCCCTCTTTGCCCTGTTTGAAGACAGAACTGAGCCTATTGTTTTGGAAAGTTCCTGTTCCAGGATCAGCCCCTTCAATTCCTGAGATGTCATTCCATTCGTCATCCGAACAGTCAATGCCGGCCCCAAGTGGTTCTTGAGCAAACATTTTTTTAAGGGTATCCACGATGGCACCTGCAGTGTAAGGAGCTGAAAATCCGGATTGGCCACTCTGATTGAATTTATCAACCAAAGCCTCGATCTCAGGAACAAAATCTGCCACGAGTAGAGTGCTTCCCTCCTGCTCGGCTTTGTCCAGCATTCTTTTCAATTCTGGGTATTTAGACGATTCGTTTAGTGATTGTACTTCAACCATCTTTACACCCTCGTGTAAAATCTTGATGAGCCTTGATTTTATTTCATTGTCGGTGATTCCTTGGTGGAATCCTTCGAAGAGCTTAATATATTTCATACTTCAATACTATTTGATCATTTATATATCGGTTTAGAGAATAGATTAATCCTGGATTCATTTTTTATCCACAATTGGAATTTCTAAATTTGTCCTATGGAAGATCTTTCAACTTTGATATCAGACCTGGATGGGCTTGGACTAAAATCAACCCTTGTGAGAGGCAAGGATTTCGGATGGCCAATAGACAACAGGATAGCTATTGACACACCGAGCAAAAAATGGGGTCGATCCAATCTATGCATCACCAAGGAAGCAGCGGATCTTATCAAACAAAAATTTGGCCTTGACGTTTTTGCAGGTTCTCCATGGAAATTGCCAGTATCGCATAAGTTGGACGTCAGATTATTTTCTGAGAGATTTAACAAAGGAAAGACGGTTGGAAACATCGAATTTTGGTTTATTCAAGAAACGAAATTTTGGCGAGCTGTGTGCATATGCTGGTCTCTATCTGGTGACCGGGTTCTTTGGTCAACATCCTCAAGGGTCAGGCATGTTCTAAGGCATGGACCACGAGGGGCTCTTTCTGACATGGATGGAGCAATGGACAGAAAGTTGAAGGGAATGGAGATTCTTTCTCACAGAAGAACTAGAACAGTCGAAAGAGAACTGGCAAGTATTTTGGGATCTATGATAATTCATGACTAATCGGATATATAGAAAAAAATACTAGACAATGAAAAACATTGAAAGTTACGAAAGTTTTCTAAATGAGGCAGAAGCAGCATCTCCAATGGAAATGGAAGCAGGAGCTGAAATGGAAATGGCAAACGACTTTGATCCAGAAAAAGCAAAACAAGCTTTAGCTGACTATGTGAAGAGGACAGGATCTGGGAGTTCAGACCAAGATAAAACGGGACTTAACTTCCCAAACATCAAGCAGGTGTTTGGAAGACAGGACTACAATTTTAGGGTTGCAATCGCTCAAGCATTATATTTGGCTGGTTTGAATCTTTTTCCGACAAATAAATATCACTCAGCTGATATTCAAGCAACAGATTTGAAAAACACAGGCTGTACCCAAACTTATTATATTGGAGAAGGACCGCAAAACGAAAAATTGAAGCAGGTTTCCGTTGCCCAATTAAATGCTGTCAAAGGTCTAGCAGCAAAAGTTTTCCTCGATTTTAAAAGATATATGGGAGGTAATTTCGGCTACTATAACGGGAAATATGCATTCGAAATTCCACTATCCGCTATCAAAGCTTTCCCCGAAGTAAAAGCTGCTGCTGCAGCTTTGAAAAAAGCAAAGTAATAAATGAAGACGTATTATTGAAAAGAGCCTTCGGGCTCTTTTTTTGTTTAAGAACAAACTCAGCAACCATCAATATAATCAGGGATGAGAAACTTCGATAAAATTTACGAAAGGAAATTCTGGGGTGAGGAAGGAAACGGTAGCGGCACTGGGTCTATGTTACACACTACGGTTTCCGTTAGAAACTTAATCACAGATCTTATACAAAATCAAGGTGTAAGAAAGATAGTGGATGTTTCTGTAGGGGGTATGACTTGGTGGCCCGAAGTGCTAAATCAATTTCCAGAGGTTGAATTCTTTGGATATGATATTTCTTTAATTAAGACGAAGGAAAATAGGGAGAAATTCAGAGAAAACAACAATTGGAAATTTTACTTCGCGGACCTAGTTTCCAAAAAAGATTATCCAGATTGTGATCTAATTATTTGTAGGCACACTCTAAATCATTTATCCAAGGAGGATGTGTTGAAATCCATAGATAATTTAAAGGGTGTTAATTACAGGTTTCTTGGAGTTACCCAACATCCTTTCCAAGAGCTGAATGTCCAAAAAGAAATTCAACCTGATACACCAGGTTGTATAGATTATCGCCCAATAAATCTTTTGGAAGATCCAATAAGTCTTCCAATCCCTCTTATAGAAGTAGACGATGCTGATGCAGAAGACATTCAAATGAATTGGCAAAGAAAATTTTCAATTTGGAGTAAATAAATCGAAAAGAAATTATATATTAGAAGAGACGCTACAGTCTCTTTTTTTGTGTCTAAGGAGTTTGAAAAGAAAGAGATAGAACAAACCATCAAACTTCGAATATAAAATAAAATAGGATGGCTTATGGACACAAAAACAATCAATCGATTCTACTTCTCGAGATTCATCGACTCACTAGAGAAAGATGTAGAGAAATGGGAAATGTCTCATCATGGTGCATACGGAAACACCTGGCAGGAATACCACGGTCCTGAATATGTCAATGCGGAGAGACAGAAAATAGTATTTGCACAAACGCTGAATTATTTAGGATGTTATGTGAATGGTAGAATCCTTTGGCATGTGCCTTTTTGGTACCAAGTAAATTTATTTTCACATCAAACCAGGAGATTTTGGAAAGCCTGGAGAAAGATGAAACGTTTATGTCACGTGAAAGATAAACAGGAATTAAATGATAAGCTAATGAAATCATTATAATGAAAGAGTCGAAAGACTCTTTTTTCGTTTTTATCGGACAACTAGAATTCTTAATTTTGTTATATGGAAGATCTGGAATCGTTATTGGAAGACCTTGGTGAATTTGGACTTAACCCATTCCTTATACCAGGCAAGGACTTTGGTTTTGGTAATTCACTTCAGGGAGAGTGTGACGGTAAAAGAAAACTCTGGTTCACACAGGGTGCGGTGGAAAGATTGAAAAAGAAGGGACTAGTTGATAATTACGGGTCGTCCATGCTTTCTTTATCCAATGATTTTAATGATACCTGGAAATCCACGTTTCGTGTGACATATACACTAAGCAAAACAAATGACAACGAAGGACTATGGTATCTTTGGGGAGGCTGCGGTGATTCTGGATTCGGTACCAAGTGGTTTCGATATCATTTCAGACCAAGAACAGTCAAGAGACTACAATCACGTTTGTTCGAAAAAATTAAAGCGGTCCGTTTTTGATATATAATAGCATGAAGCATCTCAGAACATTCGAATCATCAGAGGAGGATCTAGCAAAGGATCTAGAAACCTTAGGAATGGAAACGATGAAGGGATGGTTACTGGCTGTTCAGAAATATGGATATGACGAGATCTTCAACTGGGAATACATCACTATCATAGCTCCTAACCTTGGAAGGGCTGTCCAGTTATTCATAGAACATATTCTTCCAGAGATTCCTGATGATTTTGATATTGGTGAAGCACAGGAAAGAGGCTGGGGTTATGCAGAGGATCAATTCGGGATTAATGAGGAAGGTGGATTTGAGATTCTCCAGGGATGGCAAGATCTAAAACCTAGATCAACCAAAGAAGAACTAGACACTTTTTTCGAGTCCAATCCCATGATGGCTATTCGGGATCTTGAAAAAGTATTTTCAAACGTCAGCCAAGTTCTGGTTGGTAATCCTATCGGAAACATTTAATCCCCCACATTTTTTTACTACGTACCTTTTTATTAGTTTTGCCTTATAATTAAAAATCTGTCTATGCAGAGATATAAAAGAGGCAAAGAGATTAAGGACCATTCACTTTCGACAGTTTTCAATCGGTATGAAGCCAAACAAGAAACTGAATTCGTAAAATCATTCTTTGGTCAAGAGGAAGCCAATGCAATCCTAGAAACATGCGGAATCCCTCTAGTTGAGGAATATGAGCCACAACCGGAATATCCGGTACAGATTGGATATTCC
>VFQT010003702.1_pt1 | contig 13640 bp, 12 predicted proteins | sample 3512381 | NCBI WGS metagenome assembly VFQT01 (sample SAMN10412376, study PRJNA504923) | tailings metagenome | isolation source: Relicate 2 Philex TSF3 active mining site | place: Philippines: Tuba, Benguet | collected 2017-08-29 | reverse complement strand
TTTTCCGGCCTTCGAGATCACAGGAATACTTCCACGGCGTTATTGGCGGGCGCGGGCGTGAACATGCTCGCCACTTCCAGCATCTTCCAGACGGCCGCCCGTCCCTGACTTCCGAGGGACAGGCTGTAATCATTCACATAGAGTGAAATATGTTTGCGCATGACTTCCGGGTTCATCTCCTGGGCATGCGTACACACGAACGGGGGCAGTTCCGGATCATGGGCGCGTGCATATTCCAGGCTCCGACGTATCACCCGGTCGACCTTCCGCATGATCTCCACCGGAATGTCCCGTCGCATCACGATACCGCCCAGAGGTATCGGGTAGCCGGTATTGGCTTCCCAAAATTGACCAAGGTCTGCCCATTTGCGTAAACCTTTGTCGGCATAGGTGAATCGGTTTTCATGAATGATGACCCCCGCATCTACACTGCCGTTGATCACGGCGTCCTCGATCTCATGGAAGGGCATGAAGATCTTTTGTCTGGCCATCGGATAGGCCAGGGAGAAGAGCATATGTGCGGTGGTATGTTGACCGGGCAAGGCGATGCGCAGGGCTTCCAGTTCTCCGTCAGCCGGCGTTTTTTCCCGTGCAGCCACCAACAGAGGGCCAACGCCGCGACCCAGCGCCCCACCCGCGTCGAGCACCCGATAGGTGGATAACACCCGCGGGAGCAATCCATAACTGATCTTGGAGATATCGGGTCCTCCGGAAATGACCATCCGGTTCAGTTGTTCCACATCCGCCAGGGTGATGTCGAAGCTCAGACCTTCCGTATCCACCCGCTGGTGGACCATCGCATCGAAGATATAGGTATCATTGGGGCAGGGGGAGAAGGCGAGGGAAAGCTGCATGAATGGATCAGTTTTCTGGTATTCGGTCGATGGTAAGGAACAAGGCATCGCGCACTGTGTTCAATGCGCTGGTCATTTGCCATCTGGATTTATCCCGGTCGCCCACCAGGTTGGACAGTCCCCGAAGCTGCAGAAAGGGGATGCCAGCCTGCAGGCATACATAATGAAACGCGGCTCCTTCCATCGATTCGACATCCGCAGCCAGCTGGTGGGCCATCATCGAGATCATCTCCGGGGTAGTGCTTACCTGGTTTACGGTAACGCCATTGACAACGGGGAGTCCGGAACGCCCCAGCAGATCTTTATGTGGATTGATGAGCCGCCCACCTGTGTAAGGTGCCAGGTTAGCATCCATCAGGCCCATGTCCGGAAGATCTTTCCAGATCCCGCCGGCTTCCACTACGCCCAGGTCTCCCTGTACCTCGCTGCCGACCGCCACACAAGTGCCGATGGGATGCTTCAGCGGATGGAAACCGCCACCCACACCGGCCTGGATCGCGATGTCCGGTTTTTCTCCCGAAAATAAGCCACTGAGCGCATGGGTGGTGTGCATGATCCCCACCCCCGACACCCAGAGATCAAAACGATGATGTCTGCGCAGATAGAGGCGTTCCGACAGGTAGGCCCTGATCGGCTGCATCTCCAGTTCCGTGGCGGTGACAACGGCGATCCTCATGATGCGAAGGTCTGATTTTTCCGGCTGGTCAAACAGGACAACCGTCATTTTTGGTTTCTGGATCCTGTTGTAACTTTGCAGCGCGGATCACATCAGATCCAATCTAACATCATGATCTATCTGACCAGGGTCGAGCATTTCAACGCGGCACATAAACTGTATAACCCCAAGTGGACCAAGGAGCGGAACGAGGAGGTCTTCGGACGCTGCGCCAATGAAAACTGGCATGGTCACAATTTCGAATTGTCTGTCACCGTCAAGGGATGGCCGGATCCGGATACCGGATTCATCTATGATGTCAAGAAACTCAGTGCCATCATAAACCGGCATGTCATCGACAAGCTGGATCACCGCAACCTCAACCTGGACGTCGATTTCATGCAGGGGAAAATGTGCTCCATAGAGAACCTGGTTACCGCCATCTGGGAGCAACTCAGTCCGCGGATGCCCGAAGGCGTTCAACTGCATTGCCTGAAACTGGTGGAGACCCCGAGAATATATGTAGAGTATTACGGCGAATAATTCGGTCGGAAGTTAAACCATTTGCTGCTCCTGATGTTGTAATCATCTGATCCGACGGCGCAGCCGACTGAATGGTTACGCAAGTTGGGTCCCTTACAGCGACCATGACCCATCCAGTGACCGTATGCCGCAAGGAGCATTTCAACGCCGCCCACCGACTGCACAATCCAGCCTGGGATGATGAAACGAATGCTGCCGTTTTCGGGAAGTGTAATCTGCCCCACTATCATGGCCATAACTATGAACTGATCGTAAAGGTCACGGGTTTTCCTGACCCGGGTACCGGCTATGTGATGGACATGAAAGTACTTTCGGATATCATCCGGGAGGAAGTCATAGACCGGCTGGACCACCGCAACCTCAATCTTGACACCGAACTTTTCCGTGATCTGAATCCTTCCGCTGAGAACATCGCTGTGGTGATCCATGATCTGCTGAGACCCCGGATCCCGGCCGAAAAGTCGCTCAGGATCGTTTTATATGAGACCCCCCGGAATTTCGTGGAATATCCCGGTTGAACATATCATTTTTCATCCCATCAACAGGACATCATGGCCTATCAACGCGTTGAACAGTACGAAGACAAGATAACATCCAGGCTTACCGATAACTATCGCGAGTCGATCGAATTGCTCGGCGAAGACCCGAACAGAGAGGGGTTGATCAAGACGCCGGAGCGGGTTGCCAAGGCCATGCAGTTCCTTACCCAGGGATATCACATGGATGCTGCCGCCATTCTGAATTCTGCGAAGTTCCATGAGGAGGTCAGCGAAATGGTCATCGTTAAGGATATTGAACTCTACAGCATGTGCGAACATCATATGCTGCCCTTCTACGGTAAGGCGCACATCGCCTACATCCCCAACGGCTGGATCACCGGGCTGAGCAAGATCGCACGTGTGGTGGATGTGTACAGCCGTCGCCTGCAGGTTCAGGAGCGTTTGACCTCGCAGATCCTGAACGTGATAAAGGAGACCCTCGATCCGTTGGGCGTGGCAGTGGTGATCGAGGCCTCCCATCTTTGCATGATGATGCGCGGTGTTCAGAAGCAGAATTCGGTGACCACCACCTCCGCTTTCTGGGGTGAATTCGAACGGAATGAATCCCGGAGTGAATTCATCAGACTGATCGGCTCAAAGCTTCATTGATACTGCATTTCAGCATATCTGATCCCGATATTCCGACCAATTGGGTCGGGCCGTTCTTCCGGGTATCAGTCGTTTTACGTACATTCGTCTTTCAATACGGAGTATGATTCATGCCTATGTGTTCCCGGGGCAAGGTTCCCAATATCCCGGGATGGGTAAGCCACACTATGATAACAACGCCTTTTCGAAGCGCATCTTCGAGCAGGCCAATGAGATCCTTGGATTCAAGATCTCGGAGGTAATGTTCCATGGCACGGAAGAGGACCTGCGTCAGACCAATGTCACGCAGCCCGCCATCTTCCTGCACTCTGTCATCGCATACAAAAGCATCGAGAACCCAACGCCCCACATGGTGGCGGGTCATTCTTTGGGTGAATTTACTGCCCTGGTCATCAACAATACCTTGAGTTTTGAGGACGCTTTGCGTTTGGTAAGCATCCGTGCCCTGGCTATGCAGAAGGCCTGTTTGTCAGCCCCCTCCACCATGGCGGCTGTTCTCGGTCTGGATGACCAAAAGGTAGAAGATGTATGCCAGTCACTCCGTGAAGAAACCGGGGAAGTAGTCGTTGCGGCCAATTACAATTGTCCCGGTCAGCTCGTCATCAGTGGCAGCATTAAAGGCATTGAACTGGCCTGCGAACGCATGAAGGCCGCCGGAGCCAAGCGGGCACTCGTACTTCCTGTTGGCGGCGCTTTCCATTCACCGTTGATGGAGCCGGCCCGGGAAGAACTGGCTGCGGCAATCGAAAAAACGGTGTTTCGTCGGGGGAACTGTCCTGTGTATCAAAATGTGGTGGCCAGGGGTGTATCTGATCCGGATCAGATCCGTCAGAACCTGATCAATCAGCTCACAGGACCTGTACGCTGGACACAGACCATCGAGGCCATGATCGCGGATGGTGCCGAGCGTTTCACCGAAGTGGGACCCGGAAAGGTATTGCAAGGGTTGATCGGTAAGATCCGAAAGGGAACCCATACCGACGGGGTAGAATAACGACGCCTGTCAGGTGTAATGCGACCAGGTCAGAGATCGATGGTCGCATTGAGCCATTCGGGGTCCAGACGAGCACCCTGCCTTTTGTAGAAATTGATCGCCGGTTCGTTCCAGTCCAGGACCTGCCATGTCACCCGCTTGAATCCCTTCTCCCTTGCCTCTTCCAGCAAACGATCAAAGAGTCGCTGTCCGATCCCTTGCCCGCGCAGGCTTTCCGTGACAAGGATATCCTCCAGGTACATCGTCTGGCCCTTCCAGGTGCTGTAGCGGATATAATACAGCGCAAAGCCGGCGATCATACGTTCGTCGCTGTTGCCGGGCTGGGGAACACTGGCTACGAATGCCCACCAGACCGGCTTTTCGCCAAATCCACTGGCTGTGAAATGTTCCAGGGTGACGGTGACCTCGTTCGGCGCCTTTTCGTACACCGCGAGTTCCCTGACCAGTTCCAGCAGTCTGGGACAGTCTTCCCGCCGGGCATTTCTGATGATGATATCTTGCATGAACATTTTATTTATCTGATCCGGGATGATTGGTCGGTTGATGGTCAGCGCAGGGAAGTGACCCAGTCGCTGAAGAAACCGCTTCCCCGGGCGCCCACTACCATTTCCTTGATATTTCCATTAGCATCAATCAGGATCGAGACCGGACGTGTACCTACTTTGGAGATGGATGCAGGCATTTGCGTGAACAGGCCGGTAGTGAATGCGAATTTTTTGTCCTTGATGTAGTCAGAGACGGTAGCGGCAGCTTCGTCCGACAAAGCGATGATAGCCAAATGGTCGGTACCGAATTTTTGTTGGACTTCGCTGAGGTCCGGCAGTTCTCTGCGGCATGGCGGGCACCAGGTTGCCCAGATATTCAGTATGACGGTCTTCCCGCGGAGATCCGCCAGGCGATGGGTCTGCCCGGTTTTCAGATCCAGGTAAGATAATTCACTGATGTCGGATGGACCTTGGTCCAGCACTGCATCTATGGGGGCCTGGTAATTTCTTTCGAGCATGAACAGGGCGAACCCACCTGCGATCAGTGTGAACGCATCGTTCAGCACCGGTTTCCAGTCAGCCCGTTGCCTGGGCAGGATGTACCCGCGTTTTCTGGCATTCCAAAGATGGGAGACGAGGGTGTATCCCAACAGGAGGAGGATGGCAATGCGGGCCCAGAAGATGATGGTCGGGGTCATGGGTCAGTCTTTGAGTGACTGTGACAGATCTGCGATGATGTCCTGAATGTTTTCCATACCAACACTGACACGGATCAGTCCGTCGGAGATCCCATATTTGAGCCTGTCCTCCCTCGGAACACTGGCATGGGTCATCGAGGCGGGGTGGCAGAGCAGGGTGTCACAAGTCCCGAGTGACACGGTTCGGGTGCAGAGTCGGAGACTGTTCATCACCCGGATACCCGCCTGCAGGCCATCCTTCATTTCGAAGCTGAGCATGGCTCCGGGGTGCCTCATCTGTTTCATGGCGATGAGGTGATCGGGGTGATGGGGGAGTCCGTTATAGTTCACTTGTGCGACGGCGGGATGATCATCCAGGAATGACGCGACTTCCATGGCATTGTGGCAATGGCGTTCCATGCGGATCTCCAGGGTTTTCATACCGTTGACGAGGAGGAAAGAATCGAAGCCGTTGCTGTTCCCGCCGAGCATCCGATGGATCTTGGTGCCATGGGTGCGCATGAATTCCACATCGCGGCCGAGAAGTACTCCGCCGATGAGGGTGCCGTGGCCGTTCAGGAATTTGGTAGTGGAATGCACTACGAAGTCTGCCCCGAAGCGGAAGGGTTGCTGCAGGTATGGCGTGGCGAAAGTGTTGTCGCAGGCGACGATGCATCCGTACCGGTGTGCGATCCCGGAAAGCACTTCGATGTCCACGCACTGTATCGTAGGATTCGCCGGGGTTTCGAGATAGACCATCCTGATGGAAGGGTCGGCCTTCAACGCGTCTTCTGCCCGCTGCGGGTCGCGCATGTCAACGATGACGGAGCCCATGCCGAGGGAAGGCAACAGTCGGTTAAGGAGATCCTGTGTTCCGCCATAAAGCGAAAAGTGGGAGAGGACCTTGTCACCCTGTTTGAGGTTGGCGAGCAGCAGGGTCGAGATGGCGGCCATGCCGGAGGCATGCAGTAAGGCCTTGACCTTGAGCGGAGCACCCGTTGGGTCGTTCACCCCGAAGGTTTCCATGGCGGCAATTTTCTCTTCCGCTTCCGTCATGTTGGGATTGCCCCAGCGGGAATAAATATAACCGGGCTCCTCCCCGCTGAAGCGCCGCATCCCTTGTTCCGCCTCGTCGAAGACATAGGTTGAACTGGCGTAGATGGGCGTGAGGTGGGCATAGTTGGGATCCTGCTCGTGGCCGGCATGTATGGCCAGGGAGCTGAAACCTGATATCGGGAAATCCTTGTCGGCCATGATGTCTGTTATTGGGGGACGCGGTTTCGGTTATGCGTACCCGTTAGAAAGATCGGAGCAGGTCATCTACTGGCGGTCAGTACTCCCATTTTATCCAGGTGGCGCCCCAGGTGAACCCGCCTCCGAAGGCGGCCAGGACGATGTTGTCGCCCTTGTTGAGCTGCTTGCGATAGTCCCACAGGCAGAGGGGGATCGTGGCGGCCGTGGTATTTCCGTAGCGTTCGATGTTCATCATCACCTTCTCCTGGGACAGTCCCATTCTGTTGGCCGTGGCGTCGATGATGCGCTTGTTCGCCTGGTGCGGTACGAGCCAGGCGATGTCTTCGGCTTCGAGGTTGTTGCGCTTCATCAGTTCGTAGGATACATCGGCCATACCGGTGACCGCGAATTTGAAGACGGACTGACCTTCCTGATAAATGTGATGTTCACCGTTTGTGACGGTTTCAATGCTGGCGGGCCTCAGGGATCCGCCGGCCTTCATGTGCAGGAACTTTCCGCCGCTGCCGTCGCTTTTCAGGATGCTGTCGAGTACGCCATATCCCTCGATGTTGGGTTCGAGGAGCACGGCCCCGGCGCCATCGCCAAACAGGATGCAGGTGGTGCGGTCCGTGTAGTCCACGATCGAACTCATCTTATCGGCACCCGCGACCACAACGCGCTTGTAACGACCGGACTCAACCAGGGCGGCGCCGGTGGTCAGGGCATAAAGGAATCCCGAGCAGGCAGCAAGGATATCGAAACTCCAGGCATTCTTGATGCCCAGTTTGTCGCAGGCCAGGTTCGCGGTGGACGGAAACATCATGTCCGGGGTAACGGTGGCGACGATCAGGCAGTCGATATCATTGGGCTGGATGCCTCTTTTTTCGCAGAGTCGTTGTACGGCGGGTACCACCATATCGGAAGTGGCCTTGCCCTCTCCTTTCAGGATCCGTCGTTCGGAAACGCCCGTTCGGGTCCGGATCCATTCGTCGTTCGTATCTACCATCTTCTCGAGATCGGCATTCGTCAGTTTGTCATCCGGAACATAGGCGCCGATCGCGGTGATGGCGGCGGTAATCTTCGTACGCATGTGGTAATGGGGTCGATGAGTTGCGAAAATACCGAATCGTGCAATATTAACGTCCCATGAAGATGTACATTGGTCCTTTCAATCGGCAAAACGCCTATTTTTGAAGCACGAACCCCCGACATGATCGCTTATCTCAACGGACTGCTGACACATACATCTCCCTCCATGCTATACGTGGAGGTAAATGGTGTCGGATATGAGGTGCAGATCAGCCTGAATACCTATGCGAGGCTGGAAGGGAAAGATAAGGTCAGACTGCTGATCTATCAGCAGTTCCGGGAGGACGGTCAGACCCTTTACGGGTTTTATGATCAACCGGAAAAGGATATGTTCGTTCAGCTGATCGGGATCACAGGGGTCGGCGGATCCACTGCCCGTATGATGTTGTCTTCGATGCGGCCTGATGAGATCGCACAGGCCATTTCGAAGGGCGACAGCAGGTTGCTGGAACGCGTCAAAGGCATAGGAAAAAAGACAGCAGAACGCATCGTGCTGGAGTTGAAGGATAAAATGTCCAAACTACCACTGCAAGCTTCCGGAAGCGGACCTGCGGCGGTGCCCTCCCAGGAACAGGATGCCCTGCAGGCACTCATGGCGCTGGGCATCCCACGTGCCACGGCAGAATCCGCCGTGCGTAAGGCCGCCACTGCACTATCACCTGACCAACCATTGGAAATACTCATCAAAAAAGCACTGCAATCAATTTGACCGAAACTCTACCCCACTAACACCCGTTCGTTGTCTTGAATTTTGTTTCGGTCACGATATCCACTATCTGTCTGTTGCTGACGTCATTGTCCAACTCCGTTTTCGGAATGGACGAGACGCGTATGCGCACACTTATTTCCATGGATACATTGCCGGGGCAGGACACGCTGCGTTTTCCACTGAAAGACCGAAGGACGGATCGTTATACCTCTTCCGGCCGCAGTCCTTTCGACCTTCGGGATCCGGCGAATATCCGGGATTCCATCGTGTATGACCCGGCCACCAAACAGTACGTCATCATCGAAAAGATCGGTGGCAAGTACTACCGGAAGCCCACATCCCTGACCTTCGACGAATTCATGCGGATACAGTCCCGGAAAGCGGAGCAGGCCTATTTCAGGGATCGTGCCAACATGACCAGTCTGCTCAACCGGAAGACGCAGAAGCCGAAACTGACGATGGGAGAGGATCTGTTCAACCGGCTCTTTGGGAACGGTAAGATCGATATCAAACCACAGGGAGAAGTCAACCTGACGGCCGGCTACCAGGGACAAAACATTAAGAATCCAACCCTTCCGGAGCGGGCAAGAAAGAATGGGGGATTGGACTTCGACATGGCGGCCAACCTGAACGTGATGGGTAATATTGGCGACAAAATGAAGATGCCGATCAGCTATAATACCCTGTCCACCTTCGATTTTGAGAATCAGCTGAAACTGGATTATTCGGGCAGCGGCGAGGATATCTTCAGAAAGATCGAGGTCGGTAATACATCCTTTGCCTCCAAGGGAACACTGATCCCCGGTGCCCAGCAATTGTTCGGCATCAAGACGCAGATGCAGTTCGGCAAGCTCTGGTTGTCGACCATTGTCGCCAACCAGCGGTCGCAGCGCCAGTCGATGGCCATGCAGGGCGGTGCCAGCACGCAACCCTTTCAGATCAAGGCGGATGAGTACGAGGAAAACCGCCACTTCCTGCTGGCGCAGTATTTCCGGGATACCTATAATAAGTCGATGAAGAACCTGCCGATCATCAACTCGCAGGTGCAGTTGCTGAGATTGGATGTCTGGGTCACCAACCGAACGGGCGCCACCACCAACACCCGCGATATCGTGGGTTTGATGGACCTCGGCGAACAGAAACCTCATCGGCAGGCCCCGGTCATCAATCCCTATCCGGGTACTCCTTATCCGTCCAATCAATCGAATGATCTTTACCGAAAACTGATCGCTGATCCCTCCAGTCGCAATCCGTCGCTGATCGGCAACTATCTGAACGGCATCGGGCTGTTGCCGGTGCAGGACTATGAGAAGACATTTGCGCGAAAGCTGGACAGTACCCAGTATTTTTTCAACCGTCAACTCGGTTTCATCTCCCTGAATATCAGCCTGCAGCCGGATGAAGTGCTGGCGGTGGCCTACCAGTACACGGTCAATGGCCGGGTTTTTCAGGTGGGTGAATTTTCGCAGGATGTGCCCGTGGATTCGACTTCCGGTGTTCAGAAGGTCTTGTTCCTCAAACTCCTGAAGGCCACATCCCAGCGCACGACCCTTCCGATCTGGGACCTGATGATGAAGAACGTCTATTCGGTCGGTTACGGGCAGCTGGAGCGTCAGGATTTTCAGTTCAATGTCCTGTATCAGGAGCCGGGGGGCGGGGAGAAGCGCTATCTGCCGGAAGGTGACCAGGCCGGTATTCCATTGCTGACCCTGTTGAATCTTGACCGGTTGAACAATCAGAACGACCCGCAGCCCGACGGGGTCTTCGATTTTGTGGAGGGATATACCGTCAATTCTTCGCAGAGCCGGATCATCTTCCCGGTGCTGGAGCCCTTCGGAAGGGATCTGGAACCCGCCTTCAATAATAATCCATCGCTGCGTTCCAAATATCTTTATTACCCGCTGTACGATACGATCCGTGCCATCGCTGCCACTTATGCCAACCTGAACCGGTTTGTCATGAAGGGGACATCCAAATCCACGGGCACGACCGGTGAGATCTCGCTGAATGCCTTCAATGTGCCGCCCGGTTCGGTCACGGTAACGGCCGGCGGTCGGACACTTCAGGAGAACATCGACTACACGGTGGACTATGTTTCCGGGACGGTCCGTGTCATCAATGATGCCATTGCCAAGTCGGGGGTGCCCGTCAACGTCCAGTTCGAGAACAATGCAACCTTTGGGGTCCAGCAGCGAACATATCTGGGGGCGCGATGGGACTATCTCTTCAGTAAAAACTTCTCGATGGGTGGCACGATGGTGCGACTGAGCGAGCGGCCTTTCTTCACCAAAATGGAGATCGGTAGCGACCCCATCCGAAACACCATGATGGGGCTTGACCTGAACTACAACAGTGAATTGCCCCGGGTGAACAAGTGGCTGGGGCATCTGCCGAACTACAAGCCGTCGGGGCCGACATCCATCTCTGCCATGGCGGAGGCGGCGCGTATGATCCCGGGGCATGCTCCTCAGATCGGAAAGGGTGCTGCGGGATTGATCTATGTGGATGATTTTGAAGGCACAAAGGCCAGTATTGACCTTCGATTTCCGCTGGTAAGCTGGACGCTGGCCTCCACCCCGCGGGGCGCACGGGACCGGAGCGGCAATCTGCTGTTCCCGGAGGCTGAACTGTTTGATGATATTGACTACGGAAAGAACAGGGCGAAGCTGGCCTGGTACAATATCGAACCGATCCTGCAGGAGAAGAGCAATCCCAATAACCCCATCCGGGGCAATCCGACGGAACTATCGGATCCGAGGGTACGCAGCGTTTCACAGCAGGAGATCTTCCCCCAGCGCACACCGGATTTCGGTCAGAACCAGCTGGTCACCTTCGACCTGGCCTATTATCCCAAAGAGAAGGGGCCTTATAACTATGACGCCGCCGGGATCGATGCGAATGGTAGATTGCTGAATCCGCGCAAGCGCTGGGGAGGCATCATGCGTGCGATCGACCAGACGGATTTTGAAACCGCCAACATCGAGTTCATCGAATGCTGGATCCTCGATCCATTCATTAAGGGCACCAACCCGAATGGAGGATCCCTGTACTTCAATCTGGGCAATATTTCTGAGGATGTCCTTCGTGATTCCCGTCGTTTCTATGAAAACGGACTGGCAACGCCCTCTATTCCATCCACCACTACCACGTCCAACTGGGGGGTATCTCCGCTGAATCCCATCCAGATCACGCAAGCCTTTAGCAATGATCCGGCCGACCGACCCTACCAGGATGTAGGTTTTGATGGGTTGACGGATACGGCGGAGCAGCGGGTCAGGTCATCCTATCTGGCGGATCTGCGCAACCGTTTCGGATCAGGCTCCAAAGCCTACCTGGATGCGCAGGCGGATCCGTCTGCAGATAATTTTCGGTATTACCGTGATGCACAGTACGATCAGCTTTCGACCGGCATATTGGGCAGGTATAAAAATTTCAATAATCCGCAAGGGAACTCTCCTGTGGCCACCGCCGGATCGAACTTCGCATCAGCCTTCACGATGTACCCAGACGGTGAAGACCTCAACCGCGACAATACCCTCAACGAGGCGGAAGAATATTTCCAGTATCGGGTAGACGTCCGCCCGCCCGGTCATCCGGCCATGCAGGTGGGCCAGAATTTCATCACTGACCGAAAAGTCGTGAATGTGCAACTGGCGGATGGCACGCGTCAGGATCAACTCTGGTATCAGTTCCGGATACCCGTTGCACAGTATGAACGCAAGGTGGGGGAGATCCCGGATTTCAAGTCCGTGCGCTTCATCCGAATGTTCCTGAACGATTTCGAAGATTCCGCAGTACTTCGGTTTGCCAAGATGGAGCTGGTGCGTAACAACTGGCGTCGCTTTACTTATGCTTTCGATACGACGGGCCAGTACCGGAATGTGGACCTGGCCGGTCAGGTCTCCTTCAATGTATCGGCGGTCAATATCGAAGAGAACGATAAGCGGGACCCGATCCCTTACCGCATCCCACCGGGCATCGAGCGGGTGCAGGCCCTGAGCAATGGCGGCATCAACATCCTGCAGAACGAGCAGGCGCTGAGCATGACGGTCTGCCAGCTTCCCGAAGGCGAGGCGCGTGGTGTATTCAAGAATCTGAACCTGGACATCCGTCAGTACAGCAAGTTATCCATGTTCATCCATGCGGAGAGCCTGAAAGGCCAGACGCTGTTAAGGGAAAAGGAAGTGTATGCCGTCATCCGCATTGGCAATGATTTCATCAATAACTTCTATGAGATCAGATATCCGCTGAAACTCACGCCCTTCGGGAGTTATGACGCGAAGGACATCTGGCCGGAAGACAATGAGCTGAACATTGACCTGGTCGATCTGGTGAAGTTGAAGACCGAGCGAAATGTCAGTACGAACAATCCGAACCTGATGTATCGGAAGACCATCAACGGGAAGGTCTATTCGATCATGGGCAATCCAAACCTTGGTGAAGTGCGCGGCCTGCTGGTCGGGGTGGAGAATCCCAGGGATGTCAGCGGCGGCCGTCCTGTTTGTGCTGAGTTGTGGATCAACGAGTTGAGGTTGTCCGGCATCGACGAAAAGGGCGGCTGGGCTGCCGTGGCACAGGTGAACATGCAGCTCTCCGATCTCGGTACCGTTTCCATGTCCGGGAATATCCATACACAGGGCTTCGGTCAGCTGGAGCAGCGGGTGATGGAGCGTTATCGGGATGATTTCACGCAGTTTGACATTTCGGCCAATCTTCAGTTGGGCAAACTCCTTCCGAAGCGGCTGGGATTGTAATTGCCGTTCTTTGCGAATGTATCGCAGGTGTCAAGTACGCCTCAATTTGACCCTTATGACAAGGATGTGATCCTTCGGGATAAGCTCAAAACCTTTGGCAATCGGCGGGATTCCATCCGGCAGGAGTCGATCGATCTCACCAGCATCCGCACCTTCAATTTCACGAATGTCCGCGTGGTACCGGTCGGAGAAAAGAAGATCAGACCCTGGAGCATTTCCAATTTTGACTTTAGTTATTCATTCACGAGCACCCGTCAGCAAAATCCGCTGATCGAACTCAATGAGGTCACGCGTCAGCTCGGCGGCATCGGTTATAATTTCACCACCCAGCCGAAATACATCGAACCATTCAAGAACAGATTGAAGGCCAAGACCAAGTTGCTGGATTTTGTCCGGGCGGCGAGTTTCAATCCCATGCCGAACCTGCTCGGTGCCCGGGTGGATGCACGTCGGCAATTCGGGGCCATTCGTCCGCGCAATGTCGGTGGCGGCCCGTACA
>VFQT010003700.1_pt1 | contig 13645 bp, 15 predicted proteins | sample 3512381 | NCBI WGS metagenome assembly VFQT01 (sample SAMN10412376, study PRJNA504923) | tailings metagenome | isolation source: Relicate 2 Philex TSF3 active mining site | place: Philippines: Tuba, Benguet | collected 2017-08-29 | reverse complement strand
GGCGGCGAATCCGTGGGCCGTGAGGGCGTCGGCGATGATGTGCAGCGACTGGCGCATTTCCTGCATCCGAACGAGGTAACGGCTGTAGGTGTCGCCCTCCGTTCCGATGATCTGCTTGAAGTCGAGCCGGTCGTAAATGCCGTAAGGCTGCACTTTTCGGATGTCGCAGTCGACACCGCTGGCACGGGCCGTGGGACCGCTGCAACCGTAGGAGATCGCATCCTCCTTCGACAGGACGCCTACGCCACGGGTACGTGCCCGGAAGATCGTGTTGCCGGTGACGAGTTCGTCGTATTCGGGCAGCTTGCGCTTGAACTGGGCGATGAATTCCTTCACCCGCCGATAAAAGTTGGGATGGATATCATACATCACGCCGCCGGGCACCATGTAGTTCATGGTCAGGCGGGCACCACAGGACTCCTCCATGATGTCATTGATCATCTCGCGTTCGCGGAACGCGTGGAAGAAGGGCGTGAAGGCCCCGATGTCCATTGCCATGGCACCCCACCAGAGGACATGCGAGGCGATGCGGGTGAGTTCTCCCATCAGCACGCGGATGACCTGCGCACGTTCTGGCACTTCCAGCTGCAGCCCTTTTTCGACGGCCATGGCGCAGGCGTGGTTGTTGATATGTGCCGAGAGATAGTCCATCCGGCTCGTAGCGTAGATGAACTGCCGGTAGCTGAGGCTTTCGCTCATCTTTTCGATGGAGCGATGGATGTATCCGAGGTGCGGCTCGACCTTCTTCACCGTCTCTCCATCGAGGGTGATGACGAGGTGGAGCACCCCGTGCGTGGCCGGGTGCTGCGGGCCGACGTTGATGATCAGTTCGCCCTTGTCCGTTGTGCCGATTTCTTCCACCATGGTCGAGGCTTAGAGTTTTATCATGTTCACGGGATCCTCATAATCCTTGCGCAGCGGGTATCCTGTCCAGTCATCCGGCAGGATGAGTTTGCGCAGGTCCGGGTGTCCGGTGAAGTTGACGCCGAACATCTCGAAGACTTCCCGTTCATGGAATTCTGCCGTCCGCCAGATATCGCAGGCCGTCTGGATGACAGGCGACTCCCGGTCGAGTTTCACCTTCACCACCATCGTATGACGATGGGTGGTCGAGCTGAGGTGATAGACCATGGTGAGATGTGTCTTCCAGTCGACGCAGGTGAGGCAGAAGAGATAGTCGAACCGCAGGTCTTCCCGGTGCCGGATGAGGCGGGCCAGGTCTGGCCAAACTTCGGCGGCGACCTGGAAGTTCGGCCATTCGCCGGCCGGATCCACGACCGCATCCGGTGCCAGTTCCGCCATGACGGATATGAGTGCTTCGGTTGTCATATTTATATTTATGTGCGTGGATATGCTATCCTCGCCAGTGCTGTCAGATGTTTCGTCCGTCGATGTCGATCCGTTCGCGTTTACCTCCGTTCCTGATCTTTTCCTGCAGGGTGATGAGTGCGTGGAGCAGGGCTTCCGGACGCGGCGGACAGCCGGCGACGTACACATCCACCGGTATGACGTGATCGGCGCCTTTCACCACCGAGTAGGTATTGTAGAAGAACGGCCCTCCGCTGATGGCGCAGGCGCCCATCGCGATGACGTATTTCGGATCGGCCATCTGGTCGTAGAGTCGCTTAAGGACGGGCGCCATCTTATTGACGATGGTGCCGGCGATGATGATCACGTCTGCCTGCCGGGGTGTGGCGCGTGCCACCTCGAAGCCAAAACGGGAGAAGTCGTACTTCGCCGCGGCGGTGGACATCATCTCGATGCCGCAGCAGCTTGTCGCGAAGGTGAGCGGCCAGAGCGAGTTGCTGCGGGCCCATTTCACTACATCCTCCAGGGGACCTGACAGGATGCCGCCGCCGGGTGTTTCATGGACGAGGCCCGGGAATTTCGCCGGTTGCTTGTCTGGATTCATGATCACTTTTCGTTTGTCGGCCGAAGTATTTCCGGCTTATATTTATATTTATTTTCTTCCTCACACCTGTCACGACCACTTGAGCGCACCCTTTCGGTGGGCGTAGAGGAAGCCGATGAACAGGATGAAGAAGAATATGAGGATCTCTATGAGGGCGGGCCATCCCACCTGCCGGACCACAACGGCCCAGGGATAAAGGAAGATGAGTTCTACATCGAAGATGAGGAAGATCAGCGCGAAGAGATAATATCCAACATTGAACTGGATCCAGGTCTGACCGGTGGTTTTGATGCCACATTCATAGGCCTGTCCTTTTTGCGGGTTCCAGCTGGCGCGGAGTACGATGCGTGACAGGAGGATGGCTATGACGGAGAAGGTCACGGCGGCGAGAATGAGCACGATCATTGAGGCGGGTCCCATGGCAGAAGGTTAAGTTTCCGTCCGACCGCCGGCATTGGCGGTGTCCGTCAATCGTTGAAACGAATATAACGAACCCGTGCAAAATAATCTACAAAAGATGGGGGGTGTATGAGTTGACTCTGTGTGCCCCATGACGCAGATCATTTTTTGAGGCGGAAAGGCTGAAATATGTCAGTTTCTGTGATCAATCTCCGGTGTCACTGCCGATTTCTATGCGATCGGCCTCGCGCAGCAGTTCCCACTGGAGGTCTTCGTGGAGGGTGTCGATGGCTTTGCGCGCCGTACGCATCTGGGTCTGAAAGATCCGCTGCAGCACAGGATTCCGGTCGATCGGCAGGCCGCTTTGTTGCAGGAGGCGGCAGACATGCAGCCGGATCTCAGCCTCGGCAGCTTTCGAACCGATCAGCCGGATATGTTTATTGGCGATGCGCAGGGTCTTTCTGACGGTCTTTTTGGCGAGATAGATCCGCTCGGGCTGGATGTCGAGCATGGACATGAGCAGTTCCTCCCGCACGGCGGTGAGGTGCGCGTCGAGGTCATGCGCTTCGAAGAGCAGGAAGGTCAGCAGTTCCTTGTTTTCCTTCTTGAAGCGTGCGAGTCGCTGGATGATGTTGATGAGTTCTTTGGGAGACTGCGCCTCCAGTTCCTGACGGATCTCCCTGACACCGGCCGTGTACATGACCCGAAACTAATGCAGAACACCGGATCGGCAAGCGCTTGTCGAACCGCCTGGATCAGATCCTGCATTCATCGTCGATGCAGCGCCGGGGACGAAGGAAGGAAGTGGCGATGAGTACAACCCCCAGAATGCTGATCGGCCAGGCGCCTTCCCCGGCATAGCGCACCCCCATGGCGATGAAGAAGGCACCAAGCACCCAGCGGATGATGCGGTTGAACCAGAGGATCGTTTGTTCAGATACTTGCATGTCAGTGTATGGATTGAAGTTGCTGGACGATGATATACACGCCCATCACGAGTACGAACCAGCCGAAGCCTTTCTTGAGTTTGTCGCCATCGACCTTTTTGCTCAGCGCATCTCCCAGGAAGATGCCGGCGATGGCGAGGGCGGAAACGGTCAGCAGCAGGCGCCAGTCCATCTGCATATGCGACATATCTCCCGTGAATCCTATGAGTGACTTGGCGGCAATGATCAGCAGCGAGGTACCTACGGCCTGCTTCATAGGTAGTTTGGAGAGTACCACCAGGGCCGGGATGATCAGGAATCCGCCGCCCGCGCCCACCAGTCCGGTCAGCATCCCGACAACAATGCCTTCCAGCATGATCAGGGGATAGTTGAAGCGTTGCTCGCCCGTTTCATCCGAGTCGGGGTTGCTGTTCCCTCCGCGGATCATGGAGACAGAGGCGGCTACCATCAGCACCGCGAAAAGGAGCATCATCATCAGCGGTTTGGTGACCACCAGATCCCCGACCGTAAACAGTTCTGCGGGGATGGCCGGGATGATGAATTTCCGGGTGGCGTAAACAGCGATGATGGATGGCGCACCGAAGATCAATGCAGTTTTGATGTTCACCTGTCCCTGACGGTATTTCGGCCAGGCGCCCACCAGACTGGTAAGGCCGACGATGAACAGGGAGTATGCCGTGGCAGATATGGGATCTACCCCCATAAGATAAACCAGTACCGGAACGGTGAGGATGGATCCACCGCCACCGATGAGTCCGAGCGAGATGCCAATGATCAGTGATGCGAGATAACCAATGATTTCCATGTGCATGATGTAAAGGAACACAAAGATGGTATAGGCATGGCAGCCCGTCCGTGATAATTATCACGCATGTGATATAAAACCGTGTTACAATCATAAGGGATCCCGGGAATCATGACGGCAGTCATTGTTACCGGCCGGTCGGGCGATGCAACTTTACAACGTGCATCTAACCGATCATTCACCATAAAAAGAACACCATGAACACGAGTGGAAAGATCTTGACCGCGGCAGCCGTGGGTTTGGCTGCAGGAGCCGTTGCCGGACTGTTGCTGGCTCCCCGATCCGGCAAAGAGACAAGAGACATGCTGAAAAAGAAGGGGGCCCAGGCGGCGGAGAAGGTAAAAGAGGGGTTTGAGCAGGGACGTCAGCAGGTGACAGACCTGAAAGAAAAAGCGGAAGAGAAGATGAAGGATGTGAACAGGAAGGTCGCGGAAGTCGTCTGATCACCTTTGCATCACCTAGCGAGAAAGGGCATCCCGTAAGATGCCCTTTCTCGTTGGTCATATGTTTGTTCGGTATCTACCAGCTGCCGCCGGCACCGCCGCCGCCGAAACTGCCGCCACCAAATCCTCCGAATCCACCTCCGCCACCGCCACCGAATCCGCTGCTGCGTGAGCTACCTCCGATGTGGGTGGGTGGGAACCACATGGTGGAAGGTCCGTTCCAGTTGCGATAGCCGCGACCACTCATGAAGGAGCCTCCGCCACCGCCTTTGCGTGATTTGATAAAAATAAAAATGATAAGAGATACCATGAAGGCAGCAAGTATGATAAGATCTCCCAGCTTCCCGCCCTTATTCTTTCCATACCCTGCCGGAGCTTTGTATTCGCCGGCCGCGGCCTTGATCAGGGCATCCACACCGAAGTCTATCCCCCGGTAGAAATCCTGTTCCCGGAAGTTGGGGACGATCTCGTTCTCTACGATCCGCTTGGCGATGGCATCCGGAATGGCACCTTCGAGGCCATAGCCCGGGGCGATGAATACCTTCCGGTCGTTCTTGGCGACGAGGAGGACCACACCATTATTGTTTTCCTTGTTGCCCACCCCCCAGCTTCTTCCGAGCTGGTAGGCGACTTCGGAAATGTCATAATCTCCGGTGGTCGGGATCAGTACGACGGCGATTTGGTTGGAGGTACTATCGTCGTAAGCGACGAGTTTCGCTTCCAGGGCCTGTTGCTGATCGGTACTGAGTGTCTGGGTCAGGTCCACCACCAACCGGGGCGGGTTGGGTGGCGGGGGGATGACCTTTTCGATCTGGGCGGAGCCCAGCAAGGCCAGGAACAGGAGGCTGAGGGTAATCCAGGTCTTTTTCATCTACCGGCCAAATATGATGTGATCCGGAAGTTCGTTGCGATCTTCCGAGTGATAGGGAAATTTCTCCTGCAGGACTTCTCCGATGTCCCCGATAATGCCGACGATACCGTCAACATAATGCTGTTCGCCAAAAGCTGCCAGTATCTTGGCCACTTCGGAGTTCCAGAATGCGCTGCCGACGATGCGATGGATCCCCTCATCGCCGAAGACAGCGAGTTGGCGATCTTTCATCGCGAGGTAGATCAGGACACCATTTCGATCCTGTGTCTGTTCCATCTTGAGTCCGAAGAACAGTTCTGCGGCCCGGTCTACCGGATCCACGAATCGGCACTTATGCTCAATGAAGATGCGTATTTCTCCACTGGTGCGCATTTCCGCCGCACGGATGGCTTCGACGATGCGTTGCTCATCCGCTTCAGAGAAATGTTGCTGTGCCGACCTGAACCGGTCGAAGATGGACAGTAATCCCATGGCTGGTTTGTTTTACTTCCCGAAATCCACTGAAGGCGCTTTTTCGGCACCGGCATCCGCTTCGAAGTAACCTTTCTCGGTGAATCCGAACATGGCTGCATAGATGATGTTGGGGAAGGTCTTAACGGCGGTGTTATACGACTGAACCGCGTCGTTGAAGTCGTTGCGGGCGACCTTGATACGGTTCTCCGTTCCTTCGAGCTGAGCCTGCAGATCGCGGAAGTTCTGATTGGCCTTCAGGTCGGGGTATTGTTCGACGGTGACCAGCAGACGGCTGAGTGCGCCGGAGAGTTCTCCTTGTGCTGCCTGGAACTTTGCGATATTCTCTGGCGTCAGGTTGGCCGGATCGATGGTCATCTGTGTGGCCCTGGCGCGCGCACCGATGACGGCTTCCAGGGTGGATTTCTCAAAATCTGCAGCGCCCTTGACGGTGCTGACGAGGTTGGGGATCAGGTCTGCCCGGCGCTGGTAATCACTCTGGACCTTGGCCCACTTGGATTTGACATTCTGGTCCTGGTTGACGAGGTTGTTGTAACCTGAACAGCCGCATCCGCCGAGGAGGACGATCAGGCCGACGATCACGATCAGTACAATGTTCTTTGTGCTCATGTATGAATGTTTATGCTATCAAGTTAAGACGAATGCGGAAAATAAATGGTTGCATGCCTGGCTTCGTTACCGGATGGCGGCAATGCCGGGCAGCACTTTTCCTTCAAAGTATTCGAGCATAGCGCCGCCGCCGGTGGACACGTAGCTCACCTGGTCGTCGAATCCGAACTTATTGACGGCGGCTACACTATCGCCACCACCTACGAGCGAGAATGCGCCGTTGCGGGTGCTTTCGGCTACGGCTTCAGCGATGGCGCGGGTTCCGGCCTGGAATTTCTCCATCTCAAACACCCCCATTGGACCATTCCAGAGGATGGTACGGCTGCGGGTGATGACGTCATGGAAGGCCTGACGGGCATCAGGGCCGATGTCGAGGCCCATCCATCCGTCGGGGATGGCATTGGAGGGCGCGATGTCGGTATTGGCGGCGGCATCGAACGCATCCGCGATGACGGAATCTGCCGGGAGATGGATATTGACGCCCTTTTCTGCAGCTTTGGTGAGGATATCGAGGGCCGTATCGAGGCGGTCGGCCTCACAGAGTGATTTTCCGATCTGTCCGCCTTTGGCTTTCATGAAAGTATAGGCCATGCCTCCGCCGATGATGATATCGGTCGCACGGTCGAGCAGGTTTTCAATGATCAGGATCTTATCGGACACTTTTGCGCCACCGATGATCGCGGTGAAGGGCTTTTCGGACTGGTGCAGCACTTTTTCGGCGCTGGCGACTTCCCCTTCCATGAGCAGTCCGAACATGCGGCTGTCAGCCGGGAAGGAGGCAGCGATCACAGCGGTGGAGGCATGTGCGCGGTGGGCGGTCCCGAAGGCGTCGTTCACATAAACATCCCCGAGTTTGGCGAGGGCTTCGGCGAAGGCTGTATCTCCTTTTTCTTCGGCCTTGTGGAAGCGCAGGTTTTCGAGGAGCAGCACCTCTCCGGCCTGCAGGTTGGCGGCAGCCTGTTCGACCGGCTCACCGATGCAGTCGGTGGCGAAGTGCACAGTGGTATCCGGGCCGAGCAACTGTGAGAGATGCGACAACAGGTGACGGAGGGAGTATTTATCGGTCGGACCGTCTTTTGGGCGGCCAAGGTGGCTCATGAGGATGACGGATCCGCCATCGGCAAGGATCTTACGGATGGTGGGCAGTGCGGCGGTCATCCGGGTATCATCGGTGACCTGGAACTGATCGTTGAGGGGGACATTGAAATCCACCCGTACGAGGGCTTTTTTCCCGGAGAAGTCGTAGGAGGAGAATGTGGGCATATGCTGTTTATTTACGGGCCAACATGAAGACAGCAGAGGGTCCGCGGAGATGGTTCCCGGCGTGGCCTCTGCTGTCGGATATCATGAGATGCGATCTTTATTTCGAGATCAGCTGTGCGAAGTAGTGAACGGTGCGGACGAGCTGGCTGACGTAGCTCATCTCGTTATCGTACCAGGACACGGTGCGCACGAGTTGCTGGTCACCCACGGTCAACACCTTGGTTTGGGTGGCATCGAACAGCGATCCATAGGAGATGCCGATGACATCACCGCTGACGATCTCATCTTCTGTATAACCGAAGCTTTCGTTGGCGGCGGCCTTCATGGCGGCATTGATCTCATCGGCCGTAACCTTCTTACCGAGGGTGACGGTCAGTTCGGTGAGGGATCCGGTGAGGGTCGGTACGCGCTGGGCGGTGCCGTCGAGCTTGCCTTTCAGGCTGGGGAGTACCAGTCCGATCGCCTTGGCTGCACCTGTGCTGTTGGGAACGATGTTCTGGGCGGCGGCACGGGCGCGGCGGAGGTCACCTTTCGGATGCGGGGCGTCCTGTGTGTTCTGGTCGTTGGTATAGGCGTGTACGGTGGTCATCAGACCGGCGAGGATGACATATTTTTCTTCCAGGACCTTGGCCATCGGCGCCAGGCAGTTGGTGGTGCAGGAGGCGCAGCTGATGATGGATTCCGATCCGTCGAGGGTATCGTGGTTGACGTTGAAAACGATGGTCTTCAGGTCGCCGGTGGCGGGCGCGGAGATCACGACCTTGCGCGCGCCGGCCGTGATGTGGGCAGCGGCCTTGTCTTTATCAGTGAAGAAACCGGTGCACTCGAGGACGACATCAACCTGATGGGCACCCCAGGGGATCTGTGCGGGATCCTTCTGTGCGTAGATCTTGACTTCTTCGCCGTTCACGACGATGGCACCATCGGCAGCCTTGACATCGGCGTCGAAGCGGCCCTGGGCGGTGTCATACTTGAGGAGATGGGCCAGCACCGTCGGACTGGTGAGGTCGTTGATGGCCACTACATCGATGCCCTGCATGTTATAGATCTGGCGATAAACGAGGCGGCCGATGCGTCCGAAACCGTTGATGGCGACTTTTACTGAGCTCATGACTTCTGACAGTTTTTTTCTGGTTGTGTATAGGATACGAAGGTAAGGTATTGGCGTCACATGGTCGAAAGGCGTCATACCGGCTTTGCATGACTTTGAAAATTCCGGATTTTTTTTGGAGTTTTTGCAGCATTGGTTATCTTTGCACTCCCTTAGCGAAGAGGCCCGTTGGTCAATCGGTTAAGACGCCTCCCTTTCACGGAGGAATGAGGGGTTCGACTCCCCTACGGGCTACAAGCCTCCCATCTTGGGAGGTTTTTTTTTGCCTGCTCAACACTTACGCCACAGGAGCCAGGCGTTGGGATACGCTCCAAGAGCGACGAACTCTCCAAGAGTAGCGAACTCTCCAAGTGAGGCGAACTCTCCAAGAGTTGGGGACTCTCCAAGAGTGACAAACTCTCCAAGAGTGCCAGACTCTCCAAGAGTTATGGAAGTACCTGGCGTTCAAACCGCTTCCGTAAAGGTTGATAGCCTCCCAAACAAATTCACTTCAGGCGTTACAAGACGATTCCTATGTTTGCGACATGAGCAGGATATATAAGATTATTATAGCGGTCGTATGTATAATATCAACCGGATATTCCGGGCATGCGCAACAAAAGGCGACCTCCGGCAATCCTATTTTTCCCGGGTGGTATGCCGACCCGGAGGTTGCCAGGTTCGGAGATTCCATCTGGATCTACCCGACCTTTTCCGCAAAGTATGAGCGACAGGTTTTCCTGGATGCTTTTTCATCTACAGACCTGGTTCAATGGCGGAAACACGAAAGGATCATTGACACAACGTCCGTAAGATGGGCGAAGCGTGCGATGTGGGCACCGGCCATCGTCAGGAAAGGAGGTAAATATTATTTGTTCTTTTCTGCCAACGACATCCAGCGTGACGGAGAGATCGGGGGGATCGGCGTTGCTGTCGCGGATCATCCCGGAGATCCGTTCCGCGACCTGTTGGGGAAACCGCTGATTGACAAATTTCATAACGGAGCGCAGCCGATCGACCAGTTTGTGTTCGAGGACAACGGGCATTGGTATATGATCTACGGGGGCTGGAGACATTGCAATATCGTCAGGCTGAAGGATGATTTCACCGGACTCCTCCCCTTCCCGAATGGCCGCGTTTATCGCGAAATCACGCCTGGAGGTTATGTGGAAGGTCCGTTCATGTTCAAACGTGCGGGAAAATACTACTTCATGTGGTCTGAAGGAGGCTGGACGGGCCCGGATTACAGCGTGGCCTATGCTATGTCAGACAATCCGCTGGGGCCCTTTGAGCGCATCGGTAAGATCCTGCAGCAAGACCCGAAGATCGCAACCGGAGCAGGTCACCATTCCGTGCTCTATCTCAAGGAAACAGACAAACATTACATCGTCTATCATCGGCGACCGCTGGGTGAGACAGACGGAAATGCCCGTCAGATCTGTATTGACAAGCTCCGCTTTGATGATGAGGGTAAGATTTTGCCTGTGAAGATCACAAATGAAGGGGTGAGAGGCGTTCTCCTACAGGCCGCGAATGAGAAATGAACTCTCCAAGAGTGGCGAACTCTTGGAGAGTTCGCCACTCTTGGAGAGCCTGCCACTCTTGGAGAGTTCGCCGCTCTTGGAGAGTCTGCCACTCTTGGAGAGTCCCCAACTCTTGGAGAGTTCGCCGCTCTTGGAGAGTCCCCAACTCATGGAGAGTTCGCCGCTCTTGGAGAGTCCCCAACTCTTGGAGAGTTTGCCGGTCTTGGAGAGTCCCCAACTCTTGGAGAGTTTGCCGGTCTTGGAGGGTTTTAGTCGACTGAAATTTCGTCGACGAAGAGCCACGCGGGCTGACCCGCTCCATTTGCGCCCGCTGGTATCAGGCCCTGGTTTTTCGCGATGATCCGAAGGAAGCGGACATTAGATCGCGGGAAGCGCATCGTTTGCTCAAACACCCCGATATCACGGCCGGCAGGTACAGGACCGGCATGAAGGCGGGAAAAGTTTTCTCCATCAGTAGAGCTATGGATCTCGACAGAAGATGGCAGGTAAACCCAGCTGTTGGGTCCATGAAAAAATCGGATAGCCACTGAAGATACATCCTCGCTGCGCCCGAGATCTATGACCGCGTCCATGTCTGTGCCGTTCCACCCGGACCATTCCGTATCTGTGAACCGCTGATCGCTGCCGAGGATGCCATTCAAAGAGGCCATGCCCTTGCTTTGATCGTACGGAGAACTTGGAGACGTTTTCATAATGAGCTTGCGTCCGGCGGATTTACTGAAACGGAAATTGGTCGTCTTTCGGTCCGTGATCTGTCCATCAACAGAAGCCAGGGCGGTGATCCTGCCACTATTACTCACGTCGAAGGGTAACCGATATGGAACAGCGGGGGCATCATCGACCTGATAGGATAACTGAGCGCCGGGAGATGTACCGCGGATAGACACAGCGATGGCATTTCGATCAGGCTGGTATATGCCTGACATCTCCAGTTCGAAGAGATGACTTGAATGATTGATGCCCAACGCCCGCATGCGCGGAAACCATCGAGCTACCCGATCAGAGAAATGATCGAAACCCGTTTTCTCAGCCCGCCAGCCGAGTTCAGCGATGGCGAGCAGACGCGGAAACAACATGAATTCCGCCAGCGCCGGTGTTCCGATATATTCTGTCCAGAGGTTGGCCTGGACCCCTTTTATGAATGATCGCTCAGTATCCTTTAAAACGGAGGGGATCGGCTCGTATCCATACACTTTCTTCAATGAGGTCATCCCGCCCCAGGCAATGGAATCTGAAGGATCCTCAGACTGATAAAGATTTAAATAACAATTGTCGACCGGCGACATGATCACATCGTGGCCCATGCGGGCAGACTCGATGCCCCCCGAAATGCCGCGCCAGCTCATGACGGTGGCATTGGGGGCAAGTCCGCCCTCCAGGATCTCATCCCATCCGATGATCCGCCTGCCGCGACCTTCCACCATGCGCTCCAACCGACGAATAAAATAACTCTGAAGCCCGTGCTCATCCTTCAATCCCTGCTCCCGGATCAACTGCTGACAGAATGCTGACTTTTTCCAGTATTCCTTGGGGCATTCATCCCCGCCGATATGAATGTAATTCGATGGGAAAACGTCCATCACTTCCTTCAATACATCATTGATGAAAGAAAATGTAAACTCCGTCGGACACAACACATCATTGAATACACCCCAGGTCTCCTGCACCACTTTCTTCCGGCCCTGCTTCAATTCAGCGAGCGTCTTATCCGCCATCATCGAGGCAATGACCTCGGTCGATGAATCCGGGAAACAACTCAGTTCGGGATAGGCGGCAATGGCGGCACTGCTGTGGCCAGGGAGGTCGATCTCGGGGATGATCTCAATGAATCGATCGCGTGCATAAGCTACGAGATCGCGTAGTTCCTGCTGGGTGTACACACCTCCGTGCGGGGTGTTGTCGCTTCCCCTGCCCGGATAACGACCGACCAGCGTGCCGTTGCGCGATCCGCCCACGGATGTAAGTCGGGGGTATTTTCTGATCTCCATCCTCCAGCCCTGGTCATCGGTGAGATGCAGATGCAATCTGTTCATCTTCATCAGTGCCATCCGATCGATCATGCTGCGAATGAAATCCGTCGGGAGGTAATGACGCGCCACATCCAGCATGAAGCCCCTGTATGGGAAGGCCGGGGCATCCCTGACTGTGATGGCAGGGATCACCGGTGTTCCAGACTTCGCAGGCAGCAGTTGCAATAAGGTCTGTCCGGCGGCATGCAATCCAGATGCATCCGACACAGAAATGCTGATCGATCCGGCTGAAACGACCAACTCATAACCTCCCGCCTGAACATTTGAACGGGTGACACTGACCCGATTGTTCACCTCCGCAGCACAAGACTCACGGAGATGCATACCTGTAATACTCCGAAATGACGCCCATAGAACCCGGTTCGAATCAGAGATCGACCTTGCCGACGGATCAATGCAGAGCGTAGTCGCTGCATTGAATTCGAACCGGCCTGGACCGACCTTCAGATCTGTCGGAAAGGGAATAATGGCTGGCGGCTGCGCCTGAGACACAGCGCACTGCAACATAAATATAAACGAGAAGAGACGGTTCGATGACATTTCAGCAAGCATGAATGGGTCAAATTTGATATCTGTTTTTTAACATATGCATTATGTGGAGATTTACATCCCACTGAGAAGCCATCGGCTCCCGGGTGTGCGGCATTTCAGGCATGTAGGGAGCAGGTCCGAACTCGGGTGTGACCGTCAGATCCTTTCCGGATCGACGATGCAGCTCCACAACCTGATCCCACCACGAGAGATGAGCGGCCAATGCATCGCTCCATTCAGGCGCACGCGGATCATTGACTTGTGGACCTTCCGGATGCCCCACCCTTGCATGAATATGCCGGGCGGCACGAATGGCTCCAGTCATGGCAGCCTGCTGATCTTCCAGCAGGGACTCGTGGACATTGCACCAGTGCGATGCATCGAGCGTGATGGCCAGATCTGGAACACGGGATAATGCCTCCGTCAGTTTCGGCAGACAGAACAGAAACTTGCCACGGTGGGTCTCGTGTATGACTTGCACACCCGTTTCCTGGGTTATGGCCTGAGCCACTTCCACCAGGGAAAGATTCTCATCCGTACTGAAATAGTCCTTACCCGTTTGCGCATTGATGAATTCCGGACCTGCTGCAGCGAGTTGTTCCAGATGGCGTCGATAGTTTTCCCGGTTGGAGACTACATCAGATTTCATGGACTGCCAATACTGACCGATAAACCTCAACCCATGATCCCTTAGCAAGCGCGCACGATGTGCCGCCTCTAATGCATCTGC
>VFQT010003699.1_pt1 | contig 13647 bp, 16 predicted proteins | sample 3512381 | NCBI WGS metagenome assembly VFQT01 (sample SAMN10412376, study PRJNA504923) | tailings metagenome | isolation source: Relicate 2 Philex TSF3 active mining site | place: Philippines: Tuba, Benguet | collected 2017-08-29 | reverse complement strand
CGCCATGAACAGGACGGCCGCCAGACGCGACAGAATTTTTCCGTTTGCGCCGTTGGTCATGACCGGGTCCTGCACCATCCGTGCCGCTGGTAAACTCTGGCCGCCTGGCCCCTTTGCGTCGGCCTTGAGGCATGACAACTCCGGCGGTTGCGCGGGCTTGAGGCCCCGATGGGGCTCTTTGGGGACCAAATGAGGCAGTCCGACACAAATGGCGCGGTCATATCGACTGCTGAACGAGGCAAACCGGGATTCGCCATGCCGAATTGCCATGGTAAACAGCCGAGGATTTGGTCAGGCGTGGAGTGGGGTGATGGCGATTACGCGATACGTAACGGGCCTTGCGCTGGCGACGGCGCTGGCGATCACAGCCGGTTGCGACCGGCTTGAGGAAGCCGGCAAGCTCGCCGGGGAGGCATTTGAACAGATCACCGGCGGCGGCGGCAACGACGAACCGCCTGTTCTCGTCCTCACCGATGAACAGATCCTCGCGGCCGCCTCCCTCGATGACCGCGCCCTCTTCGGTCCGATGCAGGCGCCCGTCGCGCTGACAGCCATCAATGTCGACGAGCTGATTCAGACGCAGCGTTTCTTCGCTGTCGGCTCCGTGATCGCCAAGCCGCGGGCGGAGATCACCGAACCCGTCCTTGAACCGGACAGTTTCAGCATGTCGACGACGCCGTCCGACGACATGAGCGTCATGAACACCAACGATGCGCCGTTGCCTGAATCGGCGGCCGTCGCTGAAGGTGAACCGATCAAGGAGGCGCCGCCTGCCACTGCCACCGGCACGCCCGAGTCGCTGCGCGTGACCAAGGACGGCGCGCCGGCAATCCTCCGACCGGGCATCGCCCGTCCGCGCGCCGAGATCAAACTGCCCTCAACCACGGAGCTTCGCCGGCAAGCCCAGGTGGCGGCGCCCGAAGCGCTCAAGGAAGCGGTGCGTGACATCGGCGTGCAGCTCAACGCCGATGCCTTGCGCAAGGCGCGACAGTCGGCTGAACAGACAATGCGGGCCAACAGCCAGACCGCCCAGGCGATCGGCGACGAAATCGCGCGCAAGGCGGCCGACGCCGCAGCGCCGCTGCCCAAGCCTTTGCAGGTGCGTGCGCGCCTCGACGTCGAGCAGGCTGTCGTCGCACGCGACAAGGCGGGACGGGCGCTCGAACGGCTCGGCCTTTCCGGCATCGTCACGCCCGGCGAAGGCGGCCAGATGCGGATCACGATCGGCGTCAACCCGACACAGTTGCGCGACGGCCGGATCGATCTCGACCAGGTCGCCTCGATGCGCGCGCTCTTTGCTCCGACCAAGAAGAGCGACGCCGAGGAATGCGCCGGCGGGCCCGATGTCGAGAAACTGAAGCAGGACCCCGTTCTTGCGACCGAGTGCGTCGTGAAGGTGCTGATGCAGACCGGCGAATACGAGTATGTCGAGAAGGACTACATCTTCACCAACCAGATGCTGCAGAAGCCAAAGCAGAAGCCGGTCACCGTAACGACGGGCTCGCGGCCGAACGATCCGCTCTACGGCCTGCAGTGGCATTTCCGGGACAACGGTTCGGCCGCCGGCCAGTCGGCGGGCGGGGCAGGTTTTGGCGGGTTCTGGGACAGGGCCAAGCTGACAGGCTCGCGCGATGTCGTGGTGGCCGTCGTCGACACGGGCATCCAGATGAACCATCCGGACATCAAGGGCTCGCCCAATCTGGCGCCCGGGTTCGACATGGTCTCGGATCCGATCATGGGCAATGACGGCAATGGGCGCGACACCGACCCGAACGATCCGGGCGACAAGTGCAATCCGGATGATGCGACGGTCTCCGACTCCTTCCACGGCACGCACGTCGCTGGCACGATCGGGGTGGCGGCCACCAACAACTCCGCTGGCGTTGCCGGGGGGGCGTGGAACGTCACCATCGTTCCGGTGCGCGCGCTCGGTCGCTGCGGCGGCAAGCTGTCGGACATCAACGACGCGATCCGCTGGGCCGCCGGCACGGTGCCGGCCCGCCTGTCGCCGACGCAGGAAATCTGGAACTCCAAACCGGCCGACATCATCAACCTGTCGATCGGCCTGTTCGGTCCCTGCCCCGCCTCGATGCAGGCCGCGATCAACGACGCCGTCGCCGCCGGCGCCATCGTTGTCTCGGCGGCCGGAAATGCGCGCGTCGATACGCAGTACTTCGCTCCCGGCGGATGCCAGAACGTGATCTCCGTCGCCGCAAACGATGCACGCGGACAGCTGACCCCGTACTCGAACTTCGGCGCCAACGTGTCGATCATGGCGCCCGGCGGCGACATGGCGCGCGATGATGACCGGGACGGACGGCCCGACGGCATCCTGTCGACCAAGTTCATGAAGAACTGCACCGACCCGGCCAACCCGGGCGCAACAGTGGCGCAGTGCTTCTACGCCTTCGAGAACGGAACCTCGATGGCAGCCCCGCATGTCTCGGCGGCGCTGGTGCTCCTCAAGGCGAAGTATCCCGCTGCAGTGCCCTCGGAGTTGAAGACCCGCCTGCTGCAGGCCTCGATGCCGCGGACGAACGCCCAGTGCTCAGGCGCCTGCACCGCCTACCCCGGGTCGACGCCCATCCCGGGATCGCCTGACATGTGCTATCGCCCGTGCGGGGGGCGGATGCTGAACCTTGCGAACGCGCAGCTTCAGTAGACGGTCTGGGAGCAAGGAGGACATTTTTCAGCGAGCACGGGCGCGCCAGAGCCCTGCCGACGCTGGGATAAGTCCTCAGGAGAAGGGACAAATGTCGTGACAGAAGCGCCCCGGGCCGAAAACGCGGACAGCCGGCTGAAGGCCGCAGGCCCGACAGCGGCTGCCATTGGCATCATCACCACGATTGTGGGGGTCTCCCTTCTTGTGACAGCTCCGGACCGTCCGGCCCGCCAGGTGGAAGAGGCCGCACTCCTCGCCCCAGCCGCAGCGACCGCCGCGCCGGAAACCACTCCAGCACAACCCCTCTTGACCGGACCGGCTGACGGCGACCCGCCGCTGATCGGCGTGCCGCAGGTGCAAAACCAGCCTGGCGCAACCGGCGCAGTCCAGACCAGCGTCGAGATTGTGGTGAAGTTCAAGGACGACGGGCGCGTTAAGGACATCATCGACGCCTTCTGGCGCGACCAGGCGTCCGCGAAGGCAAAGTTCGACGCCTGGAAGGCTAACCGCCCCGAATTCGCCGGGCTCCGGCTCGACCGTGTCACGTTTTCCAACGAGCTGGTGCTGGTGCATGATGGGTCGGCGCAACCCGCCCAGCGTCCCGCCATCATGCGAGCGATTGCAGCCAGGCTGGGCGCCGCTTCAGACATTTCCTATGCAGAGCCAAACATGACGGCTCATCCCGGAGGGCAGTAATGAGAACGATTCTTCTGGCTGGGCTTGGCGGGCTCGCCCTCGCGACTGCGGCATGCACAGGCGAGCAGGCGCCGCCGGCCGACGCAGCCGCCCCTGCTGCGGAGGAGCAGGCCGTTCAACCCGCCTCCGCCGGTCCGCCCGCGGTTACTGGAGAGATTGACTGGGCGACCGCCCGCGCCGACGCCGCTAAGCGTCCTGCCGATGTGGTGATCCCCCAGGCCGCCGGCAGCGATCCGCTGACCGTGCCAATGCTCCTGCCCGGCGGCATCGTCCAGACTGCGAGCGATCGCCCCGTGCCGCCGCGCATCACGAAGGATGGGTATTTCGCGACCTACCACCTGCCGCGCTATGATGTGACGGTGAACGGCTCCAGCAAGGCCTATCAGGCCGGCGCCGCGCCCCCCGCAGCCGACAAGTCCGACATGAAGTTCACAACTGTGGAAGCCGGGGCAAGCCTCGCCTTCTCGCGCTATGGCGCGGATTATCTGATCGACTTCGAGTGCCGCGAAGTGGACAGCCCGGAGGGCTGCATCACGGAAGCGGAGGCGAAGGAATTCGCGGAAAGCCTGTTCGTGGCGCAATCGCGCTAGTCAAACTGGGGCGCCAGTGTCCTCGTCCCGCAGCGGACGGACTGAGTGGGAGTGGTGGGATGAAACGGTCATCGGTGAAGGTGGGTCTGGCCGCGCTGGCCGGCGTGGCGCTGCTCGGCGCGTGTGATTCCAACAGCGTGCTGCTGTGGCCCTGGGTGGAGATTGCGGCGAAGGAAGAGGAAGTCCCCGCTGATCCAAGCCTGCCACCCCCGCCTCCTCCCCTCGACGCGGTCGATCCGCTGAACCCCGGGGATCCGGGCGCGGGCAGCATCCCGAACCCCAATGCCAATACCGGCGCTCCGACGGACGGCACGCCCTTCCCGGAGACAAAGCCCGAGAACCCTGCAGTCGACACCGGCGATGACAAACCCCTCGAAAGCGTCGAGGGCGAACCGCTGCCGCCCCTGCCCGTGCCGACCGAAACCGCCTCGAACGATGGCGTGCTTATCCCGCCCCCGTTCGAGGAGCCGGGAACAACGCCGACCACGCCCGGACCGAGCACGCCGGAGCCTGCCCCGGACGCCCCGCCCCCGGCGCCTCAGCCGCCTGCACCGTCCTTCTATTTCTTCCGGCCCGGCAATCTCGCGCCCTCGAGCGGGACCGGCTCGACGGAAATGGCCGTTCTTGTTCCCGACATGGTGTTCCCGATCAAGGACGCGCCAGCGGTCGCGCAGACGCAGGTCTATCGCTATGGCGGCGGCATCAAGGGCGGCGACCAGTGCGACACGCGCAACTTCACGGCGCCCTGGCGCGACAATTACTGCGAGACCCGCACCACCACCAACACGACGCCCTGGTGCGCCAAGACAGGCGTCCATCTCGGCCAGGACATCCGCGTCGGCACGCCGGAAGGCTGCAAGGCCGAACGCGCGACCAAGGCAGCCGACCGCACCCGCTATGAGGTCGTGGCCGTCGAGGATGGCATCATCTCGAATGTCGGCAGCTATTCTGTGACGCTGCGGGCCGACTCGGGCGGCCGCATCTACCGCTACCTCCACCTCAACATGGCGAAGCTGAAGGTCGCAACCAGCCAGACGGTGAAGAAGGGCGACGTCATCGGCTATGTGTCGAATGATTTCGGCGGCACGCCGACAACGCTGCATCTCCATTTCGAGATCAAGCTCAACACCACGGCCAATGGCTGGCAGTACGCCCCGCCCTACGCCTCGCTGCTCGAAGCCTACAAGCGGCGCGAAAACAATCCGGGGGCGCAGGTCGCAGATGACTTCCTGGTGGCCTCGACGCCGCGGTAACAGCATCCTGCGGACAAGGGCCTTGGCCCTGTCGTGCGAACGTGCTTGAGAACCCGCAACCAATTGCGGGAGCAGGATGATGGCGCAGCTTGCGCTGGTGCGGCACGGACAGAGCCAGTGGAACCTGGAAGACCGCTTCACTGGCTGGTGGGACGTCGACCTCACGCCAGCGGGCGAGGCCGAAGCGCGCGCATCGGGAACATTGCTGCGGGACACGGGGATCGACTTTTCCCGGGCTTACACATCGGTACAGCGGCGTGCGATCCGCACGCTCTATCTCGCGCTCGACACCATGGATCGCCTGTGGCTGCCGGTGACGAAGGACTGGCGCCTCAACGAGCGCCACTATGGCGGCCTCACCGGCCTCAACAAGACCGAGACGGCCGCGAAGCATGGCGAGGCCCAGGTCAAGATCTGGCGCCGCTCCTATGACATACCGCCGCCTGAGATGATTGCCGGCGGCGCGTTCGACCTGTCGAAGGACCGGCGCTATCGCGGCATCGCCATTCCCACAACCGAGAGCCTCAAGACGACGCTCGACCGCGTGCTGCCCTACTGGGAGGCGGAGATTGCGCCGAAGCTCAAGGCTGGCGAGAACATCGTGATCGCCGCCCACGGCAACAGCCTGCGCGCCATCGTGAAGCATCTCTTCAGGGTGCCGGACGCCGCAATCACCGAGGTCGAGATCCCGACCGGCAACCCGCTGCTCATCGATCTTGACAGCGGGCTCAACGTCACGGCCGCGCGCTATCTCGACACTGCCCGGGCCAAGGCGATCCCGAAAGCCTGATGTGATGGGCGCGGGTTCTTCCGATGCTGACGACTTCTCGGCGGACGACCTGCGTTTCATGGCGCGCGCGCTCGACCTCGCCCGCGCGCAACTCGGCCGCACATCGCCCAACCCTGCCGTCGGCTGCGTGATCGTGCGCGATGGCATTGCGATTGCCGAAGGCGCGACCGGCGATGGCGGTCGTCCGCATGCCGAAGAGCTTGCCCTGGATGCCGCCGGCGAGCGTGCAGAAGGCGCCACAGCCTATGTCACGCTCGAACCGTGCAACCAGCGCTCGGGCGGCTCCTTCGCGTGCTCGCAGTTATTGCTTGGCTCGGGGGTTTCGCGCGTGGTGATCGCCTGCCCCGATCCGCACCCGCTTGGCGCTCATGGCGCCGACCGCCTCACCGCATCCGGCGTCATCGTCGAGACGGGCCTCATGCGCGCGGACGCAGAGGCGCTGAACGCCGGCTTCTTCAAGCACGTCGCAACCGGCCAGCCGTGGCTCGCAATCGATGTCAATGCTTCCGGCTATGACGGCGAATTCAGCCTCCTCGACAACGAGACACATGAAGCCGCGCTCACCCGGCTGGGAGCACAGGGCTGGACCCGCGCGTTCGTTCGTCCGGGCACTGCGCTGGCCGCGCAGCTCAATGCGCGCGGGCTGGTGGATGCAGATCTTGCCCCGGCCAGCAAATGAAAAACGGGCCGGCCTTGTGGCCGACCCGTCTCGAAGTTTGTTTGCGATGGCGCCACCCGCGAAGGGACGCCTCGACAGTTCAGAGGGTCTGGAGCTGGGTCGCAGCCATCTTGCCGGAGCGCTTGTCCTTCTCGAGTTCGAAGCTCACGCGCTGACCTTCGTTCAGGCCGGCGAGGCCTGCGCGCTGGACAGCCGAGATGTGGACGAACACGTCCGAGCCGCCAGCTTCCGGCTGGATGAAGCCGTAGCCTTTTTGCTCGTTGAACCACTTAACAGTGCCGGTAGCCATGTAGATCTAGTCTTTCGATAGGCATCCACGGGGCCGGGGGGACCCGCGGAAGGATGAGAGAACGCTTGCAGCCGCGTCCAGGGGGCCGTCAAACCAGACTGTTCGGAAGGCCAGATCCGGAGCTCGATCCGACGGAGACCCGTCTTTAGAGCAAGGAGAGCAACCCGAACCTGTTCAGAATTCGACCGCGCACCTATTGCACAAGGCCGGCACCTTGAAAAGACAGCCTTCGAGGCCTGACATAGAGTTTAGAACGATCAAGCCGGCGTGGTTTTCGCCGCGCAACATTTTGCCTACGAGCGCCGATGCATCTGCCCCTCTCCCTTCCGCACCGCGCCGTTATCGCTGTCAGCGGGGCGGACGCTGCCCCTTACCTGCACGGCATCCTCACAGCCTCGACCCTCAACCTTGCCGAGGATGTGTATCGTTATGGGGCGCTCCTGACGCCTCAGGGAAAAGTGATTGCCGATGCACTGATCCTGCGGCGCGGCGAGATTGTGCTGCTCGAGTGCGCAGCAGGCGCTGCCGCCGCTCTGGTGAAACGCCTGAGCCTCATGAAGCTGCGCGCCTCCGTCACAATCGAGGAAAGGCCCGACCTGGGCGTTACCGCATTCGACGGCCTGCCCGATCCGCGCTCACTGCACGCGCCCCGTCGCCGTATCGGTCCTCGAACGGCGCCCGATGATCCGAAGCAGTATCATGCAGCGCGCATTGCAGCCGGCCTTCCCGAGCAGGACGTCGATTTCCTTGCCGAAGAGGTCTTCCCGGCCGACATCAACATGGACCTCGTCGGCGGCGTCGATTTCCGCAAGGGCTGCTTTGTCGGCCAGGAGGTTGCCTCGCGCATGAAGCGGCGTGGCACGGCGCGGCGGCGAAGCCTGAAGGCAGAAATTGCAACTGGCGCAAAAGCCGGCGCTTCCGTTCTGGCCGGGGATTACGAGATCGGAAAGCTGACGTCGGTTTCCGGCGGCGCCGCACTGGCGCGCGTGCGCATCGACCGGCTGGCGGAAGCGTGGACGACGGGCGAGCCTCTGACCGTCGCTGGCGCTCCCATTGTGTTCGATCGCCCGGACTGGCTGGCCGACGAACTTGCAGCTCTTTCCGATGCCCGCGAAGCAAAGGCCTGATGAAGGCGCTCCCCGAATGAAGAAACTTGACGACATTCCCTGCGGCTGGGCCCCGGCGCATGACAGGCTCTATCGCGACTATCACGACCATGAATGGGGCGTGCCCGAACGCGATTCACGCGCGCTGTGGGAGAAGTTTCAGCTCGACGCGCATCAGGCCGGCCTTTCCTGGATCACCATCCTGCGCAAGCGCGCAAGCATGCGCGAGGAGTTCGACGGCTTCGCGCCGGAGAAGGTCGCACGCTGGACAAGCAAGCGCATCGACCGCGCGATGAAGAACCCCGGCATCATCCGCTCGCCGGCCAAGATCGCAGCGACCATCCGCAACGCGCAGCTCTACTGCGACATGGCGGACCGGGGCGAGGACTTCTCCGACTATGTCTGGGGCTTCGTCGACCACAGACCGATCGTGAACCGGCTGGACCACTGGCGCAACGTGCAGGCAAGAACGCCGCTCTCCGAACAGATCGCGAAGGACATGAAGCGGCGCGGTTTCAAGTTCTGCGGGCCAGTGATCGTCTACGCGGTGATGCAGGCGATGGGCATGGTCAACGATCATGAAGTCCGCTGTCCGCGGCACAAGGCAATCCAGAAGCAGGAAGGCGCTCGCGCAAAGTAATCCTTCGTGCTTTGCCTGTGCCGGTGATAGGCTGGGATGCGGATCATTCCCGGGGCGTAACATGCAGGACTTCGCATCGATCATGCGCCGGGTCATCACCGGCGACGACGCGGCAGGCGAAAGCCTCGTGATCATCGACGGCCCGCCTTCGGCGACCAATGGCGATCCCAATCTGGGCGGCCTCTTCGACATCTGGCACGACGACGCCTTCGGTCCGCTCAACCCGCGCGTCCACCGCGACCTCGGGCCGGAGCGCTGCGTGCTCTCTCCCTCTGACGGCAAGGTCAAGGTGCGCTGGTTCGTGATCCAGCCGCGGCCGGAGGGTGCATCTCCCGAACAGCTCAACGCCGCCGCCCGGGCGCGCTTTGCCTCCTTCGACGCCGAGGATCACCTTACCGACCAGTCGAAACACCCGGCCATGCACAGGACGGAGTCGATCGACGTGATCTGCCTCCTGCGCGGCGAGGTCGATCTGATCCTCGACAGCGGTCGCACCCGCATCACGCCAGGCCAGATCGTGATCCAGCGCGGCACAAGCCATGGCTGGGAGGCGATCGGCGGACCCGCTCTCCTTCTGGCTGTTCTGATCGACCGTCCGCTTGTGGCGCCGCCGCACTAGCCCGTTGACCGTACTCGCGCGTAGTGAAGCTGGGGAGCAGAGGAGAGAGACGATGATCCGGTTCGCACTGCCTGCCCTGCTTCTGGCGCTTGCCGCCTGCACAACGCCGGGCATGCCCGAAAACGAGCTTACCCAGCAGCAGGTCTGCGTCGCCCACAACGAGAACGACCCTGCCCAGCGTGATCGCTGCCTGGTCAACGCCGCTTCGCGCAACGAGACCGCGCCGGATGTCCGCCCGATGGATCTTCCGATCCGCAATGGCCAGCTTGGCGACTAGCGTCCCGTCGCCGACCAGGTGAGATAGACGGCGAACGCCGCCGACACGACCATCGCCAGCGCGGCGATCCGGAAGAAGCCGGTTGCAAATGCCTGCGACTGGAAGCGACGTGCGAGCGCATCTGCGCCTGCTGCATAGACCATCAGGCCGAACATCTCGCACACGGTGACCGTCGCCATGCTGATCATGACTTGCGGAAGGAGATCGCGGTCTGGATTGAAATAGGTCGGCAGGAGCCCGCCGAAATAGACCAGCGCATTGGGATTGGCGAGCTGCAGCCCCAGGCCGTGCGCAAACAGCCGGGCCTTCGGCGGCGGCTCGCGGCGCAGCAGGTCGACCGGCGCGCCGAACGCCGTCTTCCACGCCAGAAAGACGATGAAGGCGATCCCCGCAACCTTGAATGCAAGGAAGGCTTCGGGAAACGCCCGGGCGATCAGTGCAACGCCGGCGGCCGCCAGTGCGATCCAGACCAGATTGGCCCCGCATATCCCCAGCGCCGGGGTCACCGAAGGCCAGAAGCCATAGCGGATCGACGCGGTCGTCACGAGCATCACCGCCGGCCCGGGCGTCAGCCCGCCGGCGATGAACAGCAAGGTGAAATTGACCCAGACCCAGAACTCCATCGCGGCGTCTATAGGGCTCGCGCGGAGTTGAGTCAGCGGGCGCTATCCCTGGTTGCCCCGCCGGACGCCTGCGCTAAACAGGCGTGCAGGTGGAGGCGCAACCCGCATGACGATCCGCAAACTGGCTTGCAGCAGCCTCAGCGTGCTCGCTGTCTTCCTGTCGTCCGCCTGCGGCAGCCAGCAGCGCGACACGACCCCCGCCTCGGCCACGGTCGCTGCCGCAGAACCGGCGCCGCCCTCCGCCGCGCCGCCGCTGCCGCCCGGCGTGCCGCCCCTGCCCGCCGACCTGCTCGCCGCAGGCTCACCGCAGGCCCGCGACGAGTTTTACTGCTCGGCCCTCATCTATGCCGAGAACCCCGATGTCTCCGACGCACTTGCCCCGGTCGACGAAGCCCAGCTGCGCAAACGCCAGGCGCTCGGCTTCATCATCGGCGAGGCCGGGATCAACCGCATGGTCGGCGAGAAGGCCATACACGCCACCCATGCCCGCGCAATCGCGGACGCCTACGCCGCCAAGGTCGACAAGGATCTCAAGGCCGGCGCTCCGCGCATCACGCTCGAGGACTGCAACACGCGCGCCCGGGCAATCCCGATCCCGGAATAGGAGCGGCCCCTTATGAAGCTCAAGCCCCGCCAGCTGATCGGGCTCGTCGCCATCGTCGTGTTCGGGGGCGGCCTGATCTGGCGCGCGACGCAGCCCAGCGAGCGCGAGGTGATGGAGCAGCGTCTGGCCAGCCTGCCATCGATCAGCGCCCCCACGGACCTGCCAGCGCTTCCGCCCGTGACGCTGCCTCCGCTCACCACGCCGACCGTCACGACTGGCCATCCCGAAGGAGACAAGGCGCTCTGGGAGCTGTCGGGCATCGACTACTTCACGCTCGGCTCCCAGGCCGCGCGCGACGATCTTTACTGCGCCGGCGTGCTCAGCGCTGAGTTCGAGGCGATCAAGGCCGGCGGGCATCCTGACCGGATGTCGATCCTCATCCGTGACAGCCGGGCGCTCGATGATGCGGGTCTTGCAAAGCTCAAGGCCGAGAATGCGATCGACAATGCCGGCGCCGGCGCCTCGCTCGCCTGGGCTGACAGGGCCGCCAGGGACTACGACGCCAATGCGCTGCGTCTGTCGGTTGCCGACTGCACGCAGCGCGCTGCTGCGCTCGCCGATGTGACGGAAGCGGGGAAGTAGGCTACCGTCTCTGCTCCGGCAGGCGCGGGTCGCACACAACAAGCCCCGCCGTCACGTCTGCAAGCTTCCAGAACGCATCGTCCTCGTCAGCAAAACGTGCACAGCGTTCCGCCACAGGTCGCGCGATCTCCGGATCGCTCGCGGCTTGCCCGGCGCGGCCCAGCGCTGCGGCAAACCCGTCCGTGTAGAGCACATCCTGAAGCAACGAACGCCCGTCGGCCGCAATGAGCCTGACCGACAGCGTATCGCCGGCCTCCAGCGCCGCCATCAGCTGCGGCAGCGGTTCATCGCGCAGATTGCGGGATGCGTAGAAGATCATTGCATCCGGCGGATCGTGTCCGCCATTCACCGGCGTCCTGGGCGCCTCCATCGCTCCCGCTTCGGCTGCGAACAGCACCCCGGAGGCGCCCTTGATCTCGAGCCGCGCCTCCTCGACGCCGGCTGCAAGCTGGGTGATGTGCGGGGAAACGAACTGGAAGAAGTAGAGCTCCAGCGTCCCCGAGGGCGCCCGGTATTGGAGCGACACCGTGGTGCGTTTGGCTTTCGCCCCGCCGAGATTGTCCGGCAGCTCGTCGATCACCAGCGGCCGCCCGGCGGGCCCGCCATTGGCGCGCATCCCGAAGAGATTGATCTCGGCCCGCGCGCCATAGTCCTCGCCGCCCTCGCTGACGCGCTCACGCGTCTGGAAGAACCAGGCGATCGAACCTGCGATACCGGAGGCTTCCCCGGACCCGCTGCCGAAGTCGCTCATCGGATCGCACTGCGCCGAGCTTAGGCAATGCCGCAGCAGCAGCGGCCACATCGCACCCTTGTCGGCAATATCGGCCACGACTGCATCCGATGCGGCGCGCGCCGGCTCGGCCGGCTCGCAGGACGCCAGCAGCACAATCGGAGCAAGCAGAGCGCTAGACCTGAACATGGCGCACATCATAGTCATAGATCCAGTCCTGCCGCGAGCGCACGAAGGCGGGAAACAGCCGGTCAGCCAGTTTCATCGGGCCGTAGGTCGCCGCCTGCGTCAGAGCATTCGAGCGATGGAACACGCCCATGTTCGCCCGCGCGCTGGCGAGCACCTTTGTCGCGCGCGGCTTGCGCAGCTGCTCGTAGCGGGTAAGGGCGTCCTGGGAGACGCCATGCGCCTGCAGGCATTTGGCCAGCACGATCGCATCCTCGATCGCCATCGCAGCGCCCTGCGCCTGGAAGGGCGGCATGGGATGGCAGGCATCACCGAGCAGAACGACGCGATCGCCCGACCAGGTGGGCAGAGGATCGCGGTCGAACAGCGCCCAGACAAAGCATTGGCTGGCGGAGACAAGAATGTCCGGGATCGGCGGCGCCCAGCCGCCGAAATCGTCGGCAAGATCTGTCGGGTTTCCAGGCTGGTCCCAGCTTTCGCCGGGCCATCTGTCCGTCTCGACCACGCCGACGAAATTGATCAGCTCGCCGCGTCGGATGCGATAGGTAACGGCATGACGTCCAGGCCCCGCCCAGACGATTGCGGCCTGCGGCAGGTCGGGCGCGACATCGGCCGGAACGGTCATGCGCCAGGCGACAGCGCCGGTATAGCGCGGCTCCTGCTCCACCATCATCTGCCGCCGCACGGTCGAGCGCATCCCGTCGGCGCCGACCAGCAGGTCGCATGGCACGATGGCGCCGGTGTCGAGCCCGACGCGCAGGCCATCGCTATCGCGCACATACGCCGAGACGCGCGCGCCCAGCCTCACCCTCACGCCCGCAAACGCCGCCGCGCGCGCAAGCACCTCGATCAGGTCGGCGCGATGGACGTGAATGTAGGGCGAGCCGTAGCGCCTGCGCGCCTCCTGCGCGATCGGGATCGAGAATACCTTCTCGCCCGTGCGCCCGATCCGCATCTCCAGCGTCAGAGGCGTCGAGCCGGCCTGCGCGACGGCTTCCAGCACGCCGAGCCCGGCCAGGCCCTTGGTTGCGTTGGGCGACAGCTGGATGCCCGCGCCAACATCGGTGAGCGCCTGCGCGCGCTCCACCAGCTCCACCTCGAAGCCGACCTTGGCCAGCGCAATGGCCGCGCTGAGCCCCCCGATCCCGCCGCCTGCAATCACCACCTTCATGCGCAAGCGAAATAGCCCGCGCTGCCCGCGCCGTCACGGACAGACGCAAGGCGACCGGCGCCGCAGGAGCGGCGGCCGACCATGCTGACATGTCGAAAAGCAAACTGGAGCGGGCGATGAGATTCGAACTCACGACCCCGACCTTGGCAA
>VFQT010003697.1_pt1 | contig 13651 bp, 11 predicted proteins | sample 3512381 | NCBI WGS metagenome assembly VFQT01 (sample SAMN10412376, study PRJNA504923) | tailings metagenome | isolation source: Relicate 2 Philex TSF3 active mining site | place: Philippines: Tuba, Benguet | collected 2017-08-29 | reverse complement strand
ACGCGGTATTGCGAACGATGTACTTGAACTTCATCAAGTCATCGCCAGCATGGAGGATGTCATTGAATCGATAGTTGATTTCCATCTGGCCTGCAGTTCCCACCTCGTGGTGAGCGCGTTCAACAGTCAAACCGACCTTCTCTAGGTTCATGACCATCTGATCGCGGAGATCTGCGAATTGATCCGTTGGTGAAACCGGGAAATAGCCACCTTTGATGCGGGTACGGTAGCCGCGGTTTGGCGTCCCATCTGGATCCTCTTTGATTCCGGTATTCCAGGCACCTTCGTAGGAATCCACTTCGTAGTATCCGGTGTTCATACCGGTCAAATAACGGACTCGATCAAAGACATAGAACTCGGCCTCTGGGGCAAAGTACGCGGTGTCTGCGATTCCAGTGGAACGCATATATTCGACCGCTTTGGCCACAACTTGTCGCGGATCGCGCGAGTACGGAGAGTTGTCATCTGGATTAACAACAGAGAAATGGACGACTAGCGTCTTCTCTTTGCGGAATGGATCGATGAAAGCTGTCTCCGGTGCCGGAAGCAATTTCATATCTGATTCATGGATTGATTGGAATCCGCGGATCGAAGATCCATCGAACATCAGTCCATCCTTAAATACATCTTCGGTGAATTCGTGTGCTGGTACATTGAAGTGATGCTGAATACCAGGTAGATCAATGAACCGGACATCGACGAGTGCGACGCCCTCTTTCTTGATATAGCTGATCAGCTCAGATGAGTTTTTAAACATGATTCTCCTGCTAGTAGGAAATACTCTTCGTTGAGCGGGATAAACCTATTGCCCGGCAGTGAAAGTGGGGTATCTGCTGTGTTACAGGGATGTTTCTTCTCGACCTCCGCTACCGTTCGGCCATGCTGGAGCGCGCCTCATTCCCACGACGTCTTGCGGCGCTCTTCATCGATTGGATGGTGGCCACTTTCACAGCCGCTCTCTTCTTCACGGCCGGAAGCTCTGAATTGACCCCATCTCTAGCTCGGCTAGCCATCTTCTTCCTCGAGGTCGGAGTCCTCACAGCGCTAACCGGCGCCTCGATCGGTCAACGGATTATGGGTATTCGAGTTGTCACCTGGCCCGAGCAGCTATACGCCCGACCAAAGAGCGCATTCTTGAGGACTTTCTTAATCCTTCTGATATTGCCGCCAATCATCATCGACCGGGAAGGTCGGGGTCTTCACGACCGGATTGCAAGGACTGAGATCATCCGCGCGCGTTAACGCGGGCGCGGCATCCTCATATTCTTGGGCATCGGACCCTTTGGAATCGGGACATTCAATCCACCGACCGACTTCAATCGAGCACGCAACTCTCGAACTTGAACTTTACTCAATTGTTTCTTAAATCTTTTCATCCGACGTTGAAGTTTGCGGACCGAAACCTGATCTTTCTCATTTCCAATCACTAATTCGTAGATTGGAACACCTGGAGCAAATCGCTCCATCTTCCGCCGCTCATCAGTTAGCAAGCCGCGAAGAGCTGCGCCGCCTTCTCCGACTAGGACGATTCCTGGCCGTCCAACTGCACGGTGGACCATGTCTTGGTTCTTATTCACATTCACAGCAGGAGTGATAGTCCAACCTCTGCGAATAGCCATCAAGACGCTGGCGCCAGCGCCTGGCTGACCTTCGATTGATGCATAAGCGGAATTGCTCGCAAGGCGTGTGAAGAAATAGAAAGCACCGAGCGCTGCAATCGGGAAGGTTACGAACGCGGCATATCCAGGTCGGCCGAAACTTGCACCGATTCCAATACCAAGTGCCCAAAGGGGGAGAAATACGGCGATAGTGCGGAGCGTTACAAATGAGTAGTTCTGACTCGCCAGCCCATACGCATCGCGAAGCGTTGAGAATCGCTTCTTCCGCGGCCCATCCTTCTTCTTTCTACCGAACACTTAGATTTCCTTTCGCTTATTACGTTCCAATTCAACCATCTCTGGGGTCGGGGCGGTTCCGCCCAATCGGGCCGGCGCCCAGCGTTGACCGGTCGGGGAGTCTGGATATTCAAGTTGTGCTGAATTAAGTAACTCCAACATCCGTGATCGCAATCTCTCAAGAGCAGCCTCTGGGTCCTCACTTGGTACGAAATAAAGCGGTGCTCCGATTGCGATAATGACTGGAGTTGATTTCCGCGCGAAATCCCGGGGGAGGCGCTTGGTCCAGATCCGCTGACTTCCCCAGATTATCGTAGGCAGAACCGGCGCTCCTGATTCCATCGCCAAGCGAATTACGCCACTTTTCATCGCCTTCAATTCGAAACTCTGAGAGATGGTTGCCTCTGGAAAAACTCCGACGATCTCTCCTTTTTTCAAGGCCTTGAGCGCCTCCACAAATGATGGCGCTCCATTGTTGCGATCGACACTGATGTGCTTCATCCCTCGCATCAAAGGACCAGCAATTGGGTTATCAAAGATTTCTCGCTTAGCCATGAATCGAGCGAGCCGACCCGCAGGTAGAAGTGCGGTACCGGCTAAGGCGAAATCAAGATAGCCGACGTGATTCATTGCAAGTAGTGCTGGGCCGGTTCTAGGGACATTGGCCTCGCCGTGGATGATGAACCGGAGATCCAAGTACTTCCAGAAACTCTTGAAGATTTGGACGATCGGGCGATATACCAGATCAGCCATTCGCGATAGCCGTTCTCGCTGCGAGGGCTTCCTTATAAAGACGGCCAGCGCGATAACTCGATCGCACCAGTGGACCACTCATCACGCCTAAGAAACCAAGCGCCTTGGCTTCTTCAGCTAATTCAACGAACTCCATCGGTTTCACCCAGCGCTCGACTGGATGATGACGCGGCGATGGTCGGAGATATTGCGTAATAGTGACAATCTCACAACCAGCGCTTCGAAGATCTGCAAGCGCTTGCGATACCTCTTCGCGAGTTTCACCCATACCTAGAATCAGATTCGACTTGGTAATCAAGCCAAAATCGCGTGCTTGTGTGATCACATTAAGTGAGCGTTCATAATTGAAAGCTGGCCGGATTCGTTTGAATATTCGGGGGACGGTCTCGAGGTTGTGTGCAAATACCTCTGGTCTAGCATCGAAAACCTCACCCAATAGTTGAGGATTTGCCGAGAAATCTGGGGCGAGCATCTCCACGCCGCACTCTGGAATTGCTTGGTGAATCGCACGGATCGTCTCGGCGTACAGCCAAGCGCCCTCATCTTCCAGGTCATCTCGGGCGACACCTGTAACTGTTGCATATCGGAGGCCCATCGTCTTCACCGATTCAGCAACGCGACGCGGTTCATCACGATCAAGTGGCTCTGGCTTGCCGGTATCAATATTGCAGAAGTCGCAGCGACGAGTGCACTGTTCGCCACCAATCAAGAACGTCGCCTCTCGATCTTCCCAGCATTCGAAGATATTCGGACAGGCAGCTTCTTGGCAGACCGTGTGTAGACCTTCTCGACTTACTAGCGAGCGGAGTGCCGTATATTCCGGACCCATCTTTGCTCGAGTCTTGATCCAATCTGGCTTGGTTTCGATAGGAACTTGCGCATTGCGCGCTTCAATGCGAAGGAGCTTGCGACCTTCAGGGGCGACCATCAGTCACCTTCACTAACGCTTCAAAGAGATGGCGTTCTACGACGCGACATACTTCATCGATTGTCACATTTCTTCCGAGCTCTTTTTCAATCGAAGTTACACCGGCATCTGGAATGCCGCATGGAACGATCCGATCGAAGTAAGACAGGTCAGTTGAGACATTAATAGCAAACCCATGCATGGTCACGCCGCGTGCCACCCGAACTCCAATGGCAGCGATTTTTCGATCACCATTCTCATCCCTTACCCAAACACCAGACCTACCAGGAAAGCGCTCACCCTTTATCGATAATTCTTCGCAAACCGCTATCAAGGCATCCTCAATCTGTCTGACAAATCCGAGAACATCAATTGGTTCGGCTAATTTAACAATTGGGTAGCCGACCAATTGTCCGGGGCCATGAAACGTAATCTTTCCGCCGCGGTCTACTTCGATAACTGGTGAACCATCGATGGGTCGATCTGAATCTTCAGTCCGCCGGCCTGCGGTATAGACAGGTGGGTGCTCCAAAAGGATTAGCGTGTTGGGGCGCTTTCCCTCAGCGACTTCGCTATGGAATTGGCGTTGGATCTCCAAAGCAGCTTGGTAGTCCATTAAACCAGCCTGTTTCAAGGCTATGGTTCCGAACCCAACGGTCATGGCTTAAGCCTACTTTCGCTTCACTGGACTCGCTTCCGTAGAATGGGGGAGTTGCGGCAACGATGGCCAGCAGGCTCCGAGTCTGGAGAGCTAACCCACAAGAATTAGAGGTCAAGAATGAGCATGGATCAAGAGCGAACGCTTCGGCGCCGGGCCCGAAAGGGTCTCTGGATTGCGATTGTGTCGATCATCGCATGGTTGGCAATTGGCGGGTTCTCCGGTCAGGCGTTCTCCAAGATCTCCGATGTCCAGGAAAATGACAACTCGGCTTTCTTGCCGGAAAGTGCAGAGTCAACGCTGGCCAGCAAAGTGATTGTGAAATTCACCGATCAATCATCGGACATATTGCCGACGCTCTTGATAATGGTGGGTGATTTGGATCCGGCTGCGAATCCTGAGGGGTTCCAACGAGTCAACAATTTCGCGCAGACCCTAGGCGAGAAAATCCTTCCGGAATCTGGAAAGCCATTGAGCACCTATTTCGCACCAGGTGTTCCACTTCAAGCAATTCCCTCCCAAGATGGGAAAGCAGCGCTAATCAATGTGCAACTAGATTCCAGTATTGCGGGGGAGAATGTCGGCGAGGAGCCAGCGTTACCCCTGATCATCGAGTTCATGCGAGAGGCGATGAAGAGCGAACTTTCGGGGATAGATTCTCATGTGACCGGCCCAGGCGGAATCTTCGCTGATCTCTTTGATGCTTTTGGCTCGATTGATACGACCTTGCTCCGCACGACGTTGATAGTCGTTGCGCTAATTTTGATTTTGGTCTATCGCTCGCCAATTCTCTGGATAATTCCACTCTTCACAGCAGGTACCGCACTCGGTTTGGCCACCATGATTGTCTATTACCTGGCTAAGGCCAATGTCGTGGATTTAAATGGACAGACCCAGGGAATCCTTGACGTTCTGGTATTGGGCGCCGCCACGGATTATGCGCTTCTTCTGATTTCCCGTTACCGAGAGGAATTGCATCATCATCAATCTCGCCATGAAGCGATGCGAAAAGCATTACGGGGCGTAATTGAGCCGATTGTCGCATCGGGCTCGACGGTAATCGCGGGCTTGATGGTCCTTCTGCTTAGCGATCTCTCGAGCAATCGTGGGTTAGGTCCCGTAGGTTCTATTGGCATCGCATCTGCGATGCTGGCGGCTCTCACTCTGCTTCCAGCGCTACTAATCGTTGTCGGCAGATGGATCTTCTGGCCACGGATTCCAAGGTTCGATGATGTTGATGAGAAGCTCTCGGGATTCTGGTCGAAAGTAGGAGGCCTGGTTGACCGAAGGCCAAAGGCCATCTGGATCTCGACTGCGACCGGATTGCTTATCTTCGCCGGTTTCTCAACCACCCTTAACACCGATGGTTTGGCACAAACAGAGGCCTTCACATCCCGTACCGATTCAGTTATCGGATTGGAGAAGCTTGGCGAGCACTTCCCAAGTGGCGAGGGAACTCCGGTAGAAATTGTCGTCAAAGAGAGCGATATCGCTCGAGTTTCCGCTGCAATCTCTGGGATTAATGAAGTTGCTTCGGTAGCCCCAGTGATGGTGATGGATTCAGTGACGAGACAGCCAACCGGAGCGCCCAAGATAGTTGATGGTCAAGCCCTGCTTTATGCCACGCTAAACGTCGCGCCAGATTCGCAAGAGGCTAAGGCGCTGATACCTGTAATCCGTGAAACGGCTAAAGCAATCGATCCTGGGATTCTTGTTGGGGGACAGACAGCAATCGGACACGATGTCGATCAATCATCGAAGCGTGACAATCGAGTAATCATCCCAACGGTATTGATCTTGATTGCACTGATCCTGGGGCTGTTACTCCGAAGTATTCTGGCAGCTGGCCTACTGCTTGTGACGGTGGTCCTATCATTCTTCGCAACTTTGGGAGTATGCGCTCTGGTCTTCGAGAACATCTTCGGATTCGCCGGTACCGATGCATCCTTCCCGCTCTTTGCATTCGTCTTCTTGGTGGCGCTCGGAATCGATTACAACATATTCCTGATGACTCGAGTTCGCGAAGAAGCGCAACGAATCGGAACCCGTGCGGGTGTCATAAAGGGCCTCACCGTTACTGGTGGCGTCATCACCTCTGCGGGCGTTGTCCTCGCGGCAACCTTCGGCGTTCTCGGAATCTTGCCATTGGTATTCCTCGCTGAGATCGGTTTCGCAGTCGCCTTCGGTGTCTTGCTCGACACCATTGTCGTACGCTCACTCCTCGTGCCTGCGCTAGTGAAGGTGATCGGCCCCAAGATCTGGTGGCCTTCGAAGCTACAACACCAACCGAACTAGAACTTGGCTAAGCGAGTAATTGTTTGTGGCGCCGGCTTGGCGGGGCTCAATGCTGCGCGAAACCTCTTAAGTTTCGGCTTCGAAGTCATACTTCTAGAGAAGAGTGATCGGCCAGGCGGCCGGATAGCTACCGAGCTGGTCGACGGATTCAAACTCGATCGCGGGTTCCAGGTAGTGAATCCAAGCTATTCAGAGTTGCGCCGCACTGGAGTGGCGAAGAAATTGGATCTAATCGAGATTCCAAAAGGCGTCGATATTCGCATTGCTTCGCAGACCTTTCGGGTCGGAGACTTTCGATCTAATCTGGGCTATCTACGAGATGACCTCTCCAGTTCCACCGGGAAGTTATCGGAGAAGCTGAAGTTCTTGGCTTACTTGTTGCGCCGGCCAGAAGAACTCTCCTTTGGCGAAGCGGCAGCGAGCTTCGAGGGGTTCTTCGAAAGAACACTCAAACCATTTCTCGATGGTGTCTTCTTGACTGATTCACGCCAGATATCAAATCGAGTCGCTCGGGAGCTGATCGGATGGTTCATCAAGGGTAATCCCGTATTAATCAATGGCGGTATTGGAAAGTTGGCTGAAACATTAAGCGAAGGTCTAGCTATTGAGTATGGCGCCGAGGTGATTTCAGTAAGTGAAAAAGAGGTAGTGACCAAGATTGGAAAATTCGATGCCGACGCGATTGTCGTGGCGACGGACCCGGTTGGGGCCGCAACTTTATTGGGGCAGCCAGTTCCAGAGATGAATAGTTGCACTACTTGGTACTTTAAAATCAAACCAGATGAAATCAGGAGTAACCATCTTCGAGTGGGCGGTATTGGACCAGTAGCAAACTCTTTGGTCCTTTCAAATTTACTTGACGACTGCGCTCCAGAAGGCGCTGGCTTGCTCCAAGCGACCACACTTGAAGATTGCGCCGAAGGTGAAGTTAGGGATCATCTGAGTTATCTCTGGGATAGAGATGCGGCTGATTGGGAGTTGATTGCTCGTAATGAGATTGCGGGTGCGCTACCACGCCATGGTGCTGGTCAGGGATTAGTGGCGAGTGCGAAGTTGGGTAATGGCGTATTTGTCGCAGGTGATTGGCGAAACATCCCAGCCCAGCAAGGCGCCCTGCTTAGTGGCCGACTGGCGGCTCGGGCGGTTAATGCTCTGCTATCAGAGCGTTGAGCGCTGGCGCTAAATGGGGAAAATCGAAGGTAAAACCTGAATCCATTAGTTTTTGCGGAAGGACACGCTTTGATCCTAGAACCTCACTTGCAAATCCACCAAGCACAATCTTCAAAGCCATCGAAGGTACCGGGAATAACGCTGGCCGCTTAACAGCTCGCGCTAAGGCGGCAGTGAACTCTTGGTTTGTCGCCGGGTTTGGTGAAGTTAGATTTATTGGTCCTTCCAAATCCTTCTCCAAGAGGAATGAGATCGCTTTGATCTGATCATGGAGTGTGATCCAGGACCACCATTGCTTTCCGTTGCCAAGTTTTCCACCTACACCTAGGCGGAAGAGAGGAAGCATCTTTCCTAGGGCCCCGCTCGTCGGCTCAAGCACCAAGCCAGTCCGGATCTTTGCGGTTCTAACGCCTACAGCCAGGTCAGCGGCGCTTTCCCACTCTTTGCAGACTGCGGCAAGGAAGTCATCGCCAGGTCGATCACTCTCGATCACCGCGCGATTTCCGGTCTCGCCATACCAGCCGATTGCGCTAGATGAGATGAAAACCGAGGGCTTTAGTTTCGCGACTGCTGTTGCGATGGTGTTGGTACCGAGAAGTCTGGAGTTTAAGATTTCTGCGCGATAAGCCTTGGTCCAACGTTTATCTCCAACATTTGCACCAGCAAGATGAATGACAGCATCTACTCCTTCAAGGGCAGGGAGATCTACCTCGCCACTGGCTGGATTCCAAAATACTTCGTCGGATGAGACGACTGGTCGACGAACCAGGCGTTGAACGGTGTGTCCCTCAGACTTCAAATGCCCGACCAATGCAGAGCCGATCATTCCGGAGGCGCCGGTGATTGCGATTCGCTGTGGGATAGCCACGATTACCGCCTAGAGCCCAAGATCAGATTCAAAGCGACCTTCTTCTAATCGCTCTTTTAGCGTAGTGAGGAAACGTGCCGCATCAGCGCCATCGACCACTCTATGGTCATAGGAGAGAGCTAGATAAACCATCGAACGGATGGCGATGGTTTCGCCTCCATCCTCACCTTTCACCACGGTTGGTCGCTTAACAACCGCCCCGATTCCAAGGATTGCAACCTGTGGCTGATTGATGATTGGGGTATCGAATAGCGCACCGCGCGAACCAGTGTTAGTGATCGTGAATGTTCCGCCACCAAGTTCATCAGGAGCAATCTGATTTGCTCTGGTGCGTTCTGCTACCTCAGCGATTCGGCGAGCAATACCGCCCATATTAAGGTCACCAGCATCTTTGATAACTGGGACCAACAATCCGCGTTCGGTATCAACCGCTATGCCGAGGTGCTCAGCGCCGTGATAGGTGACCTCATCGCCTTCGACAGATGAGTTGAGAACGGGATGGACCTTTAACGCTTCGCAAACTGCGACAGCGAAGAATGGCAGGAAGGAGAGTTTCACACCCTCTCGCGATTCAAAACTGCCCTTCGCTTTATCGCGGAGGCGTGCGATCTTGGTTATGTCCACTTCCACAACGGTGGTCAATTGTGCGCTGATCTGCAGTGATTCCAACATCCGAGCTGCGATCACTTTGCGCAGTCTGGTCATCTTGACCTTGGTGCCACGAAGCGGAGATGGCGATAGCGGCATCGAAGTGCGGGATGGTGCGCTCGAACTAGGCGCCGATACCTGCTGAGTAGAAGTCGAAACTTGTGGCGCTGGTCTTGCTACTGCAGCAAGCACATCTTCCTTACGGATGCGCCCGCCAACACCGGTGCCGTTCACTCTACTTAAATCGACGCCATTTTCTGCAGCAAGTTTTCTTACGATCGGCGTGACGTAAGCATCTTCAAGTATTTGTGGCTTTGTTGCGCTAACTACCTTTGGAACGATAGGAGGCGGTGTCTGTGGGGGAGTCGGAATCGGCCGCTGGACCGGAGCTGCGGCTGGCGCAGCAACCACCGCTGGAGCAGGGGTCGCTGGCGGAGTAGTAGGTGCGGAGGTAACAACCGAACCAGCACTTCCAATAGTCGCCAATTTCGCGCCAACGGGAACGGTTGTATCAACTGGTACATCAATCGAGAGAATCACTCCAGATACTGGAGATGGAATCTCGGTATCCACTTTGTCTGTCGAAACTTCTAGTAGCGCTTCATCAGCATTAACTTGATCGCCAACTGATTTGAGCCAGCGAGTTACGGTTCCTTCCGAAACTGACTCGCCGAGCGCCGGCATTACTACCGGAGTAGCTGAACCTTGCGATTGATTGGGCGCTGCCGGCGCGGGCGTTGGAACCGCAACTGGGGCAGGAGTTGGAATTGGCCCTGGAGTAGGTGCAGGTGTTGCAGTAACTGGTTGCGCAGGTGCTGGAGCGCTAGTCGCTGGTGCGCTTGCGCCATCGGCGATTACCGCCAACTCGGCGCCTACTGCTGCGACTTGATCGACACCTACAACGATTTTTTGGAGTATGCCTGCTGCGGGGGATGGGATCTCGGTATCCACTTTGTCAGTTGAGACTTCAAGTAGCGGTTCATCAAGGCGCACTTCTTCACCTTCAGCCTTGAGCCATCGGGTTACCGTGCCTTCGGTGACGCTCTCACCAAGAGCAGGCATCTTTACCGAGAAAGTCATCTGATCTACTCCATTCTCCGAGGGCGATTATCCATGTGCGTGTAGCGGTTTGCCAGCCAGCGCTAGATGAGCCTCGCCCATAGCCTCTGAGAGGGTCGGATGAGCGTGGATCAATGGAGCTACATCAGATGCATCGGCTTGCCAATTGAAGATCAATTGCGCCTCTGCCAACAACTCACCGACTCGGGAGCCGACCATATGAATTCCCAGAACCGGTCCATTCTTCTGCGCAACTAACTTCACGGATCCAGCAGTCTTGAGAATCTGTGCTTTACCGTTTCCTGCCAAGTCGTAATTCAATTCCACGACGTCAAAACCCTTTGCCTTAGCCGCCGCGGTAGTCAAACCAACAGATGCGACTTCAGGTTCGGAGTAAGTAACGCGTGGGACGCCGTCATAGTTGATCGGTCGCGGGTTGAGTCCGGCGATCTCCTCAGCCACCAGAATTCCTTCAGCGAATCCAACGTGAGCCAATTGAAGTGTGGGAATCAAATCTCCAACTGCCCAGATTCCCGGGACATTAGTCCGACATTTGTCATCGACCAAGATGTATCCGCGATCCATCTTTATTCCTTGAGCTTCATAACCAAGATCAGCAGAGACCGGGCCGCGACCGACCGCAACGAGAAGAAGTTCAGCTTGGAAAGTCTTCCCATCCTCGAGCGTTACGGTTACGCCATTTGAATCTTTGGCAGCGCTCTTGAATCGAGTTCCTAATTCAAAATTGATTCCACGTTTCCTAAATGCTCGCTCTAACTGCTTGCTTGAAGATTCATCCTCGAGCGCGACGAGATGAGGTAGCGCCTCGATGATGGTCACTTCCGCGCCGAACGAGCGCCAGACGGATGCGAATTCACAGCCGATTACTCCACCACCTAGGACAATTACTGACTTTGGTACATGGGTCATGTTCATCGCATGATCACTTGTGACGATCTGCTTCCCATCAATCTCGAGACCAGGAAGTGTCTTGGCATATGAGCCAGTGGCAAGAAGGACGTTCTTTCCCGTGTACCGGACGCCGTTGACCTCAACGGAGTCGCGCGAGACCAATTTGCCGGCACCTTCTACATAGGTGATGTTCCGAGATTTCACCAAACCTTGAAGTCCCTTATGGAGCTTTCCGATCACGCCATCTTTATAGGCGTTAACCGCGACCATATCCATCGAATGGAACTCGGCCTTTACGCCGAATTCATTTGCGTGGCGAGTGTTATCGGCGATCTCGCCGGCATGTAGCAGCGCCTTAGTTGGAATACATCCACGATGGAGGCAGGTACCGCCTAGCTTATCTTTTTCGATAAGGACGACATTAAGTCCAAGTTGAGCAGCTCGCAGCGCGCATGCATAACCGCCGCTTCCACCGCCGAGGACTACCAGATCAAAATTGGCCACGATTACTCCAAATCTCCATTTAGGCTTCCAGTTCCAATCTTGCCAGTCTCAGAGCGCTGCAGCGTCCTCTGCGAGCGCTATGAGAGTGCGAAGTGCGACACCTGTTCCACCGACGCTCGTGTAACCGTGCGGCTTAGCCTCGTTATAAGCGGGGCCAGCGATATCTAGATGGAGCCAGGGAAGTTCCGGGCTGACAAAGTCTTTGAGGAATAGACCTGCGACCAGCATTCCACCCATTCGCTCGCCGATATTTGCGATATCAGCAACAGGCGAATCAAGCGATGCGCGCAACTCCTCGGGAAGCGGCATCGGCCAGAACTGCTCGCCACTTCTAGATACCGATTTCATGAAACGCTCTCGGAATTCTTCGTTATTGGTCATGACCGCGCTGGTTCGTGTTCCTAGGGCAACTACTTGTGCGCCGGTCAAGGTTGCGACATCGACTACGCCAGCTAACTTTCCATTCTTATTACCAACTTCTGCAGCACGAACAAGTGCATCAGCGAGGACCAAGCGTCCCTCAGCATCTGGATTGAGTACTTCAACAGTCTTACCACCATAGATTGTGATTATGTCGCTAGGTCTCGTCGCAGTGTCGCTGACCATGTTTTCGGCTAACGGCGCCCAGGCATCCAGCTCAATCGGAATCTGAAGCTCTGCGATGGCGAGAATCGCAGCAGATACAGCTGCGGCTCCGCTCATATCGGATTTCATAGCTTCCATACCTTGCGCCGGCTTAAGCGCCAAGCCTCCGGTGTCGAAGGTGATTCCTTTGCCGACAAATGCATAACGGGGTAGCGATTTCCGTTTTGAGTTCTTTGGTCGATAAGAGATATGAAGCAGTCGCGGGGGATTAGCAGATCCTTGACCGACTCCGATTATTCCACCGTATCCGCTTTTCTTCAGTTGGACCTCATTGAGGATTTCAACAGTTAATCCAAGTTTCTTGGCGAGTGGTCGGAAACGTTCTGAGAAACTTGCTGGAGTCAAATGGCTAGGAGGAGTGTTGACCAGATCGCGAATCAAATGGGTGTATCTAGCGACAATCTCCGCTCTAGCCAATATCGACTTGGAATCCTTCGCTGGGACGCTCTTCGAAAAGATCTCTAACTTACTTAACGGTTTCTTTCGCTCCGCTTTGGTAGAGCCGCGGAACTCATCGAATGCGTAGGACCCAAGGAGGGCACCTTCTGCGATTGCATTGAATCCGCTTGCATCATTATGAGGAAGTGCGAATGTTGCGGCGGTTTGCCCTAGCAAAGCGCGAGCCGCAGCGCCGGCGGCTCGGCGCAGGGTCTCCTCCGTGAATTGCTCTGCCGATGAACTACTTCCAAGACCGGTCGTCACTAACAACTTCGAAGTTTCACCGGGAAGCTTTACCACTTCATCTGGGGAGCCAGTTGCACCCATCTCACCTAAAGCATCGAGTAGCGATGACACATTCAGTTTCAGGCCAGCTGAATGGATGCGGAGCTCCTTGGACTTTGGATCCTTACTCAGCCCGATCACTAGAACATCTGGAGTGACGGCTGCATCGGTCGCGCGGATAGTTGGCATTGGGCTAGGTTATTGGAGTGAGCCGGCAATCGCCATTACATCAAATCCATCTCGCCTCTCGAGCGAAAATGGCTGATTTTGGCGGTTGGGACATGCCAATCGAATATCCAGCTGATCGCGGGGGCGGTGTCCTAAACGAGCATCAAGCCGTCCGGGATTCCGTCGGGGTCTTCGATGTTTCGCATCTTGGCAAGCTCGAGGTAAGTGGAATAGGGAGTAAGGATTTCCTAAATTCGATTTTGACCAATGATTTGCGTCGGATCAACGATGGGCAAGCTCAATATTCGATGCTCTGCGACCCAGCTGATGGTGGTGTCGTTGATGATCTAATCGTTTACCAACGCTCTATCGATCGATTTCTGCTGATTCCGAATGCAGCCAATGCAGCTTCCGTCTTAGCAAGATTGCAATCTTCTGCAACTAGC
>VFQT010003695.1_pt1 | contig 13654 bp, 11 predicted proteins | sample 3512381 | NCBI WGS metagenome assembly VFQT01 (sample SAMN10412376, study PRJNA504923) | tailings metagenome | isolation source: Relicate 2 Philex TSF3 active mining site | place: Philippines: Tuba, Benguet | collected 2017-08-29 | reverse complement strand
GATCTCCATCTCGTGGGAATCGAGCGGGACCGGCGGTGGCGTCACCCACAACTCGCGGTCGCCATGGCGCTGGACGAGCGGGCGGGCGTTGCCGGGGTTGCTCTCCCGGTGGAGGACACGCGAGGCGCGGGCATAGGCCTCCTTATCCGCCTGAGCCTGCTCGAGAGACGGCAACCGCACCACGGCGGGCGATCCGTGCAACTGGCGCGCGCCTTCGTCGCCGCTGTCGATATCGTCCGCGTGCAACTCCGTGACGCCTTCGGGTACCGCCTTCCGGAAGAAGGCGATGCCGCGCACGTCTTCCATCTCGTCGAAGCCGGCCCCCCGGTCGAGCCGTTCGGCAACCGTAACCACTGCCCGCTCTGCGTTGCCGTAGATCAAGAGATCGGCCTTCGCGTCGGCGAGGATCGACCGGCGCACCTTGTCCGACCAGTAATCGTAATGCGCGATCCGCCTCAGTGAGGCCTCGATCCCGCCGATGACGACGGGCACGTCCCGATAAGCCTCGCGGCATCGTTGGGCATAGACGATGACCGAGCGGTCCGGACGCCGGCCACCTTCGCCGCCCGGCGTGTAGGCATCATTGTGGCGCAAGCGCCGGTCGGCGGTATAGCGGTTGACCATGGAATCCATGTTGCCGCCCGTGACACCGAAGAAGAGACGCGGCGCGCCCAGCGCCTTGAACGGCTCCGCGCTTTGCCAATCCGGCTGCGCGATGATGCCGACCCGGAACCCCTTCGCCTCCAACAGCCGCCCGATGATCGCCATGCCGAAGCTGGGATGATCGACGTAGGCATCTCCCGTCACGATGATGATGTCGCACTGGTCCCAGCCCAAGGCGTCCATCTCCGCCCGGGTCATGGGCAGAAACGGCGCCCCATGGCGCTTGGCCGGCGGGGTCTGCGAAGCCGGAAACAATGGCGCTGCGGTCGGCATACCGATCGGCTCGGCGAGCATGGCCTCGATCCTGGATACGGGGGTTGCGGCGCCGGCAATCCCATGTCGGGACACCTCGGCGCTCCGGTGTCGCGATCACGACGCTCGTGTTCCGGCTCCGACACTTGGTTCCCCGTGCGTCGTACTCAGGACCAAGCGTCAAGACCATAAGGAACACTAGCAATTCTACAACTCTAGTGCATCTTTCGCATCTTGTGTTTGCTTGAGAGCCCAGCCGCAACCGGGCCCCAAGCGGCAGATGCGCTACACCAGCTCACACTACGCTGCAAGTGCGATCCAGATCGGACAGCCGTCATCGAGCACCGGCCGCGAAGACCGGACAGGTCCTCTGGTTTGTCCCATCGACGTCATATGTGCATCGAAGCCGACTTTTAACAGGTTCGGCGGCCTACCGGAACCGTGGCATCACCTCTTCGCCGAATCGACGCATGGAAGCGGTGATCTGGGCGTGGCTCAGATAGCCGAAGCTCATCTGGCACAGCAGATGGCCCACGCCCGCATCGCGCAGTTCCGCCACCTGATCCGCAACATCGCGCGCCGAGCCTATCAAGGTCCCGGAGTTCAGGGCAAAGCGGATGCCGTCATCCTCCGAGAAGCTCGGATCGGTCCAGGGGTTGAGCATGGCGGGATCCACGCGGAAATCCCCGGGGTTCAGATCGTGACGTGCATGGTTCATGTGCTGGCGCGTCTGACGGAGCGCCGCAACGAGTTCGTCCTCGGCGGCCGCCCTGCTCTCGCCGACGTAGACCCAGCGCCAGATGCCGGCACTCCTAAGCCGCTCCTGCTGCGTTGCCGCGTCGAGACCGCTTGCCGCCAATCCTTCCGCATACTGGCCGAGACGGGGGCCGATCTGATCGACGGGAATGCGAACAGTCAGGATCGGCACGCCACTCTCGCCGCACAACCGGAACGAGGCCGCGGAGGCGACGCTGTGCCAGACCGGCGGATGCGGCTTCTGGACCGGTACGGGACGCATCTCCGGGAGACGGACCGTGTAGTATTTGCCTTTGTGCTCGAGCGGCGTGGCGGTCCAGGCCTTCAGCATGACATCGAGCGTCTCGGCCATCCGCTCGCGCGCATCGTCGCTGCGCAAGCCGTAACCGACGAACTCGTACTCGTTGAAGATCGTGCCGCGTCCGACGCCGACATCGAGGCGACCGTTGCAGAGGTTGTCGAGGAGGGAGAGCTGCGTGGCCAGACGCACGGGATGCCGCAGGGTCATCTGGATGACGGCGAAGCCGATTCGGATGCGCTCCGTGCGCATGGCGAGCGCGGAAGCGAACGGAATTGGATCCGAGTAGACGCTCTCGCCCGTGAAATTGTGCTCCGTCAGCCAGACGCCGTGAAAGCCGAGTTCCTCCGCCAGGATCGCCTGGTCGAGCTGCTCGAAGATGCCGCGATGATCGTCCGCCGGCGAAGGCGAATGTGCGAGTGTCAGCCAGCCGAATCTCATCGCGCGCGTTCCTTTCCCATGACTCCCGAGCCGGTTTTTCACGCGTCAGGCTAATCGTCCGCGGCCCGGCCGTCGAGCCTCCCAGAGGCATCGGGCAAATCCATTGCATCCCCGCGCGGCCTAAGCCAACTTGGCCCCAATCCGCGAACACCGCACGCACCCAGAAGGGCCTTCCCCGCATGAAGCACGACACCGAGAAGAACGGGCCGCTTGCCGGCCTCAAGGTCATCGACTGCTCGACGGTCCTCGCCGGGCCCATTTCGGCGATGGTTCTGGGCGACTTCGGCGCGGATGTCGTGAAGGTGGAGCACCCGCAGGGTGACGCGTTGCGCAAGATGGGGCACGCCAAGGACGGCCATGGTGTCTGGTGGAAGGTGACGAACCGCAACAAGCGCGGGATCACGCTCGACCTGCACGAGGAAGACGGCAAGGCGGCGTTCCTGGCGCTCGTCGACGAGGCCGACGTCCTCGTCGAGAACTTCCGGACCGGCACGCTCGAGAAGTGGGGACTTGGCTGGGACGTGCTCTCCAAGCGCAATCCCCGCCTCGTCATGCTGCGCGTGACCGGCTTCGGTCAGACCGGACCCTACCGTTTCCGGCCGGGCTACGGCACGGTCGCGGAGGCGTTCTCGGGATTCGCGCACATCACCGGCGAACCCGATGGCCCGCCCACGCTGCCGCCTTTCGGACTGGCGGACGGCATCGCGGCCTATCACGGGGTTTTTGCCATCATGTTCGCCATCTACGAACGCGACGTGCAGGGCTCCGGACTGGGGCAATACATCGACCTCGCCCTTTACGAACCGTTGTTCTCATGCCTGGGCGCACAGGTCTCGACCTACGATCAGCTCGGCCTCATCCAGAACCGCCGCGGCAATCGCTCGGACAACAACGTGCCGCGCAACGCCTATCAGACCAAGGACGGCCGCTGGGTTGCCCTGTCGACGGCGTCACCGTCCATCGCCAAACGCGTCATGAACCTCGTCGGCGGGCCGGGCACCGGCGACGATCCGCGCTATGCCACGAACGTGGAGCGCGTCAAACGCGCCGACGAGGTCGACACCATGGTTGCCGACTGGATCCGCGCGCGTACGTTGAGCGAGGTACTCGATGCCTTCGAGAAGGTCGAGGCGGCCATCGGACCGGTCTACGATGCGGCTCAAATCCTCCAGGACCCTCAGTATCTGGCGCGCGAAAGCGTCACGACCGTCCAAGATGCTGATCTTGGTCCACTCAAAATGCAGAATGTGTTTCCCAGGATGTTGCGGACACCGGGACGAATCAAGCATGCCGGTCCGCGCATCGGCGAACACCAGGCGGAGATCATCGGCGACCTCGAAAGGGCCGGTAAGCTCACGCCGGAAGCCGCCGCTCGCCTGCGTCGACTCGGGGAGCCGCATAAGAGCTGAGTGACACTCGGCTTCATGACGTCCTCGAGCGGCCGGTATTGCGTCCCATCGCAGCCCTCCGCTCGAAAAAGATAGGCCACCTACCCATGCCGAATCGCTCCTACGTCCTTGCTGCCGCAGCGCTCGTCTCGCTGGTCTGGGCTGCGCCCGCTCTGGCTGCCAAGAAGCAGACGGTGACCGGAGTAGACCAGATCCACGCCCAGAAGCGCGTAGGTTCCAAGGTATGCTTCGTCGATCACGAACACTACGGCGAGGCCACGATGCAGAGCCGCAAGGTTGCCGAGAAGCTCGCCATCCGGCAGTGGGAAATCTTCACCGCCGACGAGTACGGTTCCGCCTGGGGGAGCTACGCCAAGGCCGTCGCCAAGCGGATGAATTGCGAGAAGGCGTCGGGCGGATGGACCTGTAAACTGCACGCCATACCCTGCCGCTCCGGCCGTTGAGGCTTCGGCGCGGCACACGCGCATGCGGGAAACGTCCCCTGGAGGCTTCCCGTGAGAGGAAGGTGCCGTGGCCGCGTTCGACCAGCGCATCGCAACTCTTTGGGGCTGGCTCACCACGGTGAAACCGGGTGAGAAGCCACCTCTGTGGCGGGAGGCCGTTGCCGGTTGCGTCGCAGCGGTCATTCTGCTCGCTTACTGTTTGTCTTTCGCCGCACTGATCTTCGCGGATGATCTGCGGACCGGCCTTGCCGCGGGGCTCTGGGCCCTGCTCCTGGCGACGGCGGCCGCAACAATCGTGGCGAGCTTCGCCACGACGTTACCGCCTCAACTCCAGGGACCGCGTAATCCTGTCGTCGCCGTCATGGGCGTCATGGCCGCGTTGGTGGCCGGCGATGTTCTCGCCGCAAGCGGCAGCCCGGAAGCCGCCGCGCATCACGCGCTGTTGGCACTCGCGGGCGCCACGTGGTTGACCGGCGCGACCCTGTGGCTGCTCGGCCGCTTCCGATTGGGCCAGCTCGTCCGCTTCATACCTTTTCCAGTGATCGCCGGTTTTCTCGGCGCTTCGGGCCTGCTCCTCGTGCTCGGTGGCGCAAAGGTCGCGCTCGGGCGCACACCGACCGCCGCGGACGTTCTGCTGGCTTCGGCCAGCGATCTTCTCCGCATGGCCGTGGCGATCGGCTTCACTGCAATCGCGATGCTGATGCGGCGAACGCGGTTCGCAGCCACGGCGCTGCCCGTCCTTCTGATCGGCACGACCATTCTGCTCCACGCCGCCCTGCGGCTCGGACCGCCGGCTGACGGATGGTTTCTCCAGAACATCGACGGGGCTCGGGCGTGGTCGCCGCTGTTCCTCTCGGGCGCCGTCGCCATCGATTGGCGGATACTGGCCAACGCTGCTCCTGAAATCCTCTCGATCGTGGGGGTCGCGGTCATCGCGCTGCTGCTCGACGTGACGAGCCGCGAGGTTCATCTGTCCGCCAGCGCGGACATGGACCGGGAGTTCCGCACGAGCGGGATCGTGAACCTGTGCCTGCCGTTCGCCGGCGGGCTGCATGCGGGACTGGCCCTGGCACCCAGCCGCATGATCGACAGCCTCCACGGCCGCACACGCGCCAGTGGCCTGTTCGGAGGATTGCTCGTCGGCATCGTTCTCGTCACGGGCCTCGACATCGGCGGGCTCGTCCCGAAACCGATCCTGGGCGGTCTCATCGTCTACCTGGGGCTCGGCATTCTGCTCGATGCCTTTCAAAGAGCGCCCGGCGGACGCTCCCTGACCGACCTGGCCTTGTCCTTGACGATCATGTTCACGATCGTACGCTTCGGCTACCTGACCGGTGTCATCCTGGGCCTCGTCGGCGCCTGCATCCTTTTCGCCGTGCGCTACAGTCGCATCGACGCCATCAATCGCCATGTCACGCGACGCGATCTGACATCGCCGGTAGAGCGCGCGCCCGAGTTGCAGCAGCGCATTCTCGACGCCGGCGATCGGATCCACATCGTATGGCTGTCCGGCTACATCTTCTTCGGTTCGTCGAACCGGATGTACGAGGAGATCAAGCGATCCGTCGGCCATGGACTTGCCGGCGAGAGGCGATGGATCGTGCTCGATTTGAGCGGCGTGACGGGCATCGATTCCTCTGCGCTTCTGTCGTTCGCCAAGCTTTCAGCCTGGGCCCGCGAGGCGTATGTCGACGTCGCGCTTGCCGGTGCAGCGCACAACCTTCAAACCCAGATCGCAAGTGTCACCACCGAAGGCCCGGGACCTGCGTTCCGGGCATTTCGTACGCGCGGTGAGGCCATCGAATGGTGCGAGGAACGGCTTCTCGCCGCGGAAGTCGGTGGGGAGCCCGTCGATGACGACGCGGCATTCGCGGCGTGGCTCGCGCGAGAACTGGGCGAGGCGGCGAGTGCATTCCTCGTCGCGTCCTACCTACGACGGCGCGAAATCGCATGCGACGAGATCGTTTGCCGGCAGGGAGAGACCTCCGACACCATCGATTTCATCGCGTCGGGCTCGGTTTCGGTATCGATCCGTGACGCGGATGGCCGCTCGTTCCGCGTGCGCCGCTTGGCGAGCCGTACGATCATCGGCGAGATGGGGTTCTTCCGAGATAAGGCACGTGCCGCATCGGTCGCCGCCGCCGCGCCGACTGTCGTCTATACGCTGACACGAGCCGACTACGACCGTCTCGCGCGCGAGGAGCCGTCGCTCGCCAGGACGCTGCTGGAGTTCGTCGTGCGCGCCCTCGCGGACCGCCTGGATCTCGCCAATCGCGAGGTAGCAGCCCTCCTCTGACGGCGACCGGATACGATCAGGGGGCGCCGCTCTGCATTCGCGAGAAAAGGCGCACGCGCAGGGATGGGCGTATGGGACGCAACACAGACGCCGGACGCGCGACCGGGCGCGGCGCAACGACGGCCCGCCCGAGATACGCGGGCGCGGAGGTGAGCCGCGCGGCGTAGCGGCTCCCCCCTGCCGTGTGACGGCGCGGCCGGGCGGCGACCCGCTTCATCGTGCGTGTCTCGCCGTTTCGCGCCATGGCACCGGGCTGCCCCCCGTTTTCCGGCGACCCGGGGGCATTTGCCCTGCTGACGGGCGCGGGCTGCTCCGGCATCGTCGTCTGGGGCGCCGTCCCGGCGCCGCGCGTGGCGTCGGCTTTCCTACGGCGCGCCTCCGCAAGCTCGCGGGCGATCTGTTTTTGCCGTAGTGCCGTCTCTCGTGCCGCCTCGGTCTGCTGGCGATGCTGCGCCAGCGCTTTATCGCGTGCCTGCCGTTGCGCCTCGATGCGCGCTTCACGGGCCGCGAGCGCCTGCGCCTGCTGTTCCTGTGCTGCGGCGCGCGCTGCGGCCCGCTGTTGTGCCTTGGTTTCCTCGGCCCGCACGAGAGGCGCGACGACCGGAGCGGCGGGAGCCGGCGCGGCCGCGGCCCGCTGCTCACACTGTCCATCCCCCGCCCCCGCACTGCCGCTCGCGCACGGAGTGCGGCAGACGGCAGCGGTCTGGCCTTCTGCCAGCGCCCGCAGGATGTCATCGGGCTCGGCGACGGGCAGGCTCGCGTTGATATGTTTCAAGAATGTCCGCATGGCCTGTCGCGTCGGCTCACTCCAGATGCCGTCGGGTTCGGTGGCGAGACAGCCGAGCCGCTTCAACTGCGCTTGAATGGAACGGACCATCGGTCCCGTGTCCCCTGCCGCACTCTCCTCTGCGCTCGTCGCCGCGGGAGCATGCTCGTGGGCCGTCGACGGCACCTGCGGCAAGGCCGATGGTTCGCCGAGGGGGGAGCGGGCTGCACCATTCTCTCCGCGCGCGGGTACCGTTACCCGGTCCGGCACACGCGCATCCGGTTCGGCGCGCGTCGGAGCAGTTCCGCGTGTACCCTCGACAGCGATCCTGGACAGTTGCGCGAGACGTTCGGAGGCGTGATCCGCTTTTTCCTGGCTCGCCCAGAGATAAGCGGCCCCTGCAAGCCCCACGAGGACGACGGTACGCGCGGCCTTACCCATTACGCTGAACTCCCACTGCCGCACGACCCCACATGCCGGTGGTCGCGGTTCACGACGAGGACGCCTGATCTTCGGCGAATCGCGCCTTGCGCCGTGCGCGTGCGCGAAACGTGCGTGCGAAGAACCACCCGATGCCGACCAGGCTTACCAATGCGGTCCCACGGGGGCGCCAACAGGCTTTGCACGGACCTGTCGCGCGCCCGCCCACACGGATCGTGCAATTCTAGCGGCCAGAACGTACGCGGAGTACCGGTATCGGCACAGAAACTATTTCTTAACGTTATTGTCCGGATCGCCCCCGATCGATCCGCTGAGCCTCTTCGCGAGCGCCGCGTTCTGGGCCGCCGCACCATCGCATCCACCGGCTAACAGGTGAGACCGGCGCCATCCGCTCAAGCGTTGGTGACCGCCACGAGCCTGTCGAGCGCCTTTTGCGCAGCCCCCGTCTCGATCGATCGCGCAGCCAGGGCCACACCTTCGGTCAAGCTCGCCGCCTTGTCCCCGACGATCAGCGCCGCAGCCGTATTCAGCAGCACGAAGTCGCGGAACGGACCCGGCTTGCCCGCCAGAACCTCCCGGATCGCCGCAGCATTCACCTTCGCATCCCCGCCCTTGAGATCCGAAAGCTTGGCGGGCGCGAGGCCTGCATCGGCCGGCGTCACCTCGAAAACCCGGGTGACCTTGCCACACTTCACCTCGGCGACGTCGGTGGAGCCGGTCGTCGTCAGCTCGTCCAGTCCGTCGTGGCCGTGCACCACCCAGACATGCTCCGCACCCAGCCCGGCGAGCACGTCTGCGATCGGCTCGACCCAATCCCGGGAAAACACGCCGACGACCTGCCGTGTCACGCCCGCGGGATTGGCAATCGGCCCCAGCAGGTTGAAGATCGTGCGGATGCCGAGTTCTGCCCGCACGGGCGCCCAGTGCTTGAGTGCCGGGTGATACATCGGCGCCCACATGAAGCCCACGCCCGCATCCGCGATCGCCTGCTCGACGCGGGCCGGCGGCACGTCGACCTTGACGCCCAGCGCCGTCAGCACATCGGACGCGCCCGAGATCGAGGAGACCGACCTGTTGCCGTGCTTGGCAATCGTGAGCCCCGCGCCCGCAGCGACGAGGCACGAGCAGGTCGATACGTTGTAGGTCCCATGCCCATCGCCGCCCGTTCCGACGATGTCGACGGCGCCGGCAGGCGCGGTCACGCGGTTCATCTTCGCGCGCAGCATCTGGACGGCGCCCGTGATCTCCTCCACGGTCTCGCCGCGCACGCGAAGCGCCATCAGGAAGGCCCCCATCTGCGCCTGCGTCGCGTGACCGTCCGTCATGATCTCCAGAGCCTGACGCATTTCAGCCGGAGTCAGCGTGGCGCCGGTTGAGACTTTCTGGATCATTGTCTTGAGGGTCTGCGTCGGCATCGGCTCAGGCTCTTTCTCGTCGGACGGCAAGGTTGCTGTACCGGCACCATATTCATCCCCGTCGCCCACCGCCAGTGCGCAGCGTCGCCGCGCCCCTTTCGCGGCATCGTCAGACGCGTGGTTGCACGGGGGCGGTGTGGCGGCTATCACTCCCGCCAAATCGTGACCGATCACCCCGTGGGGAAACCATGAACGTCGATGAAGCGACAGTGAAGCGCATCGCGCGACTTGCTCGCATCAAGATCACGGCCGAGGAGGCAAAGAGCCTCGAGGCCGAGTTGACCGGCATCCTGAATTGGGTGGAGCAGCTCGACGGGGTGAACACCGACGGCGTCGAGCCCATGACACGTGTCGTCCCCATAAAGTTGAAGATGCGCCGTGACGAGGTCACCGATGGCGAGATCGCCGATCAGGTGACGCGCAACGCGCCTCTCACCGAGGACGGTTTCTACGTCGTACCGAAGGTCGTGGAGTAGCACGCCGCGCGCGTTTCGAGCCCCAGCTCACCCCTCGACCGCCCGCGGCCTTTTCCGAGACACAAGATGACCGATCTGACCAAGCTGACGCTCGCAGAGGCACGCGATGGCCTCAAAGCCAAGACATTCACGGCAACCGAACTGACGAGCGCATTCCTGGGCGCGATCGAGAAAGCCAATCCGGCGCTCAACGCTTACGTGTTGCCCACGCCCGACCATGCACTGGCCCAGGCCGCCGAGAGCGACAAGCGTATCGCAGCGGGCACCGCGCGCCCGCTCGAAGGCTTGCCCCTCGGTCACAAGGACCTCTTCTGCACCAAGGGCGTTCGCACCACCGCATGCTCGCAGATCCTCGACGGTTTCACGCCGACATACGAGTCGACGGTCGGCCAGAATCTCTGGGACGCTGGCGCGGTGATGCTGGGCAAGCTCAACAACGACGAGTTCGCCATGGGCTCGTCGAACGAGACGAGCTGTTTCGGCCCGGTCGTCAGCCCCTGGCAGCGCACGCGCGACGGTCGCAAGGACAATGCCAAACTGGTGCCGGGCGGCTCCTCCGGCGGCTCCTCCGCCGCCGTCTCGGCCGATCTCTGCCTCGCCGCCACCGCGACCGATACCGGCGGCTCCATCCGCCAGCCCGCCGCGCTGACCGGCACGGTCGGCATCAAGCCTACATACGGTCGCTGCTCGCGCTGGGGCATCGTCGCCTTCGCCTCCTCGCTGGATCAGGCCGGCCCCATCGCCAAGACGGTGCGTGACGCGGCCATCATGCTCCGACACATGGCGAGCCACGACCCGAAGGACTCGACGAGCGTCGATACCCCCGTGCCCGACTATGAGGCCGCGCTCGGCCAGGGCCTCAAGGGCCTGCGTGTCGGCATCCCCAGGGAATACCGCGTCGACGGCATGTCGGCGGACGCGGAGGCGCTCTGGCAGAAAGGGATCGCCTGGCTCAAGGATGCGGGCGCCACTGTGCACGACATCTCGCTGCCACACACGAAGTATGCCCTGCCGGCCTACTACATCGTGGCACCCGCCGAATGCTCGTCGAACCTCGCCCGCTACGACGGCGTTCGCTATGGTCTGCGCGTGCCGGGCCAGGATCTCGTCGATACATACGAGTCGACGCGGGCTGCGGGCTTCGGCAAGGAGGTGCGCCGTCGCGTGCTGATCGGTACCTACGTGCTCTCGGCCGGCTACTACGACGCCTACTATCTCAAGGCCCAGAAGGTGCGCACGCTCATCAAGCGCGATTTCGACGAGGCCTGGAACACCGTGGATGTGGTGTTGACGCCGACGACGCCGAGCCCCGCCTTCGCCCAAGGCGAAAAGTCGGGCGATCCGATCGCCATGTACCTCGAGGACATCTTCACGGTCACCGTCAACATGGCGGGCCTTCCGGGTATTTCGGTGCCGGCGGGCCTCTCCGGCGAAGGTACGCCCATGGGGCTTCAGCTCATCGGCAAGCCGTTCGACGAGGCGACGCTTTTCCGCACCGCGCATGCGATCGAGGCTGCGGCCGGGCACTTTCGCGTGCCGGAACGCTGGTGGGCCTGATCTCACGCCCCGGCGCACGAGCATTGGTCGCCGGACGAGAGCCGTCGCGCAGCGCGCGGCGGTTCAATGCTTCCGGGTGGCGAGATCTTCCATGATTTCCAGTTGTATCTGCTGAATTTCCGCCAACCGCTCCCACTGCCGGTTGATCAGGTGGTCGAGCTTCTCGTGCAGATGCCGGATCTCGAGCTCTGCTTTCAGGTTCACCCGGTAATCGTTCTCCGAGCGCAGGCGGTCCTTCGCCTCTTGCCGCTTCTGGCTCATCATGATGATCGGCGCCTGGATGGCGGCGAGACAGGACAACACGAGATTGAGCAGGATGAAGGGATAGGGATCGAAGACGGTCCGCGTCGTTGCCCAGACGTTGAAGCCGATCCAGACGGAGAGCACCAGCGCGAAGCCGACGATAAAGCGCCAGCTTCCACCGAAGTCCGCGATGAAATCGGCCGCCTGCTCGCCGCGCGTACGCGTGCTGGCCCAGCTCTCCTCGATGTCGCGGGCGACGGTCTCCTCCCGCGCCAGGCTCTCGACCACCTGCCTCTCGAGTTCGGACAGCTCACCCCGTTCGCGCTCGAGCAACTGCTCGACGTAACGCGTGCGCTCCTCCGTCAGATGGCGCCGGCAGATGAGATCGTTTGCTCCGATCTCGGGATGAGCGGCGATGATGCGCGTGGCAAGCGCCGGGCGCACCATGCCGAAGGCGATGGCTTCTCGGATGGGCTCGCCACAAATGGCGCATCGCGGGCGTCCGGCGTTGTGCCGCTTGCGGGCCTGCTCAGGTTTGCGGTCCACCATGCGCTATTCATCCCCATGCAGCCTTCGTGGATGCACGATCGGACCCTAGAGTCGGGCGGAGAGTGGCCTTGGACAGCGGCCGACCTCAACTTCCTCCGCGCGGCTTCGGCATCGGCTCGATCAACTGCCCCAACGCATCGTCGAAAACCGGAATTCCCATGGACAGCGCATCTTCGTCACTGAGGTAATGGACACTGCCGGCGTGGATCTGGTCGTAAATGCGCGTGAGAAGATCGGGATCCGCCTCGACTTCGATGAGGTAGTCGGCGATCGTGAGAATGCCGCGCTGCGCCGCCGAGACGGCGGCGTCCATCTGGCGCGAGCTATAGGTGCCTTCCTTGTAAGTCGTGGAGACCGAGGCAAAACCGATAGCTCCGGTCGAATGCTTGAGCTGGGACTTCTGTCGCGCCGTGCTGTCGTAGCCGCCGACGAAGGCGATGGGGCACGGCGTGAAGCAGCGCGCTCCAGGGGGGACCACTGTACCGATTCCGTTGCGATGAAAGAACCGCCCGATAGCGGCGGCCTCCGAGAGGCTTCCGCCCTGCGCGTCGAGATGCACGATGATCACGGTGCCCACCTGTGCGGTCGCCAATTTGGCGCGAAGCTTCAGGCTGTCGCCGGGTACGAACGACCCCTTGATCGTCGCGATCGTCAGTCCGAGTTCGGCTTCGGTCTTCAGATCGATCTCGATCGCATGCACCGGGGTCGAGCCCAAGAACAGCGCTGCGGCGGCGAAGAACCGGCGGGCTGCGATCAGGATCCGCATGGACATCTCTCCCTGGTCGGACGTCATGGACGATTGACGCGGGCCCTGATGCCAGCTGCGTCGATGAAATCGGTGCCGTCATCCGCCATCACGTTGATGCCCAGCGGCAACGCCTCCTCGTCGGTGAGGAAGCGCATGTCTTCGTTGGGCGCGCGCAGCATGAGATGCAGCATCGCCAGGCTCTCCTCGATCGACTTGAGGTACTTGATGATACCGTGCGCCATGTAGCGCGTGCGGTTCGCTTCGCGTGTCATTTCGACGTTGCTGAACGTTCGCTTGTCCCACCCGTCGGGGCGAACGATACGGAACTGATGGAAGCCCAGGCGGCCACCCGTCATCTTGAAGCGCGCGGGTCCGCCGGTCTGCGGATCGCGGCCCCCCAGGAACGCCAGCGAGCAGGCGCTCGCGCACATGCCACCAAAGCCCATCACGAACGTGGGGATTCTGGATTTGTAGAAGAACTCGCCCAGCTTGAAGCCTTCCACCACCAGTCCGCCGGGCGAATTCAACACGACCGCCACCGGGATGCCCGGGGGAAGTCGCGAGATCGCGCCCTGCAATGCCAGCGTCTCGCCACCGTTCAGCTGGCCGACGATCGCGAAAATGGCGACGTCCTCACGTCCTGTCGTCATCTGTTGCACGTCTGCGGCGCGTGTCGCCCCCGCGAACGCGAAGAGGGCAATCGGCAGCGCCAGCACCGCCGATCGTAAGGCCGAAAATGCCATCTCACGTTCCTCGCTTGCGGATATGGCCCATCTGCTCCAGCGCCCGCATCATCTGCAAACCCTGGAGTCCCCGGCGCGCGATCCATTCGCCCCTGTTGATCGAAAGCGCATGCTTGAAATCCTCCGAAGCGCGTCCTTCCTCGCCCTTGCGGAGATAG
>VFQT010003694.1_pt1 | contig 13654 bp, 11 predicted proteins | sample 3512381 | NCBI WGS metagenome assembly VFQT01 (sample SAMN10412376, study PRJNA504923) | tailings metagenome | isolation source: Relicate 2 Philex TSF3 active mining site | place: Philippines: Tuba, Benguet | collected 2017-08-29 | reverse complement strand
TGATGAGGAGACCGACGAGGCCGATCGTTGCGCCGCGACGTGTGCGAACGGCGGTCGCGACAGGGCCATCGTTTCCGTCGAGGACGCGACGTGACCAACCGCGCAGGGTGTCACCCTCACTGTTCGGCTCCGGCACGACGCGCTCAACGAGTGGACGCACCGCGGTCATGATGGTGAGACCTGCGAGCAATGCAACTTTGGCACCGAACTCGGTGTCCTGTGGTGCCATCAACACGACGCATACGATGCCAACGAGCGCGCCGAAGAGCGTGCGGCCGACGCGGCCCCTCGGTGTGGTACGCGGATCGGTGATCATGAAGTAGGTGAAGATGAGGATCTCAGGCGAGGTCACGATCGTGGTCCACAGCTGCGAACCGCAGACTGGGGCAAAAGCCCATCGTGCAGTGAAGCACTGACCCGACGCCGCATTGATCGCAGTTCCTGCGGAGAGCATGATCCAGAATGAGATCACCGTGGCGAGGAGACCGAGTCGACGAGTGACGAGTGTGCCGCCGATGAGGATGACGGCGTAGGCAATCACCATCGCTGGATTCGAGAGCGGCGCCCACCAGAAGTCGAGCGGTTCGATCTGGCTGCTACCCAGGATGATGAAGGCGAGAACGAGACCCACGTTTGACGGGTTGAATACGTGCGAGCCGCCCTTGCGCACGATGAACTTCGTCAGCAGCGAGAAAGCCGCAACCGCAGAGAACATCCACCACTTGTGGAACGTCCAGTGGTCGCCGACGGGCGTACTCGGCACGCGCAGGATGAGTGCGATGCCGCTCCCCGTGAGCATCGCACTGGCCGGCCAGACGAAGGATTTCGTCTTGCGGAACGTGATTGCAACTTGCAAAAGTGCGGTCGTCAGGATCGCCGAAAGGATCTGTGGCACGCTGACGTGGAAGCCGAGACCAACCTGACCGAGGGTATGCAGCGTGATGACGATGCCCGCGACGTGGAGTCGAGAGTCACGAATCTTCGGGAGGACGACGGGATAAATCGTGCTGCCAATGCGAACCGAGCGCGCACGGACCGGTCGCGGGACCCCAATCGACGGGGCGAACAGATCGGTCATCTGGAAAAAACTAGTGGACGATCAATGGGGCTGGCGAGGGGCTCTTCGGCAATTTTCCGTCGTTTATGCCCCACGTGACCGGTGCAGCTCGAGGACTCTCCTGACGGGCGGAACCTCGTCGGGCATGTCGTCGGCGATCAGGCCGATTCCGAGGTGCCGTCCGATCTCGCTGTGTACCCACACGCCAGCCGAGGCGGCCTTGAGGGCATCCATGCCTTGGCTGAGCAGGCTCACGATGAGCCCCGCAAGGACGTCGCCAGATCCTGCGGTGGCAAGGTGCGGGGATGCAGGCGGGTTTTCGATGATCTCCCCATCTGGATGGGCGATCAGTGTCTCGGAACCTTTGAGGACGATGATCACCCCCGACTGTTGCGCGGCAGTGGATGCTCTCTCGAGACGCGAACCCGTCGTTGAGAAGAGTCGCGCAAACTCTCCCTCGTGCGGGGTGAGCACGCAGTGAGGCGAGAGTCGCTCGAACAGCTTCGACGGATCATCGGCAAAGCTCGTCAACGCGTCAGCGTCGAGCACCGTTGGCTTTGACGCATCAAGCACGGCTTCGACAAGGCTGCGAGTTCGGTCTCCAACGCCGAGACCAGGGCCGATCAAGACCGCAGAGATGCGTTCATCGGCCAGGATCGTTCGCGCTTGTTCGATGTTGGCGATCGAGCGCACCATGATGCTCTCGAGGTGCTTGGCGTAGACATCGAGTGCTTGTGGTTCGACGACGATCGTCGTGAGTCCTGCACCCATCCGTGCACATGCTCGCGCCGCGAGGCGTGCTGCGCCGGTCATCGGATAGCCGCCGAAGATGAGCGCGTGTCCCTTGGTGTACTTGTTGGACGCCATATCAACCGACGGAAGATCGGTGATCCAGAGTGTCGGCTCATTTCGTAGTGGTTGCCGAATGCTCACGATTCCAGTGTGTCACCAACGTGCAGGCTTTAGGCTGTGCTGATGGTCGCTAAGTCATCTGATCGCAGTTCGTACTTCCCGCTCATCGAGAAAAAGTACGGCAAGCCAATGGCGCACTGGTTTGCGCTCATGAAGAAGACCTCGAAGCTGAAGTACGCAGAACAACTGAGCTTGTTGAAGGACGAGCACGGATTCAGCCAGGCCCATGCAAACGCAGTCGTCATGTATTGCAAGGGGTCGACGTCTTCGAAGCGGTTTGCAACAGTCGACGACTATCTCGCGAAAGTAGACAAGGCGCAAGCAAAGACGATCAAGGCGATCTTTGCAGCGATTCGAAAGAAGCATCCGAAACTGGAACTCGTAATTGCGTGGAATCAGCCGATGCTCAAGAGTGGAGACCAGTACGTTTTCGGACTGTCGACAACCAAGTCGTACATCCTGCTCGCGCCATGGTCGAAGAACGCGATCTCGACATTTTCCAAGGAATTGAAGGACTACACGACGAACAAGAAGACCGTTGCCGTTCCGTCGGACTGGAAAGTCGATGCGAATCTCCTGAACAAGTTCGTCAAGGCTCGCCTGGACGAACTCAAGTAACTGACTCGCAATGTGTTCGCTCAGTTCGTGAGCGCAAACCCCTCGTAGTGCTCAGCGGTTGCCTTGGCGACTCGTGATACGTAGTCGGGGAACCCGGGAAGTGGCATGAAGACTCGGGGCTTGCCAGGGACGTTCGCGCCGAGATACCACGAGTTGCATGTGGGAAAGAGCGTCATTGAAGCAACTCCATTGACGTGTTGGACCCATGACTCCTGAGCGGCCTCCGTCGCCTCGATCGTTGAGTGTCCGTGTGCATCGAGGTGCAAGATCGTTGACGTGATCCAGTCGACGTGGTGTTGGATCGATACGAGGACGTTCGTCAGCACCGATGGGCTCCCCGGTCCGGTGATCATGAAGAAGTTCGGAAATCCATGCACGGTGAGCCCGAGGTAATTCATGGGTCCAGCACTCCAGGCATCGCGCAGCGTGGCGCGGTTCCTTCCGGTTATGCCAAGTTTGAGAAGTGATCCGGTCATGGCGTCGAAGCCGGTGGCGAGGACGACGAAGTCCACTTCGTGTTCCTCGCCATTGACCACGATGCCGTGTGGCGTGAATCGTTCGATTGGGTGCTCAGAAACATCGACCAGATCGACATTCGGTCGATTGAATGTGTCGTAATACCCACTGTCGACGACGAGTCGCTTGCATCCAATCACAGTCTGAGGCTGGAGGAGTCGCGCGGTGTTCGGGTCACGGACGATGGAGGAGATCTTGTTACGCACCCAGGTCGCGACTCGGTCGTTTGAGACTTTGTTGACCATCGAGTCATTGAAACCGCCGAGGAACAGCAGGCCTCCCTTGGCCCATCGTTCGTTGAGGATGCGATCGAGCTCCTCGTCACTCACTTGACTTGCCGAGCTCGTCCCAGTTGGCGTATCGCCACCGAGTGCTGCGCGGGTGAGTGCATTCTTGGCGCGGAACGTCGCATAGTCCGCCTTGATGTCGCGGACGTACTGAGGGTCGAGCGGTGCGTTGTGTGCGGGAATTGTGTAGGAAGCGGTTCGTTGGAAGACGGTGAGGTGTTTGCACTGCTCGGCGATGATCGGGATCGCCTGGATGCCCGACGAACCCGTACCGATCACTGCAACGCGCTTGCCCGCGAAGTCCACTCCTTCGTGCGGCCATTCGCCGGTGTGCAGGATCTGGCCGGTGAATGTGTCGTCGCCCGAAAAGCGCGGACGATTCGCCGACGAGAGGCAACCGACCGCAGAAACGACGAAGCGCGACGTTGTGGTCGTTCCATCGGCGAGTGTCGTCGTCCAGTCGTTCCGACTTTCGTCGTAAGAAATGCTGGTAACGAGTGCGTTGAAGTGAATGTCACGCTTGAGGTCGAAACGGTCGGCGACGTGTTCTGCGTATCGCAAGATTTCTGGTTGCGTCGCATACTTTTCGGTCCACTCCCATTCCTGCTGGAGTTCCTCGGAGAACTGGTACGAATATTCAAGGCTCGGCACGTCACATCGCGCGCCGGGGTATCGATTCCAATACCACGTCCCGCCGACACCACCGCCACGTTCGAAGACCACCGCGGAGAGTCCCGCCTGGCGACAGGAATGCAGCATGTACATGCCAGCGAAGCCTGCTCCGACGATGACGACGTCCACGCGACCTTCCACCGTGCCATTGTTGCCGACACCGCGTCGGTCGGCAATCTGGGGTGGCGACATGTCGCGCATTGTTCTAGCCTTCGCGTTGGGGGTGCAAGACCATGTCGATCGTGGAGCATGAGTTCTCGTCGTTGCTGCCGAGTAATGATTCGCACCCGTACCGCACCGGTGCGTGGAGACCGCAGACCAAGGAATGGACCACCACGTCACCTCGGGTTATCGGAACAATTCCGACCGACTTTCGTGGTGTGTACCTGCGCAACACGGAGAATCCACTGGTTCCCGCGGCTGATCGATACCACCCGTTCGATGGGGACGGCATGCTGCATTCCATCGCATTCGATAACGGTGAGGTTCAATATCGAAATCGGTTCGTGCGCACCAAGGGGCTCGCAGCGGAGCTCGACCACGGTGGTCCGTTATGGTCGGGACTCGCTGAGTCCCCGAAGAAGGCGGTGCGCCAGGATGGTTGGGGTGCGCGCACGCGGATGAAAGATGCGTCCTCGACGGACGTCGTCGTCCATCGCGGAGTGGCGCTCACGAGCTTCTACCAATGTGGTGACTTGTACCGACTCGACCCAGTGACATTGGACGATCTCGGAACTGAGTCGTGGAACGGAGCGTTCCCACGTGAAGGCGCATCAGCACACACCAAAGTCGACGTGCGAACTGACGAGTTGATGTTCTTCAACTATTCGACGACATATCCCTATATGCACTACGGCGTTGTCTCGCCAGCGGGAGAACTCGTCACTTACATCGACGTCCCGCTCCCGGGTCCGCGCCTGCCACACGACATGGTGTTCACCGAGAACTATTCGATCGTCAATGACTGCCCACTGTTCTGGGACCCCGATCTCCTCGAGCGCCAGGTGTATGCAAATCGCTTTCATCCGGAGATGCCGATGCGACTTGGCGTGATCCCGCGTCATGGTTCGACGAGTGACATCGTCTGGTTCGATTGTGAGCCGACCTTCGTCCTTCATTGGATCAATGCGTATGAAGATGGTGACGAGATCGTCGTGGATGGATACTTCCAGTCCGACCCCGCGCCGTACCTGCCGCCTGATGCGACGATCGATGAACGGCTATTTCGCTATCTCGATCTGCATGCGATGCAATCGCGGCCCTACCGCTGGCGGCTGAACATCAAGACTGGTGCAGTCAAAGAAGGTCCGCTGTCGGACACCATCACCGAATTCGGTGTGATCAATAATCAGGTTGCGGGAAAGAAGTACGGCGTCACCTACAGCGCGATTCCGACTGAAGGCTGGTTCACCTTCGACGGCGTGATTCGTCACGAGGTCGAAAGTGGGAGGGAAGAAGTAGTGCGCCTTCCGGAGGGAGTCTTCTGTAGCGAGGCGGTATTTGCTCCGCGAGTCGGATCACAGTCTGAAGATGATGGCTATGTCTTGACGTACACGATCGACGTCAACAACGACAAGAGCGAGTGCGTGATCTTCGACGCACAGCGAATGACCGATGGACCGGTTGCGCGCGTTGAGCTTCCTGAGCGCATCTCGAGTGGGACCCACGCATGGTGGGATGATCGCTCGAACTCATTGCCGTCGTGAACTCACGATCGCGCGCCGTCATCACTGGTGCGACTTCGGGGATCGGTCTCGAGTTTGCCACGGACTATGCACGTCGCGGCTTTGACCTCTTGCTTGCTGCCCGAACGTCAAGTGACCTGGAGCGGACCTCGCAGGACTTTGCTGCACGATTCGGGGTTGTGTGTTCGACCTGTGTTGCTGACTTGTCGACATTGGATGGGACGGAGAAGTTCATCGCCTCGGTGAGCGACGCTGGTGCGCCCGATGCACTGGTTTTGAATGCCGGTGTCACGATGGCGGCACGAGTGGGGACGACGTCGGTCGAAGTGATCGACGACGTTATGACGCTGCTTGCGCTCGGTCCGATGATTGCAATCGAGCGCATCGCGCCACTGATGGTCGAACGGGGAAGGGGTGACATCGTCATCGTGTCGAGCATTGCCTCACAGATTCCGATGCCGCGTTCTGCTGTTTATGCCTCTGCCAAGGCCGCAATCACCTCATATGGACGAAGTGTCCATCGCGAGTTGCGCGAATCTAGGGTTCGGGTTGCCGTGGTGAACCCGGGATACGTGCGAACCAACCTCCATCGAGCTGCTGGACTCGATCACCTTGAGAAGGTCGTTCCCTCATGGTTGTGGCTGGATGCCGGTGCGGTCGTTCGATCGGCGAATCGGGCACTCGATCGAGGAAGGGACAGCGTGATCCCGGGTTTCATCTATCGAGTGAGCAGGCCGTTCCTCGCAAGTGATGCGGCGCAGGGCGTCTGGCGTCGACTCGTGCGCCGAAATCGAACTACGCGCTGAGCGCGCCGTCGAGTGCAGTACAGAACGGGTAGGTGGTCAGTCGCTCGACCGAATCTGCGTGCACGAGGAACTGATCCTCGAGCTTGACTCCCTGGTGCGACTCAGGATCGCCGACATAGCTCTCGATGCATAACACCATGTTTGCCTCGATCGACCCGGGGAAGTCGAACGAACCATCCGGGTCGACCCGCGGAACGTTGGGGTGCTCGCCGGCCATGCCGAGCCCGTGGGCGAGCACGTAGTAGCCGTAGTCGCGGTGCTGTTCTGGCACGACGTATGCGGCTCGGGCGAAGTCTTCGAATGATTTCCCCGCCGAGATGTTGGCGGCATTGTGCTCGAGTTGCTCACGTGCAATCCCGTAGAGCCGACGCTGGGTCTCGGTTGCCGGAACGTTGCCGCAGAGGAACGTTCGGGAGAAGTCCACCGCGTAATTCATGACGCCGAGTGCATCGGTGTCGAAGCAGACGAGGTCACCCTCTCGCATCTTGGAGTTCGATGATTCCTGGAAGTACGGAAACGTCCGCACGCCACTCTGGAAGAGCCGTGTCGAGACGAACTCGCCGTCGCGTGCAATCAGTCCTTCATGGAACTTCGACCACACCTCGTTCTCGGTTGCGCCCGGAGTAATTGCAGCCTCGAGGTTCGCCGTGGCGAGCTCGACCTGCTTCACGGCGTAGCGCATCACGTCGAGTTCGAGCGGCTGTTTGATCATCCGCGAATATTGGAAGATCGGCGTTGCATCACTGAGTCGCACGCCATGTGCTCGCAAGGCATCAGTGAAGGTGAAGTCGACTAGTTCGACTGCGAGCGACATCGAGTCTTTGCCTTGCACTCTGGCCAAGATCTCAACGATCTCGTGCGCAAACTTCTGGTTGTTGGCAACGTAATGGGGAGTCTTCTTGGCGGTGATTCCGGTTGAGGTGCGGATCTCGGTAATCGTCGGGAGCCCCTCGGAGAGGTGTTCGCCGAGGTTGAACTCAAAGAGGATCGTCGGACCATCGGCACAGTGCAGGAGGAAGCGGGACGGTCCCATGAGGCCCCACACGGTCATGTTGCGCGAGCCCGTTGCATACATGATGTTGATGGGATCGGGCGTGAGCACCGCGCTGACGCCCATGCTCTTCATCATTGATGTCAAACGACTTTGACGCTGCAGGTAGAGGGCGTTGTGGTCAATTGTGAGCACGGAATAAGTATGTCATCAGGGGTTTCTGAATCGCATGGCGGACCTCTTGGCTACGATTCAGCCATGGCAACGGCAGAACTCCGCGAATCCCTGAAGCAGCGTGCGTGCGAGACGATCGATCGGCTGAAGAACGATCTTGTCGGCATCAGCACCGATATCCATGCCCACCCAGAAGAAAACTGGGAGGAAGTGTTCGCGCACTCCCGGCTCACCGACGCGCTTGGGGACAATGGCCATGACGTTCGTCGCAAGGCCTACGACCTCGACACTGCGTTCGAGTTGCGCACGGGTTCGAAGGGCGCGACCGTTGCGGTGCTCTGTGAGTACGACGCACTCCCAGGAATCGGCCATGGCTGCGGACACAACATCATTGCTGCCGCTGGACTCGGTGCAGGACTCGCTCTAGCGCCACTCGCCGAAGAAGCGGGCGGACGGCTCCGCTTGATGGGTACTCCAGCTGAAGAGGGTGGTGGTGGAAAGATCGAAATGGCCCGACGCGGAGCCTTCGACGGAGTGCAGGCCGCGATGATGGTGCATCCGTACGACACCGATCTTGCACGGATGAATGCGATTGCGATTCAGCACGCGCTCGTCAAATACGTCGGGGAAGCTGCACATGCCGCCGTAGCTCCACACAAGGGTCGCAACGCACTCGATGCGGCCGTTCTCGGTTACATGAATGTTGCCGCGCTTCGCCAGCACATCATGCCGACCGAGCGCATCCACGGAATCTTCCTCAAGGGTGGCGAGAAGCCAAACATCGTGCCACGAGAGACCGAAATGGACTGGTACGTGCGGTCGAACACGATCAATACGTTGCAGCCGCTCAAGCAGCGAGTTGCTGCTTGTCTCGAAGGTGGCGCGCACGCCGCAGGATGCCACATGCATCTGGAATGGCAACCCAATCCATTTGCCGACATCGTCGACAACATCCCGTTGCTCTCGGCGTACGTGTCGAATGCTGCACGACTCGGTCGAAGTCTGACGACAGAAGAACTCCCGGGCACTGGTGGCGGGTCGACGGACATGGGCAACGTGAGCTACTTGACTCCGTCGATACATCCGATGATTGCAGTCGCACCGAGTGGCATTTCGCTCCACACCCCTGAATTCGCTGAGCATGCGGTATCTGAAGCGGCGACAAAGGCGATCATCGATGGCGCCAAGATCATGGCGATGACCGCGATCGACATGTGGACGAACGATGCACTCGCAAACGAAGTGCGAGAGGCCTTCGGCGACGGTGTCGTTCCGGAGGGCGTGCTCTAAGAATTCGTCAGTGGTTTGGCGAGTCGAAGTGTCGCCAACTTGTCGGGTTCATTCAGCCCTTTGAGTGCCACGTCGTAGTCGGGGAGTCCGTACACGTCACCTGAATCGGTGATCATCACGAAGCGGTCGAACTGTGCGAGGAACGTTCGGTCGTGGCTCACCGCGATCACGGTTCCCTCGAATCCGTCGAGTGCCTTCTCGAGTGCTTCTGACGACTCGATGTCCAGGTTGTCGGTGGGCTCGTCGAGCAAGAGCACGTTGTGTCCTTCGATCTCGAGTCGCAAGATCTCGAGCCGGGCTTTCTGCCCGCCGGACAGGGTCTCGAATCTCTGGCGAGCATTGTTGCGTAGCCCGTAGCGAGCGAGTGTCTTCATCGCTCGTTCTTCTTCGCTGATTCGGTCGCAGACGATGTCGAGGCACTCTCGTCCCAGGAAGTCAGGGCGATTATTGACCTGCGTGAAGACCCCGACCGAGGTGCGGGGACCGAAGGAGATCTTCCCCGTCTCGGGCTCGCGTTCTCCGGAGAGCACCTTGAGCAGGTGGGTCTTGCCGGTGCCGTTCGGTCCGACGAGTCCGATGCGCTCGCCGTGATAGATCTCCTCGGTAAAGGGATCGAAGAGACCAGCGATGGACACGTCTTCGAGTCGCGCGACGCGACGTGCGGCATCAGCGCCGCGCAGACGCACGTAGATCTGCTGGTCGGGAACCGGTGGGGGTGGCGGTCCGGCAGCGACGAACTTCTCCCAACGAGTTTCCGCAGCATTCGCCTTCGTTGCGTTCTTGAAGTTCTGCGCTGCACGCTGCTTCATGATCTTCATGTGGTGGAAGAGACGTCGCTCTTCTTCCTGCCAACGCTTCAAGTGGTCGCCAAGTAATTCTTGACGTTTTTCGCGAGCCTCTGGATACGTGGCATAGGACCCGCCGTGGACCCAGCATCCCGAGCCCTCGATGGCAATGATCTTCGTCGAGCAACGCTCGAGGAGGGTGCGGTCGTGGCTCACCATCAGGATCGTGGACTGACATTCGCGAAGCTGCTCTTCGAGCCACTGCCGAGTCGGGATGTCGAGGTAGTTGTCCGGCTCGTCGAGGAGCAGTACGTCGGCACCTGAGGTCAACAATAAGTCGAGGACGAGTCGCTTGCGTTCGCCACCAGACAACTCGGAAACCAGCCGAGTAGCGAAGTCGTCAACCGGAGTCTTCACACTGCGCTGGGCGGATGCTTGCCAACGAGTCTCGAGTTCGTATCCGCCGAGATCACCCCAGTCCGACAGCGCAGTCGCATATCCCATGCCATCGTCGTCGCCCGAGGCGAGAGCGCGCTCGGCGGCAACGAGTGCTCGGCCTGCGTCACGCAATACCTTCGGCGCCACTTCGATGAGCATTTCGCGAAGCGTGTCGTTCGGTCGCGACATGCCGACGTCTTGGGTCATGTACAGCATCGATCCGCCGATGGCGAACTCACCACCATCTGCCTCGATCTCGCCGGTCAAGATGCGCAAGATCGTCGACTTGCCAACGCCATTTGCACCAACGAGTGCAGCGTGTTCGCCGGGTGAAACTTTGAAACTCACGTCGAAGAACAACTGGTCGGCACCTGGTGGGCCGTACTCGAGTTCGCTCACGACGATGCTGGACATGGGACACAGTCTGTCGTGAAGAGTCGACAGTTACGCTGTGACAGGTGAAGAGTCGCGCTGCATTTCCGTTGTTGCAGCTCGCAAACGTCGTCTCTGGCGTTTCCAACGGTGTCGTCATGATCACGGTGCCGTGGATCGTCCTCGAAGAAACAGGCTCCGCTGGGCGAGCGGGACTGCTCGCAGCGCTTGTGTCGATCCCGGGAATCGTGGTGTCTCCGATCGTGGGCGGTCTGATTGACCGATTGGGCCGTCGGGTCGTTTCGGTTTTTTCCGACCTGATGTCGCTGGTCTCCGTACTCCTGTTCGTACTCGTGAATGCCATTGGTGATCTGACCTATTGGTGGATCGTCGCCATCGCGATCTTCGGCGCCGTCTTCGACCCCGCTGGGTACACCGCGCGTAAGTCGCTCATTCCAAACGCGGCGACGGCATCGGGTATTGGCGTAGATGCGGCGAATGGTCGTCACGAAGGCCTGTTCGCGATCGGGTGGATGGTCGGTCCAGCGATCGGTGCAGCATGCATTGAGTGGAGCGGCCCGATGGCATCCTTCGTGGTGACCGCCGTGTTCTTCGGTGTCGCTGCCATCTCGGTGTCCAACATGAAAGTCAACGACGAGCACGGCAAGGCCGTCGCACATGCCGACGGACACGAGCCCTTCTTCGAATCACTGCGAGGTGGCTTCAGGGTCATCGTCGGAGATCGTGCACTCCTCGGTCTCACACTGACGTTCGTCGTTCTGAGCGGGCTCTACATGCCGATCGACACGGTGATCTTTCCGGCGCACTTTGAGTCGATTGATAACCCGAGTGGACTCGGCTTGCTCCTTGCGTCTCTCGCATTCGGCATGGTGATCGGTTCGTTTTCCTACGGCCGATTGTCAGCTCGCTTCACTTCAAGTCAGATGTTGCGCACGATCGTCGTCGTGTCGACGTGCTCACTGTTTCCGATGGTGGCCCTGCCGTCAACGTGGGTCTTTGGTGTACTCGGTTTCATCTCAGGACTGTCGTGGGGACCGTTCAATCCGCTGTGGAACACGGTGGTGCAAAAGCGGGTGGATGCAAACCTGCAGGGTCGTGTGTATGGAATCCAGATGTCGGTGTTGTCGGCTGCACCACCACTTGGTCAGTTGATCGTCGGCGCATCTGTGGACGGATTCGGACTCCAGCCCACGTTCCTCGTCGTGATGATCGTGTTCGTCGTTGCGGCGGTCGCGATCAGTTCGTCACGAACGCTGCGCCAGCTCTAACTACTCGTTGCCCTGAACGCGATCGAGGTGGGGAGCGTCGCCCTCGATGAGGGCGAGGGTGTCGCCGACGGTGAGGGCGGTACAGAACTCACCGTTCAAATTCGCCACCGTCATGTCGTGCACAAGTTCAGGGTCGTAGTCGGCTCCGTCCCAGCCAATGCGATTCGATGTCGCGCAGCAGTCTGGCACGAGATAGGTGTCGAAGCCCATGTTGCCGGCCATGCGCACGGTCGTTTCAACGCACATGTTGGTGAAAAATCCGACGCAGACCAGCCGATTGACACCTTTGCGACGGAGATCGACTTCAAGCGAAGTCCCCACGAATCCACTGTTCACGTCCTTGGAGACCGCGATATCGCCGGGGAGTGGTTCGAAGCCCGGCTTCTGCTTGCCCGTCGGGAGGGACAACTTGAGCGGAGAGTCCTTTTCGATCGAGTCATGCATCGTGAACGCGACGGGAAGTCCGGCCTGGCGCCAGGAGGCAAGGATGCGGAGCATGTGTGACTCCGCATCGGGGTTGTTACGCCGACCGGTCGGCCCGCCCCAATGCGACAACACGTCGACACCGACCTGACAGTCGATGAGAAGTAGTGCGGTGTCAGAGGTGAATCGCGTGATCATGGAGACTCACTCTAGGTGTTCGACGTGCGACGAGAGTCGCGCGCGGCGGGCATCCAATTTTCGCCAGCTGTTACGTCGATGCGTTCGAGGTATGTTGCGCCATGTGGTTCGATCGCTTCGCACAAGCGCGTCGTCGCGCCACTCCCGAGGTGTCTCCAGGCGCGTTCAGATTGACGATTCGTCTCATCTTCGATCGCTTGCCGGAGGTTCAGACCTGCCTCGTTGACCTTGCCGTTGGTCACGAGTCCCCGAGATGACAGCCCATCCAACGCTTCATTGATCTGCGCGTCGTCGGCGCCGCGACTGCGCGGAATCCACTCACCGGGATAGCCGAGGTATGCATCGTGCAAAAGACCTGCCTGCACGCCGGAGATGTCGTGTGCGGCGAGGATCGCAAAATGCGTGTCGCCACGCCACTCCCGGATGCAATTGAGTGCGAGCCACGCATGGACGAGCGGGTCTTGTTCTGCTCGTGGCCAGGACCGATGAGCTGCGTGCATGGTTCGCCCCGCGACGGGCAATGACGCAGCGGCCTCCCACAGCTGTGGACCAAGTGCGACGAGGGTTCCCTCTACTTGTGGCGTGTACTCCCGAAGTCCGCGACCGACCGCGTCGTTACGAACCTCATATGCGGCCTCAAACGTGGTGTGTTGTGCGCAGAGATCGAGCGAGAGTCGGATGAAGTCTCCGCGGATGGAGTAGCACGCGGCCGTGACGACGTCGGCGCCGGCTGCTGCGAGCGGGGCGCATCGAGTCGCAACGTAATAGCCAAACCCATTCGGCACGCCGAGTTTGGTGTATTCGGCAATTCCATGCGGATCCCAGTAGATCCAGCCGATCACGCGATGCGAGGCGAGCGATGCGCGCGCACTCAACTCCGTCCAGTTCGTCACGAGATGACCGTATCAGCCGTGTAAAACTACGAATCTGATGGACGCATTGCCGCTCGTGACCGCGCCACGCGAACTCCTCCCATTCGATGGGAGCGCGGTCTTGCACGAGCAGTTCCTCGATCGGGAACTGGCCGACCGGGCATTCGATGAGCTTTTTTCAACCAACAAATGGGAGGAACATGACATCGTCGTCTTCGGTCAGCGCCATCGTGAGCCGAGACTGTCGACGTGGCACGCCGACGATGGGA
>VFQT010003691.1_pt1 | contig 13664 bp, 14 predicted proteins | sample 3512381 | NCBI WGS metagenome assembly VFQT01 (sample SAMN10412376, study PRJNA504923) | tailings metagenome | isolation source: Relicate 2 Philex TSF3 active mining site | place: Philippines: Tuba, Benguet | collected 2017-08-29 | reverse complement strand
TGTGCAGGAAGGGGCTCGATCAGGGCAACTCCGTTTCGGCCATCCGATATGATCGAATCCAGGACCGATTCATATTCCCGCTTTTTTCTTGGTATGTACCATTCTTCCTTCCGGCTGGCGGATTCTGGAAGCCCGGACCAGGCTTCCCGGGCATAGTGAAAATATTGAGCGGAGATCATCAGTTCCATTTGCGGATCCGCCTTTCTGCCCGGATCGCGGGTGGCGTCCCCTTCTATCATGGAACGGTAAGTATCAAGATATGGGATGTCGATCGGGAGTCCCTCATCCGAAATGTTCAAAATGCGATAATAAAGGTCCATGCTGGGCTCGATCAGTCCGTTGCGGTCGAACCATGCATAGGCGAATTTCCTCCGGGTGTAGAATTTAAACAGTTCCGATCGATGATCTGCGAACTTGGGAAAGTCTGTCAGGAAGCGCGCTATCTCGGCGGAATCGAAGTGCAGCGCAGTTTGCGTACTGAAATTTCCCGGGATGGAAGGATCACGGACGAGGCGCTCCACGTTCGGCAGGGTATCGCTGTTTGGATGCTGTTGCTCTTCTTTGGAACACACGCTATTACAGGCGTTCAATTGCCAGGTCAGGACGAGCAGGGAGAGTGCACGGATGGTTTTCTTCATGGCAGGATATCTTTTCTCCAGGTCATATTACGAAAAAACCCCCGTTTTGCGGGGGTCTTTTTGTTAAAGCATGTTTTGAGGCATTATTCAGCGACGATCTCGAGTTCGATCTCCGTCTCGTGTCCGTTGCCGAAATCAACACGGGCCTTGAAGTTACCCAGTTCCTTGATCTCGTCAAGGATGTGGATCTTGCGGCGGTCAACATCATATCCTTTTTGCTCGCGAATGGCACGGGCTACCTGGACATTGGTGACAGCACCAAAGATCTTTCCGCTGGTTCCGGTTTTGGCACCGATCCTGACGGCGGATGCTTTGAGCACTTCGATGACGCGGTTGATCTCCGCCATCATCTTATCTTCTTTCTTGCGGATCTGCTTGAGCCGCTCTTCCAGTTGCTTGAGGTTGCTGGGGGAAGCTTCCACCGCCATCTTGCGCGGGATCAGGAAATTGCGGGCGTAACCGTTCCGAACGGCAACCACCTCGTTGGCTCCTCCCAGGTTGTTGACATCCTGGATCAAAATGATTTGCATGGCTTTCTTGTTTTACCGACCCCCAATCCGATCCGAAGACCGGACTGTCTCCCTTCAAATGCAGGGGTTAGGACGATGGTTTACTTTAAAAGGTCTGTGACGTAAGGCAGGATGGCCATCTGGCGAGCACGCTTGATGGCTTCAGAAACCTTGCGCTGATACTTGAGTGAGTTACCCGTGATGCGGCGAGGCAACATCTTACCCTGCTCATTCAGGAATTTCTTCAGGAATTCCGCATCCTTGTAGTCGATGTACCTGATACCGTACTTCTTGAAGCGGCAGAATTTCTTCCGGGGCTTCTCTGTCTTGATCGCGGTCAGGTACTTGATCTCGTTTGCTTTGGCCATGGCTTATCCCTCCACTGCTTTTTCCATTCCGGTGGATACGCCACTTCTCTTTTTCAGGTTATACTCGACGGCGTACTTGTCGAGCTTGATAACCATTTGACGAAGGACCTGCTCGTCGCGCAGCAGCTGGATCTTCAGCTTTTCGTTAATGTCGGATGGCGCAAGATATTCCAGCACCCAGTACAGACCAGTGGTCTTTTTCTGGATGGGATACGCCAGTGATTTCAACCCCCAGGGATTGTCATGTACGACCTCACCGCCATTGGCTTTGATGAAATCGACATATTTTTTCTGAGCGGCTTTGTAATCCTCTTCGCTCAGGACAGGAGTGAAAATCACCATCATTTCGTAATTCTGCATTTTTCCCTGTATTTGGTGATTAATTATGGGGTGCAAAGGTAGGCTTTTCCCTTCAATTTCAATAGCGTCCATTTTTTTTATATAGGCATGACGACCTGTCCGTCCAGGCAAGACCGGTCACCTGCTCTTTTTACAGACGGATCACCAAGATATTGACAACCTGTCAGTCTTGTTCGGATGGCACCTCTTTTGCTTATGGGTCTCGGACCAAACCTGGCATACCATGCAAAAAGGACAGATTCGCGTTAACACGGAGAACATTTTTCCCGTCATCAAGAAATTCCTGTACAGTGACCATGAGATATTCCTGCGGGAGTTGATCTCAAATGCCATCGATGCCACGCAAAAACTCAAGACCTATGGTTCTACCGGTGAAGCCAGGGGAGACCTGGGCGAGCTCCGTGTGGATGTGTTGCTCGATGAGAAGGCCAAAACCCTCACCATTAAAGATCGTGGTGTGGGTATGACGGCTGAAGAGGTGGACCGCTACATCAACCAGGTCGCGTTTTCCAGTGCAGAAGAATTCCTGGAAAAATACAAGGGACAGAGTGAAGCAAATATTATCGGACATTTCGGCCTTGGTTTCTACAGCGCCTTCATGGTGAGTGATCGCGTAGAGATCAGAACCCTGTCTTACCGGGATGGCGCCGAAGCTGTCCGCTGGGAGTGCGACGGTAGTCCGGAGTACACCCTGGAGCCTGCCGAGAAGAATGATCGGGGGACCGAGATCATCCTCCACCTCAATGCCGAGAGTGAAGAGTTCCTGGAGGCCGGTCGTATCCGGAGCATCCTCGAAAAGTTCTGTCGTTTCCTGCCCGTCCCCATCCATTTTGAGGACAAACAAATAAATAATACCCAGCCTGCCTGGGTGCGTAAGCCCTCCGAACTGACGAAGGAGGATTACGAGAAATTCTATAAAGAGCTCTATCCTTTCAACGAGACGCCGTTGTTCTGGATCCACCTGAATGTCGATTATCCCTTCAATCTGACCGGGATCCTTTATTTCCCGAAGATCAAGCAGAGTTATGAGATCCAGAAGGACAAGATCCAGCTCTATTGCAATCAGGTATTTGTGACGGATGAAGTCAAGGACATCGTACCTGAGTTCCTGATGCTGTTGCAAGGCGTGATCGATTCCCCGGACATTCCGCTGAACGTAAGCCGGAGTTACCTGCAGGGCGACCCCAATGTGCGCAAGATCAACGCACATATCACCAAAAAAGTAGCCGATAAGCTCGATGAGATCTTCCACAACGACCGTCCCTCTTTCCAGGAAAAATGGGAAAGCCTGGGGTTGTTTGTGAAGTATGGCATGATGACCGACGACAAATTCCGGGAGAAGGCCGAGAAATTCCACATCATGCAGGATGCTACGGCAACGGAAAGTTTTTATACCCTGGCCGAATACCGCACCTCCACGGAAGCGCTCCAGAAAAACAAGGAAGGCAAACTCGTGATCCTGTACACGACGGATCCGGTCCAGCAGGACGGATATATCAAGGCGGCCACCTCCAGGGGTTACAAGGTCGTCAAAATGGAAACCCTGGTGGATGCTTCCTTTATTAATCAGATGGAAAGCCGCTGGGATGATGTTCGGTTCACGCGTGTTGACTCGGATATCGCAGAGAATCTCATAGATCCGTCTGAGTTGAAGGATTCCGTGCTCTCCGAGGAAGAGACTGAAAAACTGAAGACCTTGTTTTCCGTGAACCCGGGCGGATTGCAGCTGACCGTAGAGGTAAAAGGTCTCAGTCCGGATGCTGCTCCGGTGATGGCTACGCGTCCTGAGTTCATGAGAAGGATGAAGGATATGGGCGCAGTGAGCGGACCCATGGGGGCTTTTTACGCAAATATGCCGGATGAAGTGACCCTGACGGTGAATGGAAATCATCCGGTCTGCAAGAAAATCCTGGCCATGGAAGACGAAACAGGACGTGACGGTCAGGTCAGGAATCTGGCGGATCTCGCGTTGCTCTCACAGGGGCTGCTGAAAGGGGCAGACCTGACGGCCTTCATCGAACGGAGCATGACCATGCTGGCTCCGGGTGCCTGATGGTATTTATTTCCTACGATCGATCGTATATCTGACCAGGTCCTCCAGCGCGTTTCGAATATCCGACTCCGGAAATTCGTGCAGCCGTTGGAGGGCCTTGTCGCGATATGCGGTCATGCGTTCTGTTGCGTACCGGATCCCACCGTACCTGACGACCTCTGCGATCACTTCATCGATCATGGCGCGGGTCTTTCGGTCACTTTTTACGATCCCGATCAGTCGTCTGCGGGTTTGCTTATCACAATGGGAGAGCGTGTAGATCAGTGGCAGGGTCAGTTTTTTTTCCCGGATGTCATTTCCCGTAGGTTTTCCCACGTCTTCGGTGCCGTAATCGAAGAGATCATCCTTGATCTGAAAAGCGATGCCGAGCCATTCCCCGAATTCCCGGAGCCGCTCCGCCTGGTCAACGTCTCCGGAAGTGGAAAAGGCTCCTGAGGCACAGGCCGCGGCCAGCAGGGAGGCGGTCTTATTTCTGATGATGGTAAAATAGGTCTCTTCATCCAGGTCCAGTACCCTGGATTTTTCAAGCTGTAGTAATTCACCCTCACTCATCTGCTTGACGGCCCGCGACATCAACTGCAGGATCCTGAAATCATCGTTATCCAGGGAGAGCAGAAGCCCTTTGGCCAGCAGATAATCTCCCACCAGCACCGAAACCTTTGATTTCCAAAGGGCATATACGGAAAAGAAACCTCTTCGCTCCGCCGCTTCATCGACCACGTCGTCGTGCACCAGGGTGGCGGTATGCAATAATTCAACCAGGGAAGCCGCCCGATAGGTTGATTCATTCGCCTGGCCGAACAAGCGTGCGCTCAGGATGACGAACATGGGACGCATTTGCTTCCCCTTGGTCTTCACCACATAACGCATGATCCTGTCCAGCAACGGCACATGGCTTTTTACGGACTCTCTGAATGCTCCGTCGAAAACCTTCAACTCCTCCCGTATGATATCGGAAAATGAACTCATTTGCGAGGCACGAACTTAATGATAAATTCGGGTATGGTAAGAATTGCGGGGACATTCATTTACAATGATTTTGGTCAGTTTGCCGACTGTGGAAAAAACTTATGAAAAAGTTTGTTAATTGGGTTTCCTGTGATATTTTTGCCCAAACTTGAAATATTTCGATAATACTTCAACTCTTAAAAGAATCATTATTAATCAATCCTATCTATTATGGCCAGTATCAAGTTTCCAATCCTGCTCAGCTTTGCTGCCCTGACGGCTTCTGGGTCCCAAGCCCAGGTCTCTTCAGGAGCCGGTTACAACTGGAGGGACTCTGCCGTTATCCCTGCTTCCAGGGCTGCACAGCAAAGCGAGTTCATGAACAACCAGTATAACTATCCTGCCAAGCCCCGCAGCCAGTGGGAACTTGGTGTCAAGGTAGGCGAGTTTCACATCAATGGTGATGTGAGCCCCGTGCCCAACATCGGTTTTGGCGCCCATGTCCGCAAGTCGCTGGGCTACATGACCTCCCTGCGTCTTGAGTTCATGCATGGTACCGGTACCGGTCTCAACTGGCAGTATTCCCAGAATTACCGGAAAAATCTCACCTGGAGACTTAACGGATATGTTCCGAACATCATCGATAATTATGGCAACCGTTCATTCGCGCAAGACAACGTATATTACAACTACAAGTCCAATGTGAATGATCTGAGTCTCCAGACGGTGTTCTCCCTGAACAACATCCTCTTCCACAAAGCCAAGACCAAGACAAATGTCTACGTGATCGCTGGTGGTGGTCTTACCTGGTACAAAACCTTCGTAAATGCCTTGAACGGCACTGCGAAGTATAACTTCAACGGTATTTCCAGCAACCCTGCGTTTGCTGATCGTGCCGACATCCGCAAGGCACTCCGTGACCTGCTGGATGACACTTACGAATCTCCGGCTGAGCGCCACGGAACAAAGAAATCCCGCATCTTCGGTGACTACACTTCCCGCGCTTCTGCAACCGTTGGAGCAGGCGTAGCCTTCAAGCTGACCCCCCGCGTCAACCTCGCCATTGAAGATCGCATGACCTTTGTTCAGGATGATCTCCTCGACGGTCAGCGCTGGCAGGAGCATCCCTTCGGTGATGCTGCCCTCACTGGCAACTTTGATTCTTATCACTACCTGACCGCTGGTCTGAATTTCAACCTCGGCAAGAAAGATAAGTCTGTTGAGCCCCTCTACTGGCTGAATCCCCTGGATTTCGCTTACAGTGAGCTGAACTCCCCCAAGCGCATGAAAATGCCGAAGCCTGTCCTGGATGATGCTGATGGTGACGGTGTTACCGACCAGTTCGACCGCGAGCCTAAGACGCCCGCTGGTTGCCCGGTTGATTCTCACGGTGTAAGCCGCGATACTGATGGTGACGGTGTACCCGACTGCAAAGACAAGCAACTCATCACTCCGACCGAGTGCCAGCCTGTTGATGCTGACGGTGTAGGTAAGTGCCCGGATCCCAAGTGCTGCAGCAACATCCAGCCCCCGGCTGCACCCTGTGCCAACGTTCAGTTCCCCAGCGTTTACTTCAAAGGTAACAGCGCAGCCCTCAGCAAAGATGCTGAAAGCGCACTCCTCGTGCTGGCTGCTACCCTCCGCAGCGCTCCTGCTTGCAAGGCTGTCGTAACCTCTTACGCCGAGCCGACCAAGTCAAGCCAGCAGCTCAGCGGGGATCGCGTAAACGCTGTCATCAACTACCTGACCCTGAAGCAAGGTATCAGCGCAGACCGCCTGATCTTCCGCCATGGTCAAGTCGGTGGCGATGTCAACATGGTTGACGTACGCGCTGCAGGTGCTGATGACTCCGGACCGAGCACCGTTCCGGCTCCGCACCCCAACCTTCGCAAGAAGAATTGATAGGAATGATTCTTTATAGAAAAGGCCCTCATCTGAGGGCTTTTTTTTTACACCTTTTTAACGACATCCTCGACAATCGCCCTGAGGATTGATGTATGAGTCCTAAAAATATGCTACCTTAGCAGGCTGTATGAAGATTCGATTACTGACGATCATTTTGTTCGCATTCGCGTCCTTTTCCTGTTCGAAGTACAGTAAAGTGCTGAAGAGCAAGGATTATGAATACAAGCTGAAAATGGCGGAACAGTATTATGCAAAGAAAAAGTTCCGTCAGGCCCAGACCCTTTTTGAGGAATTGTTCCCCATATACAAGGGTTCACCTCAATTTGAGGACCTCTACTACAAATACGCATATTGTCATTATTACCTCCGGGATTACGCCAATGCAGAGAATCTGTTCAAGGGATTTCTGGAAGTATTTGCAAACAGTCCAAGAGCAGAGGAAGTGGAATACATGCAGGGTTATTGTTATTTCAAGCAGTCACCCAAGCCGGCACTGGATCAGTCGAATACCTTACGGGCCATGGGCATGATGCAGGTATTTATCAATACACATCCGGGATCTTCCCGCAATGCTGAAGCCGAGGAGATCATTGCCAAATGTTACCAGAAACTGGAGCAGAAAGAATTTTCTTCTGCTCAGTTATATTTCGATCTCGGACATTTCAGGGCGGCAGCGCTGGCATATGGTACGTTGATCAACAATTATCCCGATTCTCCCAAGGCGGATGAATACAAACTGATGACCATCCGTGCCTACTACAAGTATGCCTCCATGTCGATCGAAGAAAAACAGCAGGAACGATTTGAAAAGGTGGTCACAGAAGTCCAGGATTTCCAGGATAGATTTCCCGAAAGCAAACTATTGAAGGAGGCAGAGCGTTTTCTCTCCTTATCACAGGGTTATATTAACAAAGAAAAAGAAACAGCAAAATGAGCAGATTCAGACGTCAAATCTCAAATGGCGTCAGCAATGTGGCTGACACCCGCGATACCAACCAGATCAAGCAACGTACGGGCAACCTGTATGAATCCATTGCGGTTATTGCGAAGAGGGCCAATCAGATCAATATTTCTCTCCGCGAAGAGTTGTTGAACAAACTGGAAGAGTTCGCCACGCATACTGACAGTCTGGAGGAGATCCATGAAAACAAGGAGCAGATCGAGATATCCAAGGCCTACGAAAAGATGCCCAACCCCGCCCTGCTCGCTACTCAGGAGTTCATGGAAGACAAGATTTACTTCCGTAAGAACGACGATAACCTTTATCGTTGACCATAGGTATCATCGTGTGTAAGGGGCGACAACGCATAGGCTTTGTCGCCCTTTTACGTGCGAAACACTGCGGTATTCCAAATTCATGTCATTGTGGATAATATCACCCTCATATGAATGAAATGTCCATCGAAAAGGGCTCATCTTCAAACCTCAGGTCTGGGCTTCGTGCGGGCATTGGAGCCATGATCATGCTGCAATGGTTGGCATCCATGCCATTACAAGCACAGGAATTGAATGCGAGGGTTACTGTGATATATAGTCAGGTGAGTACCACGGTGGACAGAAAGGTCTTTCAGACGCTGCAAACTTCCCTGAACAATTTCATCAACAAGCGTAAGTGGACATCTGACGCCTTTGAGCCCAAAGAACGTATCGACTGCAGTTTTCTCTTGAATCTGCAGTCTGTTCAGGATCAAAATGTGTTTCAGGCTACATTGACGGTTCAGGCCGGTCGACCGGTTTATAATACGAGTTATCTTTCTCCACTGATCAATTTTCAGGATAACGATGTCAATTTTCGGTACGTAGAATATCAACCGATCGAATTCAATGAATCCCGTGTAGCAGGGGGCGAACCTTTGACGGCCAACCTCGCGGCGATATTCGCTTATTATATTCATATGATCCTCGGACTCGATTATGATTCTTATGCGCCGCGTGGGGGTGACCCTTATTTCCAGAAAGCCTTGAACATAGTCAATAGTGCCCCGGATGGACGAGGGATCAATGGCTGGAAGCCCTTCGACGGTCAGCGTAATCGGTATTGGTTGTCCGAGAACCTCATGAACAGCCGCTATTCGATGATCCATGACGCATATTATACCTACTATCGGATGGGTATGGACAAGCTATATGAAAATGAACAGGAATCCCGGGAGCAAATGATCAATGTGCTCAATATGCTGACCAATTTGAATACGAGCACACCCAACCTGATGGTTATCCCTTTTTTCTTTCAGGGCAGATCGGATGAATTGATCAGGATCTTTAAGAAGGCCGGTTTCCAGGAAAAGCAGCGCGCTTCCGAATTATTGCAACGGCTGGATATTACCAATGCATCGAAGTATAAACAGGAATTAAAATGAAGGGCTTATCCGTCGCCCTGGTGGTATTCTTTTGTATCATCATCCTGAGTTCCTGCAGCCGGAGTTCAAGGATCCCTTCAGAGATACTGGGTCAGGATCGCATGTCGGCTTTGTTGTTTGATATTTCCATGGCAGAAGGGCATGCGGAAAATGCTTATTTCCGGGATACTGCAAAAAGCCGCGATTCCATACTGAAAGTTGAACTGGACAGGGTGTTGTTGATCCATGGAGTTTCTCAGCAGCAGTTCCTCGACAGTTATCGTTTCTATAAGTTAAATCCACACTTGTACAAAGTGATGGTAGACAGTCTGCAGGCCCGCAGCCAACGGGATCAACAGAAAATGTATCTTCAACCCGGGCAGCGTCGAAAGAAGAAATCTGTCGCTATTCCAGACACCACAAAAAAATAGTATGTTCTTACGTGCAGAGGATCTGAAACTTTCATATGGTGTTGATCTGCAGATTGGTCGTTGTTATGTGAATCGAATGGTGCCGGTGGAGAATGCCTATTGGAAGGGGCGTCATCTGTATATCCCACCGGTGCCGGGCTTCATGTTCATGCCCATCATGTCAGATCTTGGGAGACGTTGTGGGATTGCAACGGCAGATTTGCTATCCGATCGTTACCTTGCCCATGCAGAGTTCATTCTTGACAGTGCCGCACGACTTGAAATGCGGCAAACGGACTGGAATGCACATGTCAAGGAATGCCTGGACCACGCCGCTGAGCACTGTGCTCAGCCCGATCTATTGTCATCATTGGATCGATATTTAAGGCCCGGATCTTCGACCTTTGGTGTTCAGGATGGAATGGGAACTCCTTTTCCTTCTCTCAACAGGGCAGATACCTACCTGATTTCGTTTTGTTCCATACCCTTTGATGGATCGATCGTTCCGCGCTTACTTGAGGCATGGTACGGCCTGATGACTTATTTCCTCTTGCAGGATGATCTTGCCGACATTCGTCAGGACCTGAAGAATCACGAGGAGAATGCCTTGCTGGATGCAGGTTTATCGGATGCTGGTGCTGCCATGATCCGTTCGATGATCAGAAAAAGTCAGATTGCGATGGAAAAGATCAATCCTGTGTTGGCTAACCGGATCGAGTGCTCGGATCAGACGATGGACATTGAGGGGTTGATCCGCAAGATCCGGGAGGAATTGTCGGGCGAACAGCCATCTTGATATTCAAGCGTCCAGCAACGGGCTATATGGCAAGATGCCTGCCCTTATGCACTGCAATGGCGTATGCTGCATTCCGGATGCAGTTGGACAGGACAAATAAGAAGCCGAATCCGGGGTAGGATGCCCAATCTTTTATATGCTCCGGCGGGAGTACCATCAGCAAGAGCGACATCAATCCATAATGGAATGTTATAGCTGCCCCTGTCCAGAATGTGGGGGTGTCGGTCAGGAGGCTTTCACGCTCGCTTTGGGATAATTCATAGAGAGCCGCTCCTGCAAGGAGGGCTATTCCCAGGTAACTGATGGAGAGTATTCCTTTCAGGTCCGGAACCGATGATCGAATGGACATCACCAGGGTAAGTCCGCCGACCAGTATGGTGATCAATGCGATGATCACTTTTCGAATGATGCCGTTGGATACGAGGTTCCAGATCAGCACGAGTGAAAGACAGGATTCTATGATGATGCCTGCGAGGTGAATGTCGTTTCTGATGTTGGGTGGTGTTTTGGGAAGTATCCCATAGAACATGTTGCTCAGCATGGTAACGATGCAGATCAGTAGGATCGAAACATTCAGTCCGGTAAATGATATTCTTCCCCAGAGCATCAATAGGAGCGGGATGGCCGGGGCTATCATAGCCCAGGGCATAAGGGTACTGGAGAGGAGATCCGCCGGGAGCAACATTTGCTTCTGATTAGGGTACGGTTGGCTGCTGCCAGTGGTAGGCAGTGCCATCGGCGGTTCAATGGAGATCGGATCAGTCTACGATATGGTTTTTCACGGCATAGAACACAAGGCCTGCAGTATTTCGGGTGCCAAAACGCTCCATGAGTCGGTCTTTGATGGCTTCTACCGTCCGGGGACTGATTTCCATCTTTTGAGCGATCTCAGAAGCGGTGTATTCCATGCACAGGAGTTGGATCACTTCTTTTTCCTTTTCGTTCACGTGTGTTTCTGTGCCGAGTGAGGGTTGGGTCCTTACTTTGGCATGAGATTTTTTCAAGAGCACACGGTTCACGAAGGGGTTGAGGTAGAAACCTTTGGATCTGGCCTCCAGGATCGCTTTTCTGATCTCGGAGGGGTCGGCACTTTTCAGGATATACCCGTTGGCACCGTGTTCCATGAGGTGTCCCACATACCGTTCATCTTCGAACATGGTCAGGATAATGATCCTGATGTCCGGATATTCCCTGCTGATCCACTTGGTTGTCTCGATACCGTCCTTTCGGGGCATCTTAAGGTCAAGCAGGATCACTTCGGGGCGGTAAGTTGTGATTCCTTCTATCAATTCCTCTCCATCATTCGCTTCTTGTACGAAAAGAATGTTGGTATAGGATCTGAGGGAAAGTATCACTCCCTTGCGGAAGATTTTGTGGTCGTCGGCAATGGCAACCCTTATCGGGCCCATGTTTGGTTTTTTTAGATACTGAATGGGGATCACCCCGGGATCATTTCCGCCTCGATGACGGGGATATCGATGGTGATCTTGTAATAGGTTTGGGAAATGTCCTTCTCAAAGTTAATGTTTCCCTGCAGGACTTTCATCCGGCTTTGAATATTTTTAAGTCCAAGTCCGAGGGAACTTTTGTTCATCTTCTCAAAATCGTCCTGAGTGATGCCTCTGCCGTCATGGTGCAGACGCAGATAGAACCTTCCTTCCTGCACATTTTGGGTGATGTGCATGAAGCTGGAGTTGGAATGTTTCAGGATGTTATTGATGAGTTCCTGGACGACCCTGAAGATGAGCAATTCCTGCTCAGGTACCAGTCGCTGTCGGTAGTCGTGGAATCTGCAACTGGCATTGATGGCGCCGGTACCGCTGATCTTTTGGAACAGATCATTGATAGCGGATTCAAGCCCGAAGTTTTTCAGGGTTGGCGGCATCAGGCTATGTGATATATTTCTGATCAGCTGAATGGTATCGTCGATGATCTGCTTTGCGTTATAGATGCTTTGCAGTTGGGTGCTGATGTCCTGTTTCAACAGATTTTCGTTGAGGTACAATCTGGCCGTGGCCAGCAGCGGTCCTGCATCATCATGGAGGTCAGCCGCGATGCGTTGTCTCTCTTCTTCCTGCCACCTGATACTGGCATTCAACAGGATCTTCTGTTGCTCTTCCTCCATCTTCTGGAGTTGCTTTTGATAACGTATGATCCGGCGTTGGTGGAAGACAACGAAAACGATGAGGACAATGGTTAAAAGAGCCATTCCAATGGTCCCAACTAGAATTAGTTGTATGTTATTTCCAGCTGTCTTGTCAACAATATTGGATTGTAGCCAGATCATAAAGAAAAATGAAATGTTAGGTAAATTTGGTCCTATTCATTTGATCAACGATATAGTTTATTTGATTCCATTATAATGACTCTTCATCAAATTCTACAGGCGTTGATATTACAAAAGCAAATGAGAAAAGTATGTTTCTTAATATAAGAAAAGCGCTATTTATTAGAACAAATGTATTCGCAAAACTTGGGGTATCTAAGTTTTGTTGTGAGAGCAAAAATAGAAATAATGTACCCGAGTAAAAGATGAAAATACCTGATAAGAACCAGAAGAATGGTATTTGATATAAAAAGATAGATGTGGTTTTCCTTATCAGAAGAAACAAGCAGTAAATACAACAAGCTATTCCTATGATCGCAGCAAAGCCACTAGGCAGAGAGTCAAATTGGTTAGTGGGGTTCAAAGAATAGTCTATGAATGCAATTGCTATCAATAATGGGATAGATGCAAGAATTATATTTTTTCTCTTTTTTTTCTTGATATTGGCTGCAATAAAAATTACAAATGAGAGGAATTCAATTACAGTAAAAACTCGAAGACCAAGTACCTGGTTTTTAGTCAATCCTGTTATGATGGGGGTGAAAAAGAAGTCAGTTGCTATGCTATAAATAAGGTAACTAACAATAATAAAATTGCCTGTACTTTTTCTTCGGCAAAAAAAGTACAGGCATATCGCAATGATACTCGATAGATAACTAATATATAATATATAATTACTTATAAATCGAGTTTATGAAAAGTTATTAAAAAATATCGTCATACCAACCTTTGACAGTAATATTTCTGTCAGCGACAATTCCTTCTCTGTAATTAATTTCTCCATTTTTGTTTACTGCCGTAACCTCCAAGAGTGGTTGCCCATCCTTATCAACACCTGTAATTACGTAGGTCTTTTCGCCAACTTCATTCAGGCCTTTGAATATATTTAGTCCAATGCACCCAGGTTGTTGTAAAATTTGAATAAGAACATTTTTGCCAATAAATTGGTACCCACTCTCATTGTACTTATCATAATAATCCTTGATCATTTTCGCACCGAGCTCGTATCCGA
>VFQT010003688.1_pt1 | contig 13674 bp, 15 predicted proteins | sample 3512381 | NCBI WGS metagenome assembly VFQT01 (sample SAMN10412376, study PRJNA504923) | tailings metagenome | isolation source: Relicate 2 Philex TSF3 active mining site | place: Philippines: Tuba, Benguet | collected 2017-08-29 | reverse complement strand
AGCTGCGCGCGAAAATCGCGCGCGAGATCGGTCATCGCCTCGAACTGCCCTTCCGCACGCTTGTACATCCAGCTCATCAGCTGGCGCGCGCGGAAGGGCTTGCTACCGAGCGAACCGACGAACGCCTCGAGCTCGGAGCGTTCCAGCCCGAGCAAGTTCGTTAGCGGATTCGTGACGGCAGCGTTCATCGAAGCAGATCAGCCGCGGGGGCAGATCTCGATGCCACGGAAGAAGTAGGCGATTTCCTGCGCCGCCGTCTCCGGACCATCGGAGCCGTGCACGGTGTTCGCCTCAATACTCTCGGCGAGATCCGCACGGATGGTGCCCGGCGCCGCCTTCTTCGGGTCGGTCGCGCCCATGATCTCGCGATTGCGCGCGATCGCATTCTCGCCCTCGAGCACCTGCAGCATCACCGGGCCGGAGGTCATGTACTTGACGAGGTCCTTGAAGAACGGGCGCTCACGATGCACCGCGTAGAAGCCCTCAGCCTCGCTCTGCGAGAGGTGGGTCATGCGGGCGGCAATGACACGCAGCCCCGCCTGCTCGAAACGACGGTAGACCTCACCGATGAGGTTACGGGCCACGCCATCGGGTTTGACGATCGAAAAAGTGCGCTCCAGCGCCATGGGACAGTTCCTTCGGTATGTGTGAAAGGGAAACGGGCAAACGCGTAGTGTACCCTCCGCACGCCCCGAACGGCATCGAGAGGGGCTTTTAGACCGTGAAACTCTCGCCGCAGCCGCACTCGCCCTTGACGTTGGGGTTGCGGAACTTGAAGGCCTCGTTGAGACCCTGTTTGACGAAATCGACCTCAGTGCCGTCGATGAGCGAGAGGCTGTCGCGGTCCACGAACACCTTGACGCCCTGGTCCTCGAAAACCACATCGGCCGGCTGGACGTCGTCAGCGTAATTGATGACGTAGGCGAAACCCGAGCAACCGGTCTTGCGCACGGCGAGGCGCAGGCCGATGCCCTGCCCGCGGGCGTGCAGGAAATTGCGGACTCGATCGGCGGCAGCGGGTGTGAGCGAAATCGCCATGCAGTGACCTCAGACCTCGATTGTACGGGAGCGGGCGGCGGCAGCGGAATCGACCGCTCGCTGCAGCGCATCTTCGACCGCCAGCAAGCGTCCGAGTTTCGTGACCGGAACGGCTGCGTCCACGGCCCATTCGGCGGGCTGACCCAGTTCGGTCACGGCGCAGGGTTCCTCCGCCACCCGGGCCTCGAGGCCGCGGGCTACCGCGCGGGTGTGCGGGCAGGCCGCGAGCCGGAACTGCAGCGCTGCAAGCCGACCATCCGCCGTAAGGCGCACGAAGCAGCGTATCCGAGCACCCTCGGCGAGGCTGCCAGCGCTGCCCTGGAGCCACGGTCCGCCCGGGGGCTCGCCTGCACCATCCTCGGCGCGCAGGCGGCCCACGGCCGCACGGATGTGCTGGGCGGCAGCCTCGGCGTCCTCCAGCGTGTTACCACGCCCGAAACTCACGCGGAGGGTCGACTGGGCGAGCTCCCGCGGCACGCCCTGCGCCCGTAGCACGTACGACGGCTCACCGGTGGCTGAATCGCAGGCTGCGCCGCTCGAGAGGGCGAGCTGCGGCAGCTCGGCGAGCAGGCTCTCCCCTTCGACGCCCTCGAGGCTGAGCGACACGAGCCCGGGCAGATGGCGAACCCCTGCCTCGCCCCCAGCGGCATCGTTGTAGCGGCAGCCGGGGAGTCCCTCGAGCGACTGCTTGAACCGCCGCGCCAGCCCATCGAGGTGGCGGGAGTCCTCGAGCCGCCGGTGGCGGGCGAGTTCGGCGGCGACGCCGAAGGCCACGATCTGGTGGGTGGGCAAGGTCCCAGGCCGCAAGCCCCGCTCCTGTCCACCCCCCCACATCAGCGGCTCGATCCACGGCCGGACACGTTCTGACACATACAGCGCACCAATGCCCTTGGGGCCGTACATCTTGTGGGCCGACAAGGACAGCAAGTCGATCGGCATGGCGCCGACATCGAGCGGCAGCTTGCCGGCCGACTGCGCCGCATCGACGTGAAAGAACACGCCCTGCGCCCGGCACAGTTCGGCAATCGCACCGATCGGCTGGACAACACCGGTCTCGTTGTTGGCGTGCATCAGCGAGACGAGTTGTGTCGTCGGTCGTAAAGCCGCTGCGACGTGCTCGGGCAGGATGCGCCCATCGCGCTGCGGCTCGAGCCAGGTGATCTCGAAACCGCGCTTGGCGAGGGCCTTGCACGCATCGAGGACCGCCTTGTGCTCCGTGCGCGAACTCACGAGGTGTCGCCCGAACGATTCGCGACCGCGAGCGAGTCCGAGGATGGCGAGATTGTCCGACTCGGTGGCTCCCGAGGTGAACACGAGCTCCCGCGCTGTCGCGCCGATCAACGCCGCGATGCGCTCGCGCGCTTGCTCGATCTGCGCTGCGGCAGCGCGGCCGTAGGCGTGCGTGGTCGCAGACGGGTTGCCCGCTGCGGCCTCACCCGTCAGCGCGGCCTGCAATGCAGCGATCACCTGCGGATCGAGCGGGGTACTCGCGGCGTGATCGAGATAGATCGCGCTCACGCCGGGCCCGAATCGCGGCTACCCGCGATCCGCCGCTTCTGCTGCACGGCCGTGAGGATGCCGCGCAGAATGTTGACCTCGTTCTGATCAAGTTCCGCACGATTGAACAGACGCCGAATCCGCTCCATGAGATTCGTGCCACTCGCGGTGCGATCGCGAAAGTCGATCTGCTCGAGCACCTCGGCCAGATGCACGTAGAGCCGCTCCATGTCGGCCGCACGTGCCAGCGGCACCGCAGGGTCGGGCTGCACGTAGTGCGCGCCGCGCGCGCGGTAGATTTCATAGGTGACGAGCTGCACGGCCATTGCGAGGTTCAGCGAGGAGTACTGCGGATTGGCGGGAATGCGCAGCAGCATGTGGGCGAGCGACAACTCACTGTTGGTCAGACCCGTGCGCTCATTGCCAAAGAGCAATGCCACCGGCCCGCGTGCCGCCTCCACGACCACGCGCTTAGCGCCATCACGCACGTCAAGCACGCGGATGTTCTGGTCGCGTTCGCGCGCCGTCGTCGCAACGACCAGACCGCACTCGGCAATGCCAGCTTCGACCGAATCGACGACACGGGCCCGCTCCAGTACGTCGGTTGCCCCCGATGCGCGCGCACTGGCCTCGGGGTCGGGAAAACTCTTGGGCCGCACCAGCACGAGCTCGTCGAGCCCCATGTTTTTCATGGCGCGCGCCACCGCGCCGATGTTGCCGGGGTGGGAGGTTTCGACGAGCACTACACGGATGTCGGCGGCGATGGGTGTCACGCGTGGTATTCTAGCGGCCTTTTCGTACGCTCTTTGCCAGCATGCAGCCACTACTCAATATCGCCGTGCGCGCCGCACGCCGGGCGGCCGACGTCATCGTCCGCAGCCTGAACCGGCTCGAGTCCATCGAGGTGTCGACCAAGGGTCGTAACGAGTACGTCACCGAAGTCGACCGCGCTGCCGAGGCCGAGATCATCGCGACGATCCGTCGGGCCTACCCCGACCACGCTTTCCTCGGTGAGGAAACGGGCGCCTCGGGCAGTGGTCCAATCGAGTGGATCATCGATCCGCTCGATGGCACGACGAACTTCATCCACGGTTTCCCGCAGTTCTGCGTCTCCATCGGCTGCCGCGTACGCGGTCGCATCGACCATGCCGTCGTGCACGATCCGATGCGTCAGGAAATCTTCACCGCCTCGCGCGGCGACGGGGCGCATCTCGACAATCGGCGCATGCGGGTCAGCAATCTGCGGGGTCTCGATGGCGCGCTGATCGGCACCGGGTTTCCCTACCGCGCCAACACCCGCTACCTCGACAGCTATCTCGGCATGCTCAAGGACGTGATGCTCGCCACGGCAGGCGTACGCCGTCCGGGCTCAGCCGCACTTGATCTCGCCTACGTGGCAGCCGGACGTACGGACGGGTTTTTCGAGATAGGCCTTGGACCCTGGGATACGGCTGCAGGGTCGTTGCTGGTGGAAGAAGCCGGCGGCCGCGTCGGTACGCTCTCAGGCGGCGAATACACGCAAGGTGGCAACATCATCGCCGCCTCGCCGCGCGTGTACGAAGGCCTCGTCACCCTGCTCGCACCGCACCTCACCGACTCGTTGCGCGAGGGTTAAGCGCGCCGCGCGGGTGCACGGTCACCGTGCTGGCCCTGCGGCACTCATGCGGCGTCTTCGGCCTTGCGCTCGAGCGAATCGACAACGGCCGTAGTCACCATATCGGCGCCGACATTGACCATGGTACGGGTCATGTCGAGCAGGCGATCTGCGCCCAAAATGATGCCGATGCCTTCAGGCGGAATGCCGAAGGTGATCAGCAGACCCGCAATGATCGGCAGCGATCCGCCGGGGATGCCGGCTGCAGCCACGGCACCAAGCACGGCGAGCAACAGCAACGTCACCTGCTGGCCGGGATCGAGCGCGATGCCAAACACTTGCGCCACGAACAATACGACGCACCCCTCGTAGAGCGCAGTGCCCGCCATGTTCATGGTGGTGCCAAGCGGCAGCACGAAGCCCGCCGTAGTCGGACGGATCTGCAGCTCATCGCGCGCCGAGGCGAGCGCCGCGGGCAGCGTGGCGCTGCTCGAACTCGTCGAGAACGCAGTGACGAGTACGGGTCTAATACGCCGCCAGAAATCGAGCGGTGAATAACGCGAGAAGAATTTCAGCCAGAGCGACATCGTGCCAAACAGATGCAGCAGCATCACGGAAAGACAGCCAAGCACGAACAGGCCCAAAGCCAGCAGGATGTCCCAACCGACCTTCACCACGACGCTGAAAATCATGGCGGGAACCGCATACGGCGCTAGACGCAACGCAAAACGCACGATGCCCGTCATGAGTTCACTGACGAGTTCGAGTCCCGACTGCAACTGCTCGCGTCGCCGTCCACCCAACTGCACCGCCGCGGCGCCCACCAGGATGGCGAACAGGATCAGCGGCAACACTTCACCGAGCATCGCGCGGTCGTGTCCGGTGATGGCGCCGAGGAGATTCCGCGGCATGAACATGTCCACCACGGTGGCAAAGCTCATCTCGGGCTGCGCGGCCTGCTTTTCGATGAGCTTCGCCGAAGCCCCGCCGTACTCGCTCACGAGTCGTGCCTTCGTGTCGCCATCGATCACGGCACCCGGCTGCAGCAGGTTCATCATGATGAGCCCGAGCAGGCTGGCGATCGACATGTTGAAGAAGAACACCGTGAAGGTCCGCACCGACAGCGGACCGAGTCGACCCAGATCACCCAGTTGTGCCACGCCGCAGGCGAGCGAGGCGAACACCAACGGCATGACCACGAAAAACAACAATCGCAAGAAGATCTGCCCCAGCGGGTCGAACACCGCGGTGGAGATCTGACGGGCACCCTCGAGCAGCCACGGCAGCGGACCGCCGAGCAGCAGCACGAGGGCCCCGGCCACGGCGCCGAGGACGAGCCCACCCAAAATGCGGTTGGCCAGTTGTGGGTCGGCGGCAGTGGCCATGGTGTCAGCGACTCACTTGTTCGCGAGCGGGCTCTTGCGGTAGCCGTAGGCGAAGTACACGAGCAGACCAACACCCGTCCAGAGCATGAAGGTCAACTGCGTGCGCATCGGCAACGAGAAGAGCAGGAACGCGCAACCCGCAAAGGCGAGCGGACCGACCAGCCAAATAGCCGGGGTCGTGAACGGCCGCGGGCGGTTCGGCTCGCGACGGCGCAACACCATGACACCCACGGACACCGTGAGGAACGCGAATAGTGTTCCGCTGTTGGAGATGTCAGCGAGTACGCCCACCGGGAAGAAGGCCGCAAAAATTGTGACGGCCGCACCCGTGATCAGCGTCACGACGTAGGGCGTACCGAACTTCGGGTGCACCTTGGAGAGGGTGTCGCCGAAAGGCAGCAGCCCGTCGCGGGCCATCACGAAGAAAATACGCGTCTGACCGAAGAGCATCATCAAAATAACCGACGGCAGTGCGAGGAAGGCGGCGAGCGCGAGCAACTGCGCGATCTTGCCCCAGCCGATCATGTCGAGTACGTGAGCGAGCGGCTCGTCGCTGCAGGCCAGCAGGTTGACGTTCGCCGGCTGCGCGCAGGCGGCGAAGAATGCCTCGCTGCCGGGCGACAGCGGCACACCGCTGGCATCGGACACGGGCTGAGCGCCGATCGAGCCCACAGCACCCGCCGCGACCAGCAGGTAGAACACCGTGCAAATCGCGAGGCTGCCGATGAGGCCGATCGGGATGTTGCGCTGCGGGTTCTTGGTCTCCTCGGCCGCAGTCGCTACCGCATCGAAGCCGACGTAGGCAAAGAAAATCGAGGCTGCGGCGCCCGCGATGCCGATGCCGAGACCACCTGAGTCGAAGAAGCCGTTCGGCGCGAAGGGCTCGAAGTTCTCGCCGTTGATCACCGGGATCGCGAGCACGACGAACAGAAGAAGCCGTTCGGCGCGAAGGGCTCGAAGTTCTCGCCGTTGATCACCGGGATGGCGAGCACGACGAACAGCACGAGCGCCGCAACCTTGATGAGCACCAAGAAGGCGTTGACGGTCGCGCTTTCACGCGTGCCGACGACCAGCAGCGCCGTCACGAGCATCGCGATGATCGCCGCCGGCAAATTGACAAGACCCCCGGCGTAGAGACCCTTGGTGAAGGTATCGGCCAATTCGATGTCGAACATGCGTTCGATGTTGCCGACAAAGTAGTTCGACCATCCCACCGATACGGCACTCGCGGCGACCGCGAACTCGAGCACGAGCGCCCAGCCGACCATCCAGGCGATAGCCTCGCCGAGCACGGCGTAGGAGTAGGTGTAGGCGGAACCGGAGACCGGCACCATGGAGGACAGCTCGGCGTAGCAGAGCGCCGCGACCGCGCAGACGAAGCCTGCGACGATGAAGGAGATCATCATGCCCGGACCCGCCTTTTGCGCAGCCTCAGCGGTGAGCACAAAGATGCCGGTGCCGATGATGGCGCCGATGCCCATCATGGTGAGCTGGAAGGCGCCGAGCGAGCGCTTCAGGCTCTTCTTCTCGGCGGTGGCAATGATGTCGTCGAGCGGCTTGATACGCCAGTTCATGCAGAACCCCCCTCAGGTGTTGCGTCCGATTGTAGGGGCGGATGCTCACCCACCGCCACTGCGGCGTCACCTCAGCGGCGTCACCCTAGCGGCGGCGCCCCATCGTCGCTGGTCTGCGACGAGCCCGCCCGACAGCGTCAGGGCATGTCGTCGATGGCGAGCTTCTTGCGAGTCGGGAACAGGCTCTCGGCGGTGAGTCCCGCATCGAGCGCCACGGCACTGGCGATGTAGATCGACGAATACGTACCGACGAGGATGCCGACCACGAGCGCCGCCGAGAACCCCTGCAGCACAGGCCCGCCGAGCAGCAGCAGGACGACCACCACGATCAGCGTCGTGAGGCTCGTCATGATGGTGCGCGAAAGCGTCTGATTGACCGATTGGTTGAGCACTTCGGAGGGCTGCAAGCGCTTGTTCGCCTCGAAGCGTTCACGGATCCGATCGAACACCACGACCGTGTCGTTGAGCGAGTAGCCGATGACCGCCAGCAGAGCCGCGACGACCGACAGGTCGAACACGATGCCCGTCAACGCAAAGAATCCGAGCACGATCACCGGATCATGGATCGCGGCGATGATGGCGCCGAACGACAGCTGCCACGCGTGGAAGCGCAGAAACACGTAGATAAAGATCAGGATCAGCGTCGCAACCAGCGAAATCACCGCCGAATTACGCAATTCCGCACCCACCTGCGGGCCGACGACCTCGAGCCGACTGACCACCACTTCGGCATCGACTCCGCGCAGGACGCCCTCGATCGAGGTGCGCACGGCATCTGCGCTCTTGCCCTCAGGGGGCGGCAGACGGATCGCTACATCGCGCGAGGAGCCGAAATTCTGCACCTGCACGTCCTCGAACCCGGCAGCCTCAAGGCCGCGACGCAAGATCTCAGGCTGTGCCTCGCCCGGGAACTTGGCCTCCACGGTGACGCCGCCCGTGAAGTCGACGCCGAGATTCAGGCCGCGAGTGAACAACGCGCCGAGTGACACCAAAAAAAGCGTCAGCGACACGGCGTACCACAACTTGCGGGTACCCATGAAAGCGACTTTGCTGTTGCTCTTGAACAATTCCATGATGACGCCCCGTGGGTTCGGTCAGATCGACAGCTTGGCCGGACGACGCGCGCCGCCATACATCAGCGTGAGCAAGGCCCGGCTGCCCAGCAGCGAGGTGAACATCGAGGTGGCGATGCCGAGCGAGAGCACCACGGCAAAGCCGCGGATCGCACCGGTGCCGAGCGCCCAAAGCACGATGCCGGCGATCAGCGTGGTGATGTTCGAATCGGCGATCGCAGAGAAAGCCTTTTCGAAGCCCTTGGCGATGGCCGTCTGCGGAGTCACTCCGTTACGGATTTCTTCGCGGATACGCTCGTAAATCAGCACGTTCGCATCCACCGCCATGCCAACGGTGAGCACGATGCCGGCGATACCCGGCAGCGACAACGCCGCCTTAAATACGGTGAGCAAAGCGGCCAAGAGGATGACGTTGGCGAGCAACACGATGTTCGCGACGATGCCGAAGGTCTTGTAGTAGACGAGCATGAACACGAACAGCAGCGCCATGCCGATGAGCAGCGCCGTGGTGCCCTTCTCGATGTTCTCCTTGCCAAGACCCGGACCCACGACGCGCTCCTCGATGACGAAGAGCGGGGCAGCGAGTGCACCAGCGCGCAGCAGCAGCGCCAGATCGCGCGCCTCGTTGGCACCCAGTCCCGTGATCTGGAAGTTGGTCGAAAACACGCCCTGGATGGTGGCTGTGTTGATGACCTTCTCTTCCTTGACGGTCCGCTGGACCTTCTCGCCGGCGACCTCGATCTCCTCGCGGCGCTGCTCGATGAACACCACCGCCATCGGCTTGCCGAGATTGGTGCGCGTGGCACGCAGCATCTCCTCGCCGCCCGAGGCATCGAGTCGCACCGATACGCCCGGACCCTGTTCGGTCGCCGCAGTCACGGCATCAACGAGTTGATCGCCGGTGACGATGATGTCGCGCTTGAGCAGCGTCGGCAGCCCATCGCGGGTTTCGTAAAGCTTGGAGCCGAACGGCGCGCGACCGCGTTGCACGGCCTCCGACACATTGTTCTGCGTGTCGACAAGACGGAATTCGAGGGTCGCTACCTTGCCGAGCAAATCCTTGACCTCGGCGGAGTTCTGCACGCCCGGCAGCTGCACGGCGATACGATCGAGGCCCTGCCGCTGCACGACGGGCTCGGAGACACCGAGTTCGTTGACGCGGTTACGCAGCGTGGTGAGGTTTTGCGAGATCGCGTAGTCCTGACGTTCCTTGATTTGCGCCGGAGTCAACACGAGCTGGACGATCGGCCCAGAGGAAGCCTCGAAGCTCGTGATGGTCAAATCGGGCCACAGGCGGCGAAGCACACCGCGCACCTGCCCGACATCGGCACCCGCAGGCAACAGTACACGCAGCCCGTTCGGCCGCTCGCTGCCCTCGGTCACGCGGATGACGTCAGTAAACGCGATGTTCTGCTGTGACAGCGTGCGTCGAACGTCCTGCTCATAAACCTCGAGCAACTGATCGACGGCACCGGCGATGTCGACTTGGTACAGAAGGTAGAGGCCGCCACGAAGATCGAGACCCAACGGCATGGGTCGCAGGCCGATCTTGCGCAACCAGTCGGGCGCTCGCGAGGCGAACGACAGCGCCGTCACGTAGTCCGTCTTGAAGTTTTCGTTGACGAGGTCGCGGGCTCGAAGCTGCGCCGGCACGGCATCGAAATGCAGCATCAGCCGCCCTTCGTCGACGTAGCTGCGCGAGAACGAGACGCCCTGCCCGCGCAGATACTCCTCGACGGCCTTGCGACCGTCGTCGGCGATCGCCGCACGATCCTTGCGTGCCACCTGCAATGCAGCGTCTTCGCCAAAGACGTTGGGCAGCGCAAAGATCGTTGCCACCACCATCACGATGGCAACGAGGACGTACTTCCAGCGGGCGAACTCGAGCATGGATCAACCGCCCTTCAGTGTGCCCTTCGGCACGAGCGAGCTGACCTGGAACTTCTGAACTTTGATCTGCACCGACTCGGCGATTTCGATGGTGACGAAGCCATCACCCACGGACACTACCTTACCCAGGATGCCACCGGCGGTGACCACTTCGTCGCCGGCCGCGAGCTTGCCGAGCATGGCCGCGTGTTCCTTGGCTTTCTTTTGCTGCGGACGGATCAGCAGGAAGTAGAAGATGACGATGAACAGCACCATCATCAACAGGGGTGCGAGCTGTCCGCCGGGCGAGGCCGCCCCGGCCTGGGCATAGGCTTCGGGAATCAGTCCGTTCATGTCGCGTGCTCCTTGGGCAAACGCTTCCGAAAAAGGCCGCGGATTATGCCACAGGCGCCGGCGCCTGCCTCCGGGCGAGGAAGTCCCGGGCGAAGGCCGCCACCCGCCCCTCGCTGATGGCCTCCCGCAGTTGGCGCATGAGATCCAAGTAGAAGTGCAGGTTGTGGATGGTGTTGAGCCTCGAGCCCAAGATCTCCTTGCAGCGATCTAAGTGGCGCAGATAGGCCCGCGAGTAGTTGCGGCAGGTATAGCAGCCACACTCGGGGTCGATCGGCCCAGGGTCCCGCTGATGGACGGCGTTACGGATGTTGATGACGCCGGTGCAGGTGAAGAGGTGGCCATTGCGTGCGTGTCTAGTCGGCATGACACAGTCGAACATGTCGATCCCGCGCAGCACGGCGGCAACCGCGGCCGATCGGTCGGCATGTGCGGCACGAGCTCCTCGAGCACGCGCAGGCGCTCGGGCTCGGGCTCCCCGACGGCGAGACCGCCGACGGCGAGACCCGGCAAGTCGATGGCCATCAGCGCCTCCAGGGATTCGCGCCGCAGCTGCGGATACATCCCGCCCTGCACGATGCCGAACAAATCACCCGGAGCCGAATCGCGACCGTCCCGGTAGTAGTGATCGTGGCAGCGACGGGCCCAGCGCATCGAGCGCTCCATGGAGGCACGCGCCTGGGTCTCGGTAGCAGGCCAGGCCGTGCAATCGTCGAACATCATGGCGATGTCGGAGCCGAGCTTGCGCTGCACGTCCATCGAATCTTCGGGCGTCAGCCGCACCTCGCTGCCGTCGATCGGCGAGCGGAACTTCACACCCTCCTCGCTGATCTTGCGCAACTTGGCGAGGCTGAACACCTGGAAACCGCCGGAGTCGGTGAGGATGGGCCGCGACCAGTGCATGAAGCGGTGCAACCCGCCCAGTTCGGCGACGACGTCTGCGCCGGGTCGCAGCATCAGGTGAAAGGTATTGCCGAGCACGATCTCGGCGCCGAGACCCTCGAGCTCCTCGGCCGTCATTGCCTTGACCGTGCCGTAGGTGCCGACCGGCATGAAGGCCGGGGTTTCGATGCTGCCGTGGCGCGCATGCACGCGACCGCGGCGCGCCGCGCCGTCGGTGGCGAGCAGTTCGTAGCGCAGCGTCATGCGCCCTCGCCGCCAGCGGGATGTCGCTCGATAAACATGGCATCACCGTAACTGAAAAACCGGTAGCGCTCGCGGACCGCGTGCTGGTATGCCGCAAGCACGCGCTCACGACCGGCGAAGGCGCTGACCAGCATGAGCAGAGTCGAGCGCGGCAAATGGAAATTCGTGATCAGCGAGTCGACGACCCGCCATGGGTGTCCCGGCCGAATGAAAATGCGCGTATCGCCGCGCCAGGGCCGAAGCACGGCAGTCGCTGCATTCTCCGCCGCGGCCGCCTCCAGCGCCCGCACCACCGTCGTACCCACGGCAATCACCCGCCCGCCCGCCGCACGCGTACGGGCGATGGCCTCGCAGGCCGCTTCGGGCAGCTCGACACGCTCGGCATGCATCACGTGCTCGTCGATCTTCAGGGTGCGCAGCGGTTGAAACGTCCCCGCACCGACATGCAGCGTCAGGGTCGTGCGCGAAATACCAAGTGCCGCGAGGCGTTCGAGCAACGCCGCATCGAAGTGCAGGCTCGCGGTAGGCGCGGCTACGGCGCCCGGTACGCGCGCGAGCAGGCTCTGGTAACGATCGACATCCTGCCGATCGGCGTCGCGACTGATATAGGGTGGCAACGGTACGCTGCCGTGGCGGGTGAAAAAATCGATGGCCTCGGCCGGCAACTGAACGCGAAAGAGATCCTCGTCGCGACCCAGTACAGTGACATCGCCGCCCACGGTGTGCACCAGTTGCCCAGGGCGCAGCGGCTTACTGGCCCGCATGTGCAAGAGCGCCTGACGGCCTTCGAGGGCCCGCTCCAGCAACATCTCCACGGCTCCGCCGCTCGGTTTGCGACCCTGCAATCGCGCCGGAATCACCCGCGTGTCGTTGAATACCAGCAGATCCTCGGGCCGCAACAAACTCGGCAAGTCGATGAACTGTCGATCCACGGGCGCGCCGACGCGCCGCTCCAGAACGAGCAGCCGCGAGGCGGCACGCTCGGCCAGTGGCCGCTGGGCAATCAGCTCCTCGGGGAGCTCGAAATCGAAGTCTGTAGCAAGCACGGTGCGCATGTTAGGCAAGCCGCAGCCGGGTTTCACGTATACTTGCCGCTCTAGGCACAGGCCGGGATGGCGGAACTGGTAGACGCGGCGGACTCAAAATCCGTTTCCCTAATCAGGAGTGTGGGTTCGATTCCCTCTCCCGGCACCAACGACAAGCTTCCATGAACTATTGCAGTAACTGTGGCGCCGGGGTCGTGGTGCGGATCCCGGAAGGGGAGCACCTGCCACGGCATGTCTGCCCTACCTGTAGCACGGTCCACTACGAAAATCCCAAGTTGGTCGTCGGCTGCGTGCCCGTGGACGAGCAGGGTCGAATCCTCGTGTGCAAGCGCGCCATCGAGCCGCGCTACGGCTTTTGGACGCTGCCCGCCGGGTTCATGGAAAACAACGAAACGCTGCAGCAAGGCGCTGCCCGCGAGGCCTACGAAGAGGCGCTCGCCGACGTGGAGATCGGATCCTTGCTCGCCGTGGTGCACGTGCTGCACGCCCATCAGGTCCACGTGTTCTTTCGTGCTCGGTTGCGTTCGCCGAATGTCGGCGCGGGTCCCGAGAGCCTCGATGTGAAGCTCGTCGATGAGGCTGACATTCCCTGGTCCGACTTGGCCTTCGCCAGCGTGGAATTCGCTCTCAAGCGCTTTCTCGAAGACCGCTCTGCGGGCAAGGACGGTTACTACTTTGCCGAGTTCGATCGACGCCGCAGTTGATCGGCTCGCCCGCTCTGGCGGCGAGATTCGCGTCGGTTTAGAGTTCGCGCACCATTTTCGCGGGGTAGCCCATGACGTTCGTCGTCACTGAAAACTGCATCAAGTGCAAATACATGGATTGCGTCGAGGTCTGTCCCGTCGACTGCTTCCACGAAGGTCCCAATTTCCTGGTCATCGACCCGGATGAGTGCATCGACTGCACGCTGTGCGAGCCGGAATGTCCGGCCGAGGCGATCTTCTCCGAAGACGAAGTGCCTGCGGGTCAGGAGCACTTCAAGGCACTGAACGCAGAACTCGCGCGCAAGTGGCCCGTGCTCACTGAGAAGCGCGAGGCGCCCGCCGACGCCAAGGACTGGGACGGCAAGCCCGACAAACTCAAGTTGCTCGAACGCTGAGC